>Ga0154020_10000446_pt1 | contig 49689 bp, 27 predicted proteins | sample Klosneuvirus_201_FD_109709 | JGI IMG/M metagenome (GOLD analysis project Ga0154020, IMG submission 109709) | Active sludge microbial communities from wastewater, Klosterneuburg, Austria - Klosneuvirus_20160825_MG | ecosystem: Engineered > WWTP > Aerobic digester > Activated sludge | place... | reverse complement strand
TGTAGCTACATCGAAAGGCGTAAAGGGCCCACCTCCTTGGTAACGCCAGTTAACGCCCACCTCCCAATTCCTGGGCAAGCGTTTGCCTCCGGTAAGGTTGATGATATGGCCATAGTCCCAGCTACTGGGCGCATAGGCACCATCGGCATTGGTGAACTCGCTCCGTACGAAGGTGTAGGCCACGATCCCATAGAAACCCTTGAACAGTTTTTGTTGGGCCAGGAATTCCACACCATACGCCCTTCCTTTTGAAACGGGGGCTGCTGGCTCGTTGCCGATCACACCGAAGTCACCACCCAAGTTGGCCAGGCTGACACCCTTTTGTAGGAGCATGGGATAGCGGTCGTACCACTTGTGGAACCCTTCCACGGAGAACTTGGTGTTCACCTTCGTGAAATACTCGAACCCTGCAACGACGTGGTCAGCTTGGATGTAACCGATCCCGTTGTTCAGGTTCACCAGGGCACCCTGTTCGCGGTAGCCCAACACTGTGTAGGGTGGCAATTGGAAGAAGCGGCCCACGTTGGCGTTGATGTTGATGGAACCGTTGACCGCATAGGACAACGAAAGGCGTGGTGAAAACTGGTCGATCGGATCGCCGGTCGCAGCGCCCAAACCGGTAAAGTCGGTGCGAACGCCAAGGCTGGCGGAGAGCTTTCCGAAGGTTCGGCTTGCCTGCGCGAACCCGCCGTATTTATTGAAGGACAACGCACTGGAATAGTCGATCACCGTTGGCTGCCCGTTGATGATGCGCTGCGAATACGTATCGGTACTATACCTCGCCCGTTCGTAGTTCACACCTCCCACAAAGCGCCACGCACCGAACGTCATCGTGGCTTCGTAGCGGAGCTTGTTCTCGGCCTCTTGGCTTTGGTAATCCAACAGCAGACCTGCAGGGTCCGTATCGTCATTGTACCGGTATTTCTTCGAGGAATTGGAGAGCATGCTGCGACTGGCCACGAGGGTGTGCAACCCCTTCTTCACGAAACGATCGTAGCGCGCCCCCACGGTATAGTTCCATTGCTTATTGACGGGGATGTTGCCCAGGATATACTGGTTGCGCTCGAAGGTCTCCTCATCGGTGACCCCGTTGTTGGCGGCCGAATTCAATTTGAGGTCGTCGTAGGCGCCCAGACCAATGAACGTAAGCTTGCTCTTTTCATTGAGTTGGATGCGGTGCTTGAACTGGGCATCGTTGTAGATGGGCAGGAACGGAAGCTTGAGCGCTTGGAAAAGGAATTGCAGGTAGGAACGCCGCACGGAAACGATGGTGGTGGCCTTAGGACCAGTGGGTCCGTCGAACGTGAAGCCTGCATCGCTACTGCCCAACATGAAGGTGAACGCCCGGCGTTCGGAGCTGCCTTCGGGCTGCTTGAATTCAAAGACCGAACTGAGCGTGTTGCCCCGCGCCGCAGGAAAGGCACCGGTGATCACATCCACCTCGCGGATGAAATTGACATTGATCATACCCACCGGTCCGCCGCTGGACCCTTGCGTGCTGAAGTGGTTGATGGTGGGCACTTCAATGCCATCCAGATAGAAGCGGTTCTCATTGGGTGCACCGCCGCGGATAATGATGTCGTTGCGGAAACTCGCCGTGCTGGCTACACCGGGCAAGGATCGTATCACCCGGCTGATGTCCCGGTTCCCTCCGGGATTCCGCATGATCTCGGCGCTGCCGATGGTACGCACGGATAGGGGGCTTTCCACCGTGCGTTGGAAGGGCTGTTGGGTGATCACCACCTCCTTCAATTCCGTGGTCGTTGGCACCAATTCGATGTTCAATAATACCGGCCGCGCGGTGCCCACTTGGACCTCGAAAACGGTCTTGCGCTCGTAGCCGACACTGCTTACGATCACATTGTACAGGCCGGGCGTCACATCGCTGATGGTGAATTTACCATCCAGATCGGTCGTGGCGCCCTTGGTGGTGCTTTCCAAGAGCACGTTCACGAAGGGCAGGGGCGCCCGCGTGCGGGAATCCACCACGGTACCTTGCACCGTTGCTTGCCCGATGAGTACTGTGCTTGATGTCAACAGAAGCGCAGCAAGGAGAAAAAGGCGAGATACAGTATCTCTTGCATTCCTTTTATTGGTGCAGCATTGGGTCATGGAAAGTGCCTTCATTCGTAACTCCTTGATCGATCTACAGGTCAACGTGCCATCGCGCTTTGCCAACACCTGCTCATACGAACCGTTCTTCATGCTTTCTTATCAGGTATGCAGCCAACTTCAGATCTGAAACTACCAATGCCAACCCTTTTCATGGAGCGCAAGATCTCCGAAGACGGAGGAACTTGCACAAGTTTAAGGGCAAGCAGCTCACGAACATGCGCGCCAGCGGTTCCGATAGCAAAGAGAACAACGACCCGGCCTTGAAGTTCATTATGGAGGAATGCATGGATCACATCGCCGTGGATAAGAACCTCGAGGTTACCCCGAGGAGCCTCCGCATGCGCAAGATCTTGCTGGACGAGAACAACCGCACGAAGGCCGGTAAGTTGATCGAAGCTTACAGTTGGATCATCTAGTATTGAATATGAGAACGCCGGCCTTCTGGGGTCGGCGTTCTGCATTGGCCTAATGGAGCCAGTACGTATACATACGAGGTGTCTACGTCGCGTCGCTTGCGGAAGGACCTTCGGCGTTATTCATGTCGTTCAGAAATGTAGTTACCGCCTCATGGCTTGATCCGCCCGGAAAAGTTGTTGGAGTGTGCGATGAAGATATCTTAGAAACGCGACACCACTGTTGTTCAGTTGACTTGCACGTTCCGACTATTCGATCCATGGGTTTGGATAAGGCATTTATGTTCTGCAACTTACCTATTTGACGATCCGTTGCACATGGAGCAACCGACCATTCTTTCCGGTAACGCGCGCCATGTAAAGACCATTGGGCAAGGTGCTGATGTCCATGTTCGTAACCGAGCGTTGTAAAGCCAAGTGGCCGTCAGTAGCGTACAGGTACAAGATGCCGTTAGCAGGCGCATTGGCCATGTACAGGCGGTCCTTGGCCGGGTTGGGGTAAAGCAGTGAACGCGCTTCCGCGATCTGCTCACCAACCGCAACCGTGTTGGTTAGGGTGTAGGGCTCAGCGCCGGTGCCGTCATAGTTCGCAGAGAAAAAGATGGTAGCGCCGCAACTGGTGATCCCGTTGGTAGACGCAAGCGGGCTTAGGACCGTGCTGGTGGGATGCACGATCTGCACCGTGCCTGTCGGGGTGCCGTCCGTCATCCACAATTGTTTATCGGTACCAATTGATGCGGTGAAGTAGATGTAGCCGGCATGTGCGGCAAGATCAGAAGGCTGGACATACAGTTCGGGCGGTACGGCCAACTTGGAGGTGCCCGCCTCGGTACCGTCGCTGTGCCAGATCTCCGTGTCTCCATTGCTGAACGCGGTGAACCACACTTCGTTGTTGAAGGCTACCATATAACGTGGGGTTGAGCCGCCTCCGCCTGGAACGATGTCCTTCACCAAGTGGGTGCCTTCTGTTGTGCCATCCGTTACCCAGAGCTCCGAACCGTGCATAGACCCATCGGTCGCTCTGAAATAGAGCAGTCCATTGGCCACGGCGAGATCGCTCGGCGCACCTGAGCCAGTGCTCTCATCGATATCCTTGACCAAATGCGTTCCAGCAGCTGTACCGTCGGTCACCCATAATTCTACATCGATCGCCGGTGTGGAGGCCGCGAAATACAACAACCCGTTGTATTCGGTGAATTTGTTCGGATTGCTGCCGAGGCTCCCCGGCACGATCTCCGTCAAAAGCGCAGTGCCCTCCACGGTGCCATCGGTCATCCAGAGTTCGCCGCCCATGGCACTGGTAGCCCCTGTGAAAAGGATCATATTGTTGTACACGGCAAAATTGCTGTATGACGTGAGACCCTGCACCCCGTCCAAGTCCAGTTCGAACCGGGTGCCGGCCTCGGTACCATCGGTACTCCATAGGCGGTGGCCGTCCGCACCTAAGTTGACATCAAAGTAAACGCGATCGTTGAATGCCATAAAGTTGCTCGGTAAGCTGCCGACTTGCCCCGGAACAATGTCCTTTATCAGGACCGTGCCAGCGGTAGTTCCGTCGCTCATCCAGAGTTCCGCACCGTGCGTAAAGTCGTCCGCGCTGAAGTAGACCACACCGTCCACACACGTGATGGCCGCTGGGGATGAGCCGCCCGACGCGCTGATGTCCTTCAAGAGCATAGGCACCTGGGCCATTGACACGAGGGTGCAACAGGATAAGATGGAGGGGAACACGTAACGTATGGTCATTGGAAGTTGGTTTAAATGGTTCTATGGGTAGCGTGTTGCCGGTACTCGAAATGAGGATCCAATAGCCGGGTGATCCGCAGGTATATCGAAGCCGGTATTCAAATGTGAACAAGGCACACTTACAAACAATGATTTGGACACGGAAGATGGTTGGCATTCGTGCTCCAGCTTCAACTCTGCACAAGGTTTCTTCTGGACATCCAATAGTTCCCATGGACCTCGCGTTTGGATCCGCGCGGTCTCTTAGCACATTAGTGTGCACGAACCTTTCAACTGAACATGCAAGGCAGACCTTTTGGCCAGCATTCTGCATGGGCGGTGCAATGAAAGCGGGTCTGGATCGCACTACCGATCAACCACTACCTTCCTCGTCATTGTACCTTGCTCCGTTCTCACGTGTACCATGTACAGGCCGGAATTCTCCAGTTGCAGGTGCGTTCGTGAGCTGGTGGTATTCTGTTGATGGATGATCTCTCCAAGTACGTTCGTTACGGTTATCTGCGCTTTCTCCAAGGGTAGTTCAATAGTGAAGGAGCCGTTCGTCGGGTTCGGGTAGATGGTGAGGGAAGGATCCGGTCCGGCCTCATCATCGATACTGGTAATGAACCCCGATGTTGTGCCTTGGAAATAGAGCGAAAGCGGGAAATACCCTTCACCATTTGCGAACACCGCGGTCGGAACGCGCAGCGTGAAACTGTGTTCGCCAGCGGCAACAGGGCCGAGGTCGATACGGCGAATGTCGATCACATCGCCCGGGCACCAGTTGCTGAAGGATTGCCATTGTGCAGGTGTCTTGGGCGAAGTACCATAGATCCCATTGCCTTGAGTGTTGAACTGGCGGAAAGGTTCGCATGTTAGTCGCCCCGGTTTGTAGGTGAGCCGCAGATCCCCATCGTAATAGGCATAGTGGAACCTTCTGTTGTACTCCTCGCCGCCGGTGTTCGCACCGTGATTGGAGGTGATCAGGAAGAACGCTGCATCCGTCAGGTCCTCGGCTACTTGGAAAGTGATGCTCTTGGTGGTCTGGCCAAGCGTGTCCGTGGCGGTCGCTTGGTAGTTGTTCATGTAGAAGTTGAAGAAGAGCGGGAGCAACACATTCGTGTCCGCTGTTGCTACTGGATCGTTGGTCTGGAAAGTCAATTTTCCGGTGAACACATCGTTCCGGTTGGAGCAGCCCGCCACCTGCGTATTCGCAGCGTACGGTACACCGAACACGGCCAACTCGATCCAGATGTCATACGTGCTCGTCAACGCGACATCCTTCAGCAACATCGCTACATTGTCCACATTGAAAACGTAAGGCACGGAATCGGGCTGGATATTCTTGTTCATGAATGGCGTAATGAAGCGGCCCAGTTCGATGTGCTCCACCATCCCTGGATCGTAGGTCTCTTCACCGGCCGGCACCAGAGCCATATTCACTCCGCCGATGCGGTCATAGTTGTCGCACAAGGCACCGATCACCACACGCATTTGCAAGGTGGTTCCGATGGAGGCCAACTCATCCGTCGTAAGCTTTCGTGTGAACAGGTCGTTCCGAAGCTTGATGATACCTGGCTGCGGTGCTACGTCCGGCACTAGCCCCGCATAGCCATCGTGGAAGATGACCCCATCCATGACGGTGATCGTGGTTTGCGCATAGCTCGGCAGACAGCTGATCGCAAGAAAGAGGAAGGGTAGAAGTCGGTTCATGTTCTGGAGGGAGCGGTTCACGGTGCGAATGGCGTTAACTCATGACCGGACCGTAAATGGCAGCGCGAAGAAAAGCCAAGGCGGACCTTACGTTCATTGGTAGGAGCGGAGCGAAGGTAGCGATCCAGCACCGGTAGGTGAGCCGTGCGTCTAGTTGCGGAATGCATGCATTTCCTTGGTCAACACTCTTCCTAATCATCCTTTATCTGCTTCATCTGCGTTATCAGCGTTCCGATCGAACGCCGATCGAACCTTTCCAACACCCCCGTGTACCGGTTATGCAAACAGCCCACACAAACCATCCTAACTGTGGACACAAACCATTTCACGATGAACAAGAAACTGCTGATCCTGGTAATTGTACTTGTAGCAACCAGTGCCTATGGAGTGCTGGTATCCTTCCGCCAAAGCGCGCCTATCGATGCGCTGTGCCATGTTCCGGCTTTAGAGGCCGATGCGAATGCGAACACACTTGCTGATCTTTCCCATGCGAAAGGCTGTGTCTTCAAAACGGTCTACGAAGGCGAAGGTCTCGATCCCAACTTCGTGCTGACCACACCGAAACCGGTGATGCTTTCCGAAGAGCGTGGCCTACACTGGTTAATGAAGGCACAGGGCAACGATGGCGGCTTCGGCAGCGGCAGCCATGCGCGGCAGGACATCATGGATCCGCATGCAGTGAGTAGCGATCCCGCGACCACCGCCATGGTGGGCATGGCACTCTTGCGCATGGGCAACTTGTTGGAAAGCGGGGAACAGTCCGCACAATTGAAGAAGGCCACCGACTACATCCTTGCACAAGTGGAAACTTCGCCGCAGACAGCGATCAACATCACCACCCTGCAAGGCACACAGATCCAAAGCAAGTTGGGCGCGAACATCGACGTGGCGTTGGCGGCGCAATTCCTTTCCAACCTCGTTGCGAAACTGGGCGATCAACATCCGCAAAAGCTGCGCTGCATGCGAGCCTTGAACACCTGTGTGGGCATGATCCAACGCTCGCAGAATGCGGACGGCAGTGTGAAGGGTGATGGCTGGGCCGGTGTGCTGCAATCCTCGTTCGCGGCCAACGCGTTGGAGAGTGCAAAGTCCATGGGCGCGGAAGTAGATGATGAAGCCTTGGACCTGGCGCGCAATTACCAGAAAACGAATTTCGATCTGGAGCAGGGCAATGTGGCCACCGATCGTGCTGCTGGCGTAACGCTTTATGCAGTAAGCGGAAGCAGTCGCAGCAGTGCCAAGGAAGCGCGCGAAGTGAGCGAAGTGATCGTGCAGGCGCGGAAGGATGGCAAGGTGAAAGCGGATGCGCCGGTCTCCGTGGGGGCGCTGCAAGATGCGGGCTACACTAGGGGCGAAGCCGAGAAGTTGAACACGGCCTACCAAGTGTACAATGCGGCAAAGGACCAAGCGCAGAGCGAGAACGTGATCAGCGGCTTCGGCAACAACGGTGGCGAAGAATTCCTGAGCTTCCTCCAGACCGGCGAGTCGTTGGTGATCGCCAAGGACGACGGCTGGAAGAACTGGTACCAGCAGACCACCGGCCGCTTAGTGAACATCCAGAACGAGGACGGCAGTTGGAACGGCCACCATTGCATCACGAGTCCAGTGTTCTGCACGGCAACCTCGTTGCTGATCCTAAGCGTGAACAACGACATTGCACACCTGTTGGAACAAGGGGCGGTGAAGTACAAGAACTAACTGGAGTTGGGGCGCTCGGCGCGTTCCATTGAACGGGGGCTGCATGGACAGAGGGGTCCATGTGGCCCTTCGTTCTATTGCCATACCGGAAATGCGAATGCCGCCCTTGTGAGACGGCATTCACGTAATGCAAAAAGTAGTGATCAGCGTGTAATGCTCAAGCGTTGGCGCTCTTGCATTTCGCCTTTGTTGTTGTAGAGCATCAGGGTGTAGCTACCCACGACAAGGGTGGAAACATTGATCTGGTCCATGCCGTGCAGGTCCTGACGCAACACCTCACGGCCGCGCACATCGAGGATGCTCGTGTAGGCAACGCGGGTGCGATCGGAAAGCACGGTGATCTGGTCCTTCGCCGGATTCGGGAACACGCTGAACGGCGTGATGGTGCCTGTTTCAGGAACCGTGTTGCCGCCTTCAACAATAATGATCCCCTTCATGCCTGAGGTCACGTGCGGCACACAAACGTACCAATAGGTGCCGGGCACATCCAGGACAAGCGTGTTGGTGCCACCTGCGAAATCAAACCCGCCGTTGCTGGTGTTCTGGTCGTTGTTCCACGTTGCTTCGCTTACCTCGCGCATGTGGTGGTTGCCGGTAACGGTGACGGTGATCGGTGTGCCGGCCGCTACGGTAAGCACCTCCGGGTTCCATGTGAAGTTGTTGGTACTGATAATGGATTGTGCACTTGCAGTAAGCGTTGTAGCAAGCAAAAGGGTAGCGGAGAGTAGTCTCATAGTGTGTGGTGTTTTTTAGTTCTTGTGTTAGGTGTGTGAAGGTAAGACACACGAACTTGCCTTGGTGCTGCCTCGTGTACTTGAAGGAAGGTTGAACGTCCATCCGTTACCCGCGTTCGTGTTGTTGGTCCGTCGGTGATGTGTGCGGTGTACCCTCGCACACTGGTTCGTTGTCGATGGGGTTTGCGAAGTTGCTTTTGTATGCTAGAGATATCGACACCGGCGCTGCATTTATCTGTGTCCATCGCCATTCCCTGTCGCATGCCCGCATTTATCTGTGTCCATCGGTGTTGATCAGTGTTTCCTCCCGCAGGCCCATGCGGGATGTGGTTCCTCTGCCCTATGATCCGCCGCATGGCGGGTCTACTATTGCACCCTTACAGGGCTTGGATCCGGCCGCCTTTCCGATCAATGGGTTAAAACCCATCGCTGTGCTATGCCGCCCTTTCAGGGCTTTTCCGGCTGTTGGATCCATTTGGAAAAGCTTTAGATCTGCCTATAATTGAAACCCAATGCGCCAATCCATGTAGGCGGTATTTATCTGCGTGTATCTGCGTTTATCTGCGGCTCCTCTTCCTTATGCATCCGCCGTACGGCGGACGCGGGCGGAGACCCGATATCCACGCCAGCCACATCCCACGCCAGCCATCCATTGACTACATTATGGCCACGTGATCGACGCGAAACACGTCGATCTACATGTACCTCAACGCACACAGTTGGTTCAGTTTCCAATACGGGGTCATGAAACCCGAAGCGCTCTTGGAGGCAGCGCAGCAGGCAGGCGTGCGCACGCTCGCGCTCACCGACATCAATTGCACCACGGGCATTCCCGATTTCGTGCGCGATGCGGATCGGTTCGGTGTGCGGCCGGTGGCAGGTATCGAGTTCCGCCGAGGTGCGCGGCTGTTGTACATCGGCATCGCGAAGAACAACGAAGGCTTCCAGCAGTTGAACGAATTGCTCAGTCCGCTCTTGTTGGATGATGAGGCCTTGCCGGATCGCGCTCCTGAGCTTCCTGATGCTTTCTTCATCTATCCGTTCAGTTCCCTTCCTCTTTTGGGGGAAGCCGGAAGGGGGCTACAACTAAGACCCAACGAACGCATCGGCATCGCCCCACGCGACCTCACACGTTTGCCCTTCAGCCCGTGGTCGAAACGCACGCAGGATCTTGTCGCATTGTTGCCGATCACCTTTCGCCACAAACGCGATCACAACACGCACCGCTTGCTGCGCACCATGGCGAAGAACACGGTGGTGAGCATGGTGCCGCCCGAAGAGCTCGCCGCGCCGGAAGAGGTTTTCCATAGCGAAGAAGAAGTGCGGCGCATGTACCAAGTATTTCCGCAGTTGGTGCCGAATGCCGAACGCTTGATGGAGCAATGCAGCATCACTTTCGATGGCAGTGACAAGACACGCAAAGTATTCGGAACGAGCGAAGCATTGGACCGCGAGCGCTTGCACAGCGACACCTTGGTGGGTCTGCGCTACCGGTACCCGAACGCGTCCGCAAAAGTGATCGCGCGCATGCATCACGAGTTGGATGTGGTGGAGCGCATGGGCTTCATCAGCTACTTCCTCATCAACCAGGACATCGTGCGTTTCGCGCGCAGCAAGGGCTACTTCCACGTGGGGCGAGGCAGTGGCGCGAACAGTTTGGTGGCGTACTGTTTGGGCATCACGGACGTGGATCCGATCGAATTGAACCTCTATTTCGAGCGCTTCATCAGCACGGCACGCAAGAAACCACCCGACTTCGACATCGACTTCAGTTGGAAGGACCGTGATGAAGTGTACCGGTATGTGTTCGACAAGTACAACAGGCCCCTCGGCTCCGCTCGGGGTAGCAATGCAAGCGGGATCCATGCTGCGCAGATCGCCACGTACACCACCTTCCAATGGCGCGGTGCCATTCGCGAATTGGGCAAAGCGGTGGGCCTTCCGCCGGAAGAGATCGATGCGCTGAGCGAAGGCAGCCACGGCTACTACGCACGCGGTCGTCCCAGTACGCATGCCACCAGCGCGGGTCTGGACAAGGTGGCGCAGGCGGTGATCCGGTACGGCAAATTGCTCATCGGCATGCCGCACCATTTCGGGATCCACGCGGGCGGCATCGTGATCACGGACAAACCGGTAACGTACTACACAGCGTTGCACCGTCCGCCGAAAGGTTTTCCCGTTACGCAGATCAGCATGCTGGAATGTGAGGATCTTGGATTGCACAAGTTCGATCTGTTGAGCCAGCGCGGGTTGGGACATATTCGCGATGCGGTGGAGCTTGTGAATGCGCGGGCGGTTATCGGTTGTCAGTTGTCAGAGGGACCGTCGCACAGGCCACCGCGCGCTGGCCTGTGCGAGGGGAAATCCGACAACCGAGAAACCGACAACCGAGAAACCGACAACCGGAACACCAACAACCGAATACCGACAACCACCGTCGATATCCACGACATACCCGCATTCAAACAAGATCCCGCGATCAAGGAGCTGATCCGAACGGGCAACACCATCGGTTGTTTCTACGTGGAAAGTCCTGCCATGCGCATGTTGTTGAAGAAGCTGAAGGTGGACGATTACCTCGGGCTTGTGGCAGCGAGCAGCATCATCCGTCCGGGTGTTGCGGAGAGCGGCATGATGCGCGAATACCTGCTGCGCCACAACGACCTGGAGCGACGCAAACAAGCGCCGAAGGAATTGATGGACATCATGCCCGAGACCTACGGCGTGATGGTGTACCAAGAGGATGTGCTGCGCGTGGTGAGCCAGTACGCGGGCCTTGATCTGGAAGAAGCAGACCAGGTGCGGCGGGGCATGAACATCCGTTACCGCGATCGTCCGGAATTCAAATTGGTGCAGCAGAAATTCTTCGACAACTGCAGTACGAAAGGCTATCCCGCAGGGCAACCGGAAGAGGTATGGCGGCAGATCGAGAGCTTCGCGAGTTTCAGTTTCGCAAAAGGCCACAGTGCGAGCTATGCCGTGGAGAGCTACCAGAGTTTGTACCTGAAAGCGCATTACCCACTCGAGTTCATGGTAGCCGTGGCGAACAATTTCGGCGGCTTCTACCAGATGGAATTCTACCTGCACGAAGCGAAGCGGGCAGGGGCAACGATCGAAGCGCCGTGTGTGAACAGGAGTGAGGAGTTGTGTTCTTTGGTGGATCGGTTGTCGGTTGTCGGTGGATCGGTCGCACAGGTCCCGCGCGCGGCTCGTGCGACAGGCCAACAACCGACAACCGACAACTGCATCTACCTCGGTCTCGGCAACATCAAATCGCTCAACAGCGATGTGGTTCAGTTGGTCTTGAAGGAACGCCGACGCAACGGACCGTTCACCGATCTGGAGGATCTATTGAAGCGTGTGCCGTTGCATGTGGAACAAGCGCGTATTCTTATTCGTGTGGGAGCATTGCGGTTCACGGGCAAGAGCAAGCCGGGCCTTCTCTGGGACCTCACGTTGATGCACAACGGTCCATCGAACGCCTCCACGGATGGCGATCTCTTCATCACGAAAGTGGAAGAACCGAAGTTGCCCGATCTGCAGTTCTACCCACTCGCCGATGCCTACGATGAATTGGAACTGTTGGGTTTTCCGTTGTGTGATCCATTCACGTTGGTGGAGTACGAGCGTGCCGGGCAATTAACAATGGTCGGTCGCGATGGCAAGCTGATGGGGAACGGTGCAGTTGCGACGCATGCCATGCAGACAGGAACAACCGACAATGGACATTCCTCTTTCCTAGCACGCCAAATGCCTGCCAACAAAGGCAAGCGCGTTACCATGCTCGGCTACATGATCCACGTGAAGACCACCACCACGAACAGCGGATCCTACATGAGCTTCGGTTCGTTCATCGATCCGGCTGGTGATTTCTGGGATAGCACGCAGTTCCCTTCCGTCGCGGAACGCTATCCCTTCCGGGGGCGCGGTGTGTACGTTCTAACCGGCTATGTGGAAGAGGAGTTCGGGCACTATTCGCTGCGCACGCAACACATGGAGAAGCTGCCTTGGAAGGTGGATCCGCGGTATGGGGAGTAGTAAGGAATGGGCAGAACGAAGAAGAGCGCCCATTTCAGGCGCTCTTCTTGGTCAAGTAGGGTCGGTTCAACGGGTGATCACCAAACGTTGGCTCCAAATGGATGAACCCGCTGTGAATTGCACGAGGTAGAGACCGTCACCCAGTTCGTTACGTAGATCAATTTTCGTGTTGAGCTCTCCATCTATCACCATGAGCATTTGCGATGTGATCCGCTTCCCGGTCAAGTCGAACAGGTCCATGGTCACACGATCGACATCAGGAGCAAGACTACTGATCGCCACGAACAACTGATCACCTTGGTTCGGGTTCGGGTACATCGTAAGCCTGCCGTTCTGTTGCAATGCCAGGTTGCTGCTGCCACCGGTAAGAGCGGGCGGGCAATAGGTGCTGGTGCCGATGGTGACCGTACATACCCTGCCCCAAGGTGTGGTGATGGCATCGCACTGGTTGGTGGTCTCGATGCACCACGTGGCGCCGGCATCCTTGCTCGCACGTACATCCACTTCGTAGGTGCGCCCACAGCGCAGCTTATCGCCGGTTACCCAGTTCAGGTACAGCGTGGGGCTGCTTTGTGCCGGGCGTATAATGCATGCACCCGGGGTACCGATCTCTCCCGGGAGGCGGAAGCGGAACTGGAAGCGCACGTTGCCACTGAGCACCGCAGGCACGAATTGTGGCGGGTTGGCCACCAGCTTGTTCGCACCGCCGTTGGGTCCGCCGAAGTTCCGCGTAACACCACAGCTGAAGTCGGGTATGTTCGAGGGATTGTCCTGTAACCTCGTCAACGGACAGGCCGCACGCGAAGCGTCGATCTTGAAGAGGCATGCCGGGCCGAAGGGTAGGTCGCGAGGTGATCCGTTCAGGATGATGCGCCCGCGCACGCGCACATTCAACAGCACGTTCGCCGGGATGTGTGGCGAGGCCGGTGTGTTGAGCCAGCTGTTGATCTTCATGTGGCAGGCGCGGGTGGCACTGGCCGGGGAGAACCCATCGCTCACCGTGTGGCTGCGGAACCTGCGGAAGCTGTAAGTGCCGTTCGGATCGAAGATCCAGAACTCGTAGCCGGTTACGGCCGCATTCGGTCCGCCGTAATAGGGACTTACCATGGTGTTCTCTTGGACCACCAGATAGGTGTTCGGTGTCCAGTCCATTTTATCGCAACTCGCGAAGATCAACTTGTCCGCACCGGTGGGCACGCAGAACGCACCGTTGTCATAGGTGTTGCTTACCTGGCTGGAGCTGCCACCGGTGAAGTTCCCCAAGTTGTCGATGATGCGACGGCCGGCGACACCGCTCTCGCGCAACTGGTAACCACCGGTAATACCTCCGCCGACGAAGCCGTCGCCCCCACTATCGGTAACGCGCAAACGGTAGCAGCCCACGGGCAGGCAGCAATCCGCTGTGATCGGGTTGGTGATGCCATCGATCGGCACGCTGTACTGGCAGAGCACGGTGTTCGTGCTCTGCGCAAGGATCTGCCAGGAGGCCTGGCTGCTCAACGCGTCGGTGCGTAGTTCCACTGTCACGGTCTCGGTGCAGGCTGTAGTGCAGGCGACAATGACCGTGTTGGCTCCGATCTGGACCGTCTCCGACGTGCTGCCACTGTTGCACGTGCAGGCGCTGCTATTGAAGTTGGCCAGGTCGGGCAATGCAAGAGGGCAGCTATCCAGCGCATCGCAGGTGCCATCGTTGTCGCTGTCGAAGGAGCTATCGATCTCCACCACGCCGAACATCGGTGCGCCGTAGTAGTTCGGGTGGTCGGGTAGGTCCACCCAAATGCCCGGTGGATAAGGGTCGGGGAAGCTTGGCCAAAGCAAGCCGGCGCAGTTCTCGATACCGCCCCCATTGTCCGGATTACCTCCATCCCAGTTGGTATAGACCAAGGGATCGCCGCTGCTCCATACGAACTGTCCTTCGTTCGCTAGATCGTTCAAGCCGATCCATAGACCCCGGTCCATGGTTCCGTTCTGTGTGAAGGTCTGGTAAACGAAGGTGTTCTCAGCAGCATCGTTGATCGCTACCAGATGCCCGCCCAACGCTTGCGCAGCAGCTTCCGCGTTCGTCCAACTGCTCATGCTAAGCAACTTGTACGTACTGCACCCATGCGTGGCTGTTTGTATCACATACGGGTTGCAGATATCTCCGAGCCCATCGTTGTTCACATCTGCTTGATCCGGGTTGTAAGTGGTCGGGCAGTTGTCCGTTGCATCGCAGGTGCCGTCGTTGTCCGTGTCCACATCATTCGGGCAATAGTCCGCAACATCGCATACTCCGTCGTTGTCGCTGTCCGGTAGTGGCGTGCCATAGCACCCACACCACGGCTGCACCACATCGTTCTCAGTACACACGTTGAAGTCGTCGCACGGGCTTCCTATGGCAAGCGCCAGGAAGGGGCAATCATCCACTTCGTCGCAAATGCCGTCGCTATCGTAGTCGTTCAGACACGCACCCACACACGCGCAGCTGGCATTCAACGCGTCGTTCTGGGTATAGGCCAGTCCATCATCGCATGGGCTGCCCACAACGCAGATCGGGTTCTCCGGTGTGTATTCCCACAGATCGCCCTGCACGCCACCCATCGCATCGCTGCCTGTGGCTACGTAGCCCTTGCTGCCGATGCTGAAACCCACGGCAGCTGTTCGCCCATTGGCACCGCAGTTCGCGATCTGTTCCCAGCTATCCGTTGTGGTCAGGTATTTCCAGCTGAGCGTGGTTGGGACTATGCCGAAGAAGGGGTAAGTGCCCGTGCAGACGTACCCAACATTCGCGATGCTGAAACCCACAGCGCCGAAGACCGCGCCTGAGTTGGGGATGGGTGTGCGGTCCGTCCACGCGTCGCTTGCAGCATCATACTCCCAATGAAAGCTGGGTGCGGCTTCTGATCCGTCGATCCCCGTACAGACATGCCCTTTGTTGTCCGCGGAAAAGGCGGTGGCGAACCTCAACCCGTTCGGAAGCGGGAGAGCCTGTCTGCCCGTCCATGCGTCGGCGATCGGGTCGAATTCCCAGAGATCGCTCAGTTGGGATGTCGCGTTTTCGCCCGTACCGACATACGCTTTTCCTTCGGCCGTGAAGGCCACGGCAGCATAGCGCGCTCCGCCTGGAAGCACAGGCCCAGCGGCCCAGCTATTCAAGCCGGGATCGTATCGCCATAGGTCGTCGTCGTAGTCCGCTATCTGTGGATCGACGCGACCTGTACTCACATAGCCGAATTGACCAAGGCTGAAACCCACCGCGCCATAGCGCGCGCCACCTGGGAGTTCGGCCCCCTGTGACCATGCGTTCGTTATCGCATCGAATGCCCAGAGGTCGTTCGTTGATGAGCCCAGTTGGTTGATACCGGCACACACATAGCCGACGTTACCAATGCTGAAGGCCGAAGCACTGGACCGCTCGAAGCCTGTGAGCATCGAAGCTTGTTGTATCCACCCATAGGCCGTGCCTGCGCATGTGCAGTTGGCCGTGATCACATCGTTCACGGTGTTGCCATCGCCATCATCGCACGTGTCACCTTGTTGCCCGAACTGGTTGGGACAATTGTCCGTGGTATCGCAGATGCCATCGCTATCCGAGTCCATGAAGGTGCCTACGCACAGGCAGGTGGCATCGAGCACATCGTTCACGGTGCAGGCATTCGCATCATCGCAGGCCGACCACATCTGGCCCGCTACGTTCGGGCAAGCATCCACTTCATCACAGATACCATCGCCATCAGCATCGTTCAGGCAGGCTCCGCTGCATGCGCAGAATCCATTGATCGCATCGTTGCCGGTGTAGGCGAGCCCATCGTCGCACGAGGTTCCCGGCACCACCGGCCCACCAATCACGCCGTTGCAATCGGGCTGCGCGTCTTGGGTGTACATGCGCGCATCGGCGCTCAGGGTGCTGCCATCACCGGTGAGACCACCAACGAGATAGCCGTTGCCGCCCACGGTGAAGGCCATGGCCGAGCTGCGTCCTTCAGGACCCGGATCAGCGACCTGTGCCCGATCATTGGTGCCCGGATGGTATTCCCAGCATTCATTGAAGCGGACGTTGGACGTGGTGGACCCGCACGCCACATATCCAGCGTGGCCGATGCTGAATCCTGTAGCTGCACGGCGGCCAGTACTTGGCAGGGAAGCGCGTGTGCTCCATGTGTTGGAGTCCGGGTTATAGGCTTGCAGGTCGTTCAGGTCGTTGAAGCTCGCATCCGCTCCACCAAATACATAGCCGATGCCGTCCACCGTGAAGGAGGCGCCCACCCAACGGGCCACGCCCGAAATGTCCGCTCGTTGTAGCCAGGAATCCGTGTTCGGGTCATAGCGCCAGAAGTCGCTCACGGGATCGGTGCCTACACGCCCTCCACCGATGTAGCCATACGCGCCGATGGCAAACCCGAAGGGCCTGAAGCGGGCGCTGGCGGGAAGTGGCTCACGCGAGATCCACGTATTATTTAAGTGGTCGTAGGCCAACAGGTTATTGTTCTGTCCTAGGAACACATATCCGCTTCCGCCGATGGTGAAGCCCACGGCACCCGCGCTGGCATTCACCGGCAGCGAAGCCACTTGGCTCCATGCATTCGTGCCCGGATCGTACGACCAAACGGTATTGGTCGTGTTCACCTGGTCCACCAAGCCGCCGCCCATGTAGCCTAGACCGTTCAGCGCAAAGCTGAAGCCGCCGGCTCGTTGGCCAGCTCCGAAGTCAGCCCTTTGCACCCATCCGGCTGCGTTGTTTGGTGTGCCGGCGCACATGCATGCTGCGGTGTACACGTCGTTGCTGGTGTTCCCATTCCCATCATCGCACGTGGCGCCTGGTAGCGCTGTTCCGTTCGGCACACCTAAGCAATCCAGTTGTGGTTCTGGCGTGTACTCCCACCAGTCGTTGAAGTTGGAACCCAGGTTACCCATACCGAAGTAGCCCTTTCCACCCGCGCTCGAAGCCGTGCCCAAGTAGCGCGACACGTTGCTCGCCCGTTGGGTCCAGGACCCGTTCAAAGCGTTGAATTCCCAGAGATCATTGAACGAAGTCACTCCTACATCTACACCGCCATGAACGAATCCGCGTGTGCCGATACTGAACGCTGCAGCAGTACTGCGGGCCGCACCGGGGAAGTTCCCAAGTTGCAGCCAACTATCCGATGCCGGATCGTAGGACCACATGTCCTGCTGCTCGTTGGTGCCATCCGTACCGGTGCCCAAGTAACCCTTCCCATTCGCGCTGAAAGCAATGGCCCCATAGCGCCCTCCACCGGGGAATTGCGTGCGTTGTGTCCATGTATCCACCGTGGGGTCATACTCCCAAAGGTCGGATCGTGGAGCAGTGGCCAAACCGCCGCAGACGTAGGCCTTACCCGCTACCACGAACGAGGAGCTCAGGATGCAGGCTGATGTTGGCAGGTTCAACGCTGCAGTTGCTTTCTGGGTCCATTCGTTGGCGAAAGCGTCATAAGCCCAAAGTTGCCCAGCCGGGAATGTCGTCCCCCAACCAACGTAACCGAGCGATCCAATTGAAAAGGCTACTCCACGACTTATGAGGCCGCCACCGAAATCAGCCTTCTGCGCCCATGCGTTGGAAAGCGGATCGAATTCCCAGCAGTCCGCCATATCGTAATCTGAACCAGCCACTTGGTGCTGACCACCGACCAGGAAGAGCTTACCGCCAAGCCCGAAGCTCGTGGGTGCCAATCGAGCATCAGCCGGGAGTGTAGCGCGTTGCAACCAGCCATCTGCTTGTGCATGAAAAGAGCTCAGGCAGAACAAGACTGCCAAGACGTACGAAGTGGTCTTCATGATACTGCGTTGTTGACCGTTCATTGAATGATGTTCAATCCTATCAGTTCTTCCTTCGTCACTGTTGGCGGCATGGTGCCCTTCCGGATCTTCTCGATCACCAGTTGAGCCAGCTTCTGTGCATCGGCCTTGGTGGCGCAACCATTGTTGCCCGGCTGCCCGGGAATGTTCAACTGCCGCACGAAGAGCTTGCCATCGCTGAGGATGTCATAGCCGAAGGTGCCATTGGGCGCGTCGGTAAGAACATAGGAGAGCTTGGCGTTCGCGTTGGTCTGTGGCAAAGACGCATGCGCGCTGGCCTGCTTTTGCTCGCGAGCGTGCAACCCTTCGGGGTCAGCGAGTTGCGCGCTGCACAGGGCAACCGCGCAGATGGCAATGGTCGAGAGGAAGGTGCGGAGGTGGTTCATTGGAGGCTTGTCTTGTGGATGACAAGACTATCCGACCCCGACCAGGGCATCAATCACATGATAGTAGAGGGGGATGCTGGAAGGTGCCCGGCAAGCCGGGCTTGCTACCAGGAACCACGGATGGACGAGGATGAACACGGATGGGTTCGCGAATACAGGAACCATGGATGGACACGGATCCTTGGCCTCTGGTCACGACCTTAGACCCGACCCCTAGTTCTAGCGAATGCTAGTAAGCGCTCTCAACGACCCCATCAATAATTCGCTCTGCCGTTCGGGATCCGCGTCCATCCGAGTTCATCCGTGGTTTGCTCTTTCACGCACCGCGTCCATCTGTGGTTGAACCCTCCTGCGCTTCTGGTTCAATACGCGGATAGCAGAACGCGCTTCCATTCCAGTTTGGCTCGCTTGAAATTGATGATGAGTCCGACCTCGTGCCCAGTGATGCGCAGATAGTTCAGCATTTGCCCCAGTTCGTGATAAGTGATGCGTTCGATCGTCTTCGCGTCGACAACCACTTGACCATGCACAATGAGATCGGGGACATACTCGCCTACCTGCACCTCTTTGTACAGCACGGGGTAGCGCGGTTGCTGCTCAAAAGGGATGTTCCTCAAACGCATCTCCACACACAAAGCGCTCTCATAGGGCTTCTCCAGCAAGCCATGTCCCAAGGTGTTGATCACATCAAAGGCACATCCAAGAATAGCTTCGGTCTCCTTTTCGAGCAGCATGTTGAACCCTTTCCAACGAAGATCGGCAACTCCTGCTTGTTGCTGCACCTCGCAGCCCCCACCCCAGTATCCGCGTACATCCACGACCATCCGTGGTTCTCCCCTTTCTACCGGGCGAACACCTTGTTCAACGCATCGGTGCGGCTATGCACCTGTAGCTTGGTATAGATGGCCCGGATATAGGTGCGCACCGTCTCGATGCTCAACTCCAGCTTGTCGCTGATCTCCTTATAGCGGTAGCCCTCGGCCAGCAGGTCCAACAATTCGCGCTCGCGTTTGGTCAGGCTATCCAGCAGGCCGGCGTTCGCTTGTTTGCGCGGAACACTGTCAACCAACATGCGCGCGATAGGCAGCGACATGGGCGAGCCACCCGCATGGATGCCCCGGATGGAACGCACCACTTCATCGGCGGGCGCCGACTTCAACAAGTAGCCCGTTGCACCCGCGCATAGCGCATTGAAGAGGTTGGCATTGTCCTCGAAGATGGTGCAGATGAGGTACTGCACCTCCGGTCGCTTCGGCTTGGCCTCCGTAATGCACGCGATGCCACTGATGCCCGGCAGGTTGATGTCCATGAGCACCACATCCAGATCCTCCAGGCCATTGTGTCGTGCGCGGTATTCCTCGGCACTCCCGTAGGCACCCTTCAGCACGAAGTCGCCTTCCCCCTCCACAGTGCTTTGCATCGCCGCGCGGATGGCGGCATCGTCTTCTACGATGGCGATGCGGATGGGCATGGTGGGTGGATCGTGTTTTGGGAAGTGTGGGTGCAAAGTTACCGCAGCCTAGAAGCTGCTTTCCTCACATGATAGTAGAGGGGCTGAGGGGAACGCGCAGTTCGATGGAAGTTCCAGCGGCATTGCTCCCGCAGGAGTATTCGCCGCCGATGGAAGCAGCACGTTTCTGCATGTTCTGCACGCCGTTGCCCACCGTGGATATGGCAGCTGTGTCGAAGCCGTGGCCATCGTCCTGCACGTTCATCGTCAATTCGGCCGCGCCGATGACGAGCCGTACAGCAATGCACTTCGCATCGGCGTACTTCAAGGCGTTGCTCACGGCTTCCTTCAGGATCAGCACCACGTTGCGCTTCACCTCGGGGCCGAGCAAAAGCGTTTCCGCGGCAGGTTCCACGCGCAGATCCGTTCGCAGTTCCACGGGTAGTTCCTCGAACTGCTTGCTGAGCACGTTGCGCACGTAGGCCACGAAACGCGGCGCTAGGTCATTGCTCGGGTCGTTGGTCCATACGATCTCGCTCAACTGATGGATCAGGTCGGTGCTGGCGGTGGCGATGTTGTCGGCCAAGCGGTGCTTGAGCGGGTCGGGTGAACTGCTCTTGCCCAGCTCGCGACTGAGCATGGTGATCTTGGTGAGCCCGCTGCCGATCTCGTCGTGGATGTCGCGCGAGATGCGTGTGCGTACCGCGCTCACCGCCTGTTCCTGTTCAAGTGCAGCAATGCGTCGCTTGTATTGAAGGCGCAGGATGTAACGCGAGAGAAGGAAGATCAGGAGCGCTACGGAAAGTGCGGCACCGCCGCGGAACCACCCGCGTTGCCACCAGGCCGGGTGGATGGTGAACGCGACACGGGCGATCGGATCGTCATCAGAAACTCCTTCCACACGAGCGAGGAAGGTGTAATCACCGGGCGGCAGGTTGATGTAGCTGGCTGTGCGTCGTGAACTGTTCGGCACCCAACGGTTACCGTGCCCCACCAACTTCACCTCGTAGTGCAACAGGTCCGCATTGTTCAATGCGATGGCCGCGTACTCGATGGAAATGGTGTTACTGTCGTGCGGAAGCGCGAAGGCCGTAGCGAACGACACGCGCTGGTGGCCGTTCACGGAAACGGAGCGGACGTGCATCGGCTTTTGCCCGATGCTGAAGTCGATAGAGTCGGGGTGAAAGCGCACCACACCACCAGTCAATGCCACAATGCGCCCAGCCGCGTCCGTGAAGACTTTGCTTGCTCTGGTCAAGGGTATGCCGGAACTAGGGCGAAGGGCCTTGAGCGAGCCGTCCGTTGGATCGAAGCGCACCAGGCCATCCCAAGCAGCTATCCAAGTGTGGCCGCGCGTATCGGCGGTAGCGTCGGAATAGATCGCGGTGGTCAACGGGTCGCGGTAGTGTCCGGTCACTTTCAGCTCTTTGCCATTGTAATGCAGGGTGTACACGCCGTTCGTGGGCGTAATGGCATGCACGGTGTTGCCCCCTTGCACCGCTACCGATCCAATATGCTGCGCACCGGGTCCGGGGTTGCGCAGGGTGAAGATCTCGGCCAGTTCATTCGTTCGCGTGTCCAGTACGCCGAATCCGTTTGGCGATAGGCGAAGCCAGAGATGATCCGCATCCATGGTTCCGAGGAGATCAGTGGAGATCGAGTCTGTTGGTGAGCGTGTGTTGGAGTCGGAGATCCGCGTTGATAGTCCGGTGGCTGGATCATAGCAGATCAATCCAAGGCCCGAAGCATTGAACCATACGCGACCATCCGGTTGCTCGGTCAGAGCACCTAGCTGCAGGTCCTCAGGGAGATCGTTTTCAATTCCCGTCAAGCGCTTCTTCTCGAATGTTCTTGTGCTGGGGTCGAAAGTGAGCAGCCCTTGTGTGGTGGCTAGCCACACTTCTCCGTTGCGAAGCTGTATCAGGTTGAGGCACTCGTACATCAACTTGTCCGCATCGGGCAGCGGGTGCTCGTACAGGTTGTTCCATGCCGCATCGAAATGGAAAAGGCGCCGGTTCTCGTACATGGAGGTACACCAGTAGCCACCGTCCTGCGCGTTCGCCACGCTGCTGATCGGTATCGTCCATTTGCCGTAACGCGCTGCGCTTCTGGGTATGACCCAAATGCCGTTGTTCGTTCCGATCCATAGGCTGCCATCCGGCGCCACGTATTGCGTCATGATATGTCGATGCAATTCCTGCTCGCCATTCAGGATCTTCCCGCTGAAGGAGGTGGCACCTGGTTCGTAGATGCGCAGTTCCCGATCGATACCCATCAGCCAGTGAGTGCTGTCCAACGAGGACATAGACCAGATGATGTTGCTGATGTTCGGGGGTGTTCCATCGTGCAAGACCGTGTTGGTGAAGCTGCCCGTGCGTTTATCGAACCGCACAATGCCCGCCCCCCACGAGCGGATCCACAGCGTGTTCGGGTCGTAAGGGTCGCGCTCCATGCCCATCAACAGGGTGGAAGGCGCTTTGCCTTGGCCTTCGGGCACGTACGGGAATTCCTGTGCGACGCCCGTGACCGGGTCGTACCGCACCACACTCATGTGGCAGCATACCCAGATCACCCCAACCTCATCGCGCACCAGCCCGGAAAAGCGTTGAGGCCCCTTGCTTAGGACGTTGCGAATGGCCGGTATATCGCGGAACGCACCAGCGGTGGCATCGTACTGCGACACACCATGCGCCAAGGAAGTAGACCAAAGCGCGCCGTCCCTCTCCGGGAAAAGAATGCACTCATGGTCCCAAACGGTTTCGCCGTCGCGCAGCAAGGGCCTCCGTTGGAAACGCATGGTGTGCGGGTCGAACTGGCATACACCATGACCCGTGCCCGCCCAGATCATCCCCTTCTTGTCCTGGTGAAGGGAGTTGACATAAAGTGAAGGCAGGCTAGCGGTGTCGCCGGGGACAGGGCGGTACACGTCCAAGTTGGTGCCGTCATACCGGAACAAGCCTTGGCTACTGCCGATCCACAGGAAGCCTTCGCTGTCCTGAAGGAACGCATGTATGCCGCATGTGGGCAGCATAGGGATGGAGATGGGGACAAGGGTGATGGGCAGTGCACCTTGACCAGTGAGGTGCAGCGGCCATAGCACTGCGAGAAGCAGAACAGCTGTGAAGCCGAACAGGGGGTGTCTATGGAGCATCCTTGGCTAAGATGAGGTGTTCGAGTAAACCTGGACAGGAATTAGGCGAAAGCTAAGTTCCCACCATGGGCAGCGGAAGCGATTGCAGAAAGATCAGCGCCACCTTCAAGGCGGCGGTGGTGCTGGAGGCGCTCAAAGAGCACCCTACGATAAGCGAACTGACCCCGAGCATTTCGACCTGCATCCCGATCGGATAGCGACCTGGACGAAGGATTTCTGTTACGTGGCGACTACGGTGATCGAAAGCATTTTGGACCATGAGGGGGACGCCTTGAAGCAAACACAGGGCGGTCTTTTCCGCCCTACCGGTGCTTATAGGTCGAAAACGAGTTCCTTTCAAAGGGTATTGCGATGAGCCGCTGGGAGCAATACGTGCTGATCGACGCAGCGCATCCCGAGCTGAGCATCGGCGAGCAGTGCGCCACGCTGGTTATGCCGCACAGCTTCGTAGACGGCAAGAGAAGCCCCCGAAGTAGACCTTCTGATCATACGCTTGGTAGAGGGGCTGGACTTGGAAGATCACACACGGGGCAAGCGGCGCATGAGCGAGGGCCTGAAGGAACCAGGGGTTAGCATACGACCCGATCTGGCGCTGAGCATGATGCTTAGTATGTGCATGGCCTGTGTCTACCAAAGCCCGCGCAAAACCTTGATCGACATTGCTATGTTCGAACGCCCTTAGCTGCTTTATTAACTTTGCGAGGAACGATCGCGTCAGGTGCGGGCTAACGACATCACGTTCAACTCCACGAGTGAGGGATACATTGACCTGTGCGAGATAATCGACCACTAGAGCAGAGGTATCGTGAGCAGTGGCCTGAGCAACATATTAGAGGCATTCTGGGTGTGCGCCGAGGCCGCGTATTGCGATGGCCACCCAGGGCAAGCTCCGGATCCGCAATTGAGTGAACGACCCAATGGCCAAAGAAGAGAGTTCACGAGTGACGATTTCCAGAAGCTCTGCAAGTCCGGACACCTCGAGGGCTGACGGAGCAAGATGGACAGCACAGGTCGAGCGAAAGCCATCGTCTGTATCGAGCACTTCTGGCGAACGACCTAGCATGATCGGATTTACCCGCACCCATGTAATGATGTGGGCGTTCTATGTCGCATTTGTGCACAGGTCATCCACTATTACAACTACCGCTGAATACACTCAAGCATCGGGGATGTCCTGCCAGCCAGGCGCTTGCAGTTGGCCGAATGAACTGTCAACGACAAGACCGAGTTATGAGTCTCTCAAAAGCCCTCGAAAGCAGCGACCAACATACCTTTTACACAACCTATTGCTGTAGAGACAAAGTCGACCACCTTCGCTTAGCGCAAGCGGTGATCGGCGGGGGGGCCACAGGTAGCAGGGAGCAAATACTAGCAGCCATCGGCGAACTACCAACCGGGTCGCAGAGCAAGAGCTGAAGCACTTTCGCGTGGGTGGCTCGTGAGAGCCGATGCTCGTGTAGGCCTCGTGCGTTCATCAGCGGAAGGGGGGACGAACGCGGCAGCAGCAGGCCAGAAGCAAGGCCGACGAGGTAAGGTCGCAGATGCCGATGGTGCGTTTCAGGGCGTATATACCCTACGAAAGTAGATCGAAGGAGAAACGCTCGGATACCAAGCGGGGCTTTTTCGGGCGACCGGTATCCCTGGGGGGTGATGCACGGTCCCTGAACGCAAAGAGCCGCCTCCGGGGAGACGGCTCTTTCTGCGGGATGTTTAGATGATCAACGCGCGATGATCAGGCGCTCTGAGTAGGTCCTGGTGCCGGCGGTGATGTTCACCAGATACAAGCCACCGGCGAGGCTGCCGTCCAGGTCCAGGAGCGTGTTCATCCTGTTGTCCGTCACGGCGATGGTGCGGGCCATCACGCGCTTCCCGGTCAAGTCGAACAGGTCCATGGTCACTCGATCGACATCAGGAGCAAGACTACTGATCGCCACGAACAACTGATCACCACGGTTCGGGTTCGGATAGAGGGTCAGTGACCCTTGCGCTAAGTTCGGAGGCGAAGGGTACATGAAATAGGTTCCGCCGCAATCGATGGTGACGTTGCATACGAGGCCCCATGGTTCGCTGTCTGAACATGCTGTGTTCGCCGCACCGCCGATGCACCACGTGTTGCCGCCGTCCTTGCTCACGCGCACATCCACTTCGTAGGTCTTGCTACACAAGAGAGGAGCGGCAACGGAGCTGTTCCAATTCAAGTAGCGCGTTGGGCTGGTCTGTGGAGGAAGCACGATGCACACCCCTTCAGCCGGGATACGGAATCGGAATTGGAAATGAACTCCAGTACCACCACCAAAAGGCGCTGGTGAGAACTGCGGTGGCAGCGCTGTGATCTTGTTCGCAGGCGTGTTCGTTCCGCCAAAGTTGCGCGTAACTCCACAACTGTAGTCACTGGTGTTCGTCGGGTCATCCTGCAAATTCACCAGTGGGCAAGCTGCGCGGGCCGCATCCAACTTCATGGTGCAGGCCGGTCCGAAGGCGAAGTTGGTACCATTCACACGACCACGGACACGAACGTTCAACAACGTGTTCTGCGGGATCAACGGTGTCAATGCCGAGTTGTACCAGTTGTTGATCTTCATGTGGCAAGCGCGCGTTGCGTTCGCCGGTGACTTTCCATCGCTCACGTTGTGGCTTCTGAACTTACGATAGCTGTACGTGCCGTTCGGATCGAAGATCCAGAACTCGTAACCGCTATTCGCATCTTGCACGTTGTTGGCACCGCTTGGGACCCATTCGGCAGAAACCAATGGATCTGCGTGGCACACTAGGTACTTGTAGTCCACCCAATCCAGCTTGTCACAACTACTGTGGATCAGATCAATATCACTGATGGGAATGCAGAAGGTGCCATTGCTGGAGATCTGGCTTGCGCCGTTGGACATGTTGCCTGTGTTGTCGATAAAGCGGCGTCCGTCCGGTCCGGTCTCTCGCAGGACATATCCACTGAGTCCATCGCCACCGGCATCCGTAACGCGCAATTGATAGCAGCCATCCGGCAAGCAAAGCGTTTGTGTGCCGATGCTGTTTGAAGGTACCGGGTTGTTGCCGCTGAGCACCGTTGTGGTTCCGGTTTCGTCCAGCACTTCGTAGGTCACAGTGTTGGCGTTCGTACTTCCGCTTTGGAACTCCAGGATGAAGTCACTGCAACAGCTGGCGGCACCTTCATCCACCTGACCATTGCAATCGTTGTCAACACCATCACACACTTCGGGAGCGCCTGGGAAAACAGTAGGATCGGTATCATCGCAATCACCAGCACAGACGGTAAAGCTGTCGCTATCCACATCGTCTTCCAGACCTTCATCAACGGTTCCGTCACAATCGTTGTCGATGCCATCGCACAGTTCGGGTGCGCCTTGGAATATGGTGGGGTCGTTGTCGGAGCAATCGAGTTGGTTGGTCACACCGCCCAATGCAACACAAAGCTGTGGTACCTCCGGGTCGCCGTATCCATCGCCATCGAAGTCGCGGAAGTAGAGCGTGAAACCTTCGTCAACCAACCCGTTGCAGTTGTTGTCGATGCCATCGCAGATCTCTGTGGTGTTCGGGTTTACTGCATCATTCTGGTCATTGCAGTCCCCATCGCAAAGGGTGAAGCCATCGTTGTCCACATCTAGGATCGCATCCTCATCGATCTGGCCGTCGCAGTCGTTATCGAGTCCATCAACCATGCAGCCTTCCAGCGCATCAGGATGAACGCTTGCGTTGCTGTCATCGCAATCGTAGGGGGCGAAGTAGCCATCGCTATCGTTATCCTGTAGACCCGAGCAGGCGCTAAAGGTGGCATCGCAACCTGTTGTCTGTCGGCAAAGGATACACTCCGGGCTGTTCGGGTCGGCTGCACAAACGGCACACTCTACACCAACGCAGAGCTGGTACTCCACCAAACACGTTGCGCAGGGTTCGGAAAGGCCCACTTGGGTGTAGCAATCGACCAGGCAGACCTCGATCTCTTCCAAGGTTGGGCCAGAGCAATTGGATACACAATACTGGGCGGGTGTATTGCCACTTGCCAGCCACGCAAGATCCGCTGCGGAGCAACTCACGCAACCTTCGCCGGGGAAGATGTTCGGGTCGTTGTCATTGCAGTCGCCGGCATTGGCAACACCCGGTGTATCGCAAGGCAAGGGTTGCAGAAGATCGCCGTATCCATCGCCGTCGTTGTCGGCATATTGCTGTTGGAAGCCTTCATCCACAAGTCCATCGCAATCGTTGTCGAGGCCGTCGCATACCTCTTGGGCGAACGGGCTGACGTTCGCATTGGTGTCGTCACAATCGCTGCCCGCCCATGCGCCATCGCCATCCAAGTCGATCTGGCCAAGGCACGCACCGAGGTCTGCCACACAACCAGTAAGGAGGCCGCACACCCCGCATAATTCGGGGTTCTGAAGGCAGAAGTTGGCGCAGTTCGTTTGCACGCAGGTTCGATAGTCATCCACACAAGAGAGGCAGACCGCACTGAGCGGAACGCCTTGGTCCTGCAGGCAGGTATGGAAACAGTCTGGATCGCCGGAGCCGGAACAGTCGCCGGTGCATTGTGCGATGGCGTTCAGCAGATCCAACTCGTGGGTGGCGACCCATGCTTGCTCACCTTGGCCGCATTGGCCACAGCCGCTGCCGGGGAATACCAGGTCGTTCGCATCGTCGCAATCGCTGGAGTTGTTCACGTAGCCAATGGGTTGGGAACAGTCACTTGTGCTTTCGAACTCATTTCCGAAACCGTCGCCATCGGCATCCAAGTACCACGTGGTTGGGAATGGCCCGCCGCTGCAATCCTGATCGAGCGCATCGCAAGGGTCCGCCGCGCCTGGGTTGATGGCCGCATCTGTGTCGTCGCAATCACCACCGACTAGCACTGCTCCAGAGATCGGTGCGCAAGAGTATACAGCGGAAGTGGGGAGTCCATATCCGTCGCCATCTGCATCGGTGAAGTAGAGTTCGCCGGCATTGTCATCCACCTCGCCGTTGCAATCGTTGTCGAGCCCATCGCAGAGTTCCAATGCACCGGGATACACGGTTCCATTGGCATCATCACAATCACCGCTTTGGGTGGCCGTGTTCGGTGGTTGGTCGCAGTCGCCTTGCACGCCCGTACCGCTCACGCCGTATCCATCGCCATCGGCATCGGTGTAGTAGGTGAAGGTGAGTTCATCCACGGTGCCGTCGCAATCGTTGTCCAGCCCATCGCAAACTTCCTGCGCGCCGGGGAATACGCTCGCGTCATTGTCATCGCAATCGAACGGTGGGAAGCTGCCGTCGCCATCGTTGTCCGTGAGGCCGGAGCACAGGGCGAAGTCGCTGTTGCAGGTGGTCGTGGCCATGCAATTCTGGCAAGCCACACTGCCGGGGTCGAACAAGCATGCAGGGCATTCGCTGAACAAACAGACCTGCCGTTCTGCGATGCATTCCGCGCAGGGCTCTGCCATGCCCGTGTTGCCGACAATGCACGCGGCGAGGCATTGCGTCAGATCGCCGGAACCGAGACAATCCACTGTGCAGAAACCACCGGCGTTGGAAAGGAACTGAGGGTCGCTGAGGATGATGGCGATATCCGCTGGGCTGCAGACCGGACATGGGATCGGTCCGCCCGGATAGCGATCCGGGTCCATGTCATCGCAATCGCCGCCAATGGCCACAAGATCGATCGGTTGGGTGCAGGAGAAGACGGGAGCATCGCTGTTGCCGTAGGTGTCGCCATCCAGGTCGGGGTACCACGTCTCGTTACCACCGTCGCATGCTTGATCGACCCCATCACAGAGTTCCGTAGCACTGGGGAAGATGTTCGGGTCGTTGTCGTTGCAGTCGCCACCCAAGGCTACGTAGCCCATTGGCTGAATGCAGGCTGCAACCAGATCACAACAACCGACACCGTCGCCGTCGATATCAGCGTACCAGAGTGGTGCCTGGTTATCATCAACGTTTCCATTGCAATCGTTATCGAGGCCGTCGCAGGGGTCTTCGAATGCTGCGGGGTTGACATTCGCATTTGTATCATCGCAATCACCAGGCTCGATCACTGCACCTGCAATAGGCGTACACGAGACGACGCCTGGATCGTTCACATCGCCATATAGATCACCGTCGTTGTCCACGTACCACGTGGCCAGACCGCCTTCATCCACCTGTCCATCGCAATCGTTGTCGATACCGTCCGGTGCATCGCAGCTATCCGTTGCACCGGGGAAGATGCTCGGGTCTGCATCATCACAATCACCACCGAAAGTGGAAGTGCCGGGATCTTGAATGCAGTCGCTGATGAAGGCGGTTGCATCATCACCAGCGCCATCACCATCCGCATCGATGTAGTAAGTGACCTGCACGTTCTCGTCCACCTGTCCATTGCAATCATTATCGAAGCCGTCGCAGATCTCGGTAGCACCAGGGAACACGTTCGCGTTGTTGTCATCGCAGTCTGCTCCGGCAAACACACCGTCGCCATCGGCATCCATTAGTCCTGTACAACTGAAGTAGGCTTGTTGGCAGTTAGCCTGAACACATGCTTGGCAACTTGTGGTCTCGAAGCCAGCTATGCAGGCCTGCAAGCAAGTGCTCAAGATGCAGGTGTAGCGCTGAGCGATGCAGGAGGCGCAGGGTTCAGCAAGAGACGTGTTGTTCAAGAGCGAAGTCAACAGACAGGCTTCCAGGTCAGTACCAAGGCAGCTGAATGCCGCGCCGAACATGAGCCCGTCGATGGTCGCTTGGTTCTGTGCGATCCACAGTCGATCGGCACCGGAGCAATTGCCGCAAACGCCTGCACCGATCAATGGGTCGTTGTCATCGCAATCATCTGCATTCGCTACGCCCGGCGTATCACAAGGAAGTGGTTGGAGCGAGTTCCCTAAACCGTCGTTGTCATTGTCGGCGTATTGCTGTGGGAAGTCTTCGTCGATCTGCCCATCACAATCATCATCCACGCCGTTACAGATCTCTGTTACACCGGGATTGATCGCAGGGTTATTATCCGCGCAATCCCCATTGAGCTGCACGAAACCGGGTAAGGGCTGCACACAGAAGGCGAACCCGTTGCCAGTGCCGTATCCATCGCCATCACCATCGGCGTACCACAGTGGCGCATCGATGATCGTCGGGTCGTTGTCACAATCGTCCACCGCATCGCAGGCACCGTCACCATCGGTATCCGTACTTGTCACTGTCGCAATACAGTCACAGTTCTGGTAAACCGCACTTGTAACACAGGGGTCCGGGTGGGTGCACGGTTGACCATTGGTCAGTCCCTCGTCAACAGTACCATCGCAATTGTTGTCCAGCCCATCGCATAGTTCGGGCAGTCCGGTACCTACGGTGGGATCGTTGTCGTCGCAATCGTTCTGCGTGAACACACCGTCGCCATCACCATCAGCGAGTCCCGAACACGCCATGAAAGCTTCCGCGCAAGGTGAGTTGCGCAGGCACTCAAGGCAGAACGGGCTGTTGCTATCCCCCATGTCGCATGCGTTCAAGCATGTCAGGCCGGAACAATCCCAGAAATCGAAGTAGCACTGTCGGCAGGCGCCCTGCAGCGGGATGTTGTTGAAGAACCCTGGCTCAAGTGACTCTATGCACTGTAGTAAGCTGAACTGGGTGTCGAACGGACACAATTCCGCTGTTATTTGTTGAAGGTTCGCGTATCCTGCGCCCACGTACTGGTTTTGGGCCATGTAGGTCTGATCCGCTGGGGTGCAATTGCTGCAGTCTTCATCGGTCTGCCCATCACAATCGTTGTCCAGGCCGTCACAGAGTTCCACTGCTCCGGGGAAGATCGCAGCATTGGTGTCATCACAGTCACCGCCCGTTGCGACTCCAGGTGTATCGCAGGACACGATCACGCCACCAAAGCCATCGCCATCGCTGTCTGCGTAGGTGATGGGAAAACCTTCATCGATCTGGCCATCGCAGTTGTTGTCCAGCCCGTCGCAGAGTTCGGCAGCACCAGGATGTATTGCCGCGTTGGTATCGTCGCAATCGCCCTGGTAGAGGTTGAAGCCGTCGCCGTCGGCATCATTGACAAAAGTGCCGGCGCAAAACCCCGTTCCGGTACACACGTCGTTGGTGGTGTACGGGTCGCCATCGGTACATACTGTTCCGGCAGGACGTGGTGTTCCAAAACAGCCGCATGCGCCGTTCTCCACGTCATTGGCGGTACAATACTGGCCATCGTCGCATGGGGTGCCCGCAGGCGGACATCCGCACACGTAGTCTTCATCGACGAGGCCATCGCCGTCGTTGTCGATGCCATCGCAGATCTCCTCTGTGGCCACGTTCGTATAGCTCAGCGTATTGGAGCAGGTTGAAACATTCCCCGCGGGATCGACGGCCAGCGCGGTGAACGATGTAGTGGAGCTCGCGGGCACCGTGGTGGATACCGTGAATGATGAGTTCGCATTGCTCGTGGTGCCTACTATCGGACCGGTGCAAGAGGTGGATGCGTAGAGCCTTATCGTCGCACCGGTTTCTCCATTCAGGCCATTGATGCTCGGACTTGTACTTACGGCCGGGGAGACAGGCGTTGTACCGATGAGCGTTGGAGGGGCCGGAGCGATGTCGTCGTGTTCGTACGCGAAGCTGAATGAACAGCCCGATTGGAGACCACCACCGTTCGTAGCGCGCGCGCTGTACACTGTGATGGTATTCGCTCCGGCGACGACCTGCTGGGTGAAGGTGGTTCCCGAAAGTGGGCCGATCACGGCGATCGGTGCGCCTTGGCAAGTGCTGGAAGCATAAACGCTCACCGTTGTTCCAGTATCTGACGAACCCGATAGCGTGGGTGTGGTGGAATTGGATGGCGAAAGAGGTGCGCTGGCAAGGATCACAGGCGTTGATGGTGGGGGGAGCGCCACACATATCCCGTTCACACAGCCGCTTCCATTCGGGCAAACAATGCCGCACTGTCCACAGTTGAAGGAGTCGCTGTTCAGGTCGATGCCGTCATCGACTGAACCGTTGCAATCGTTGTCGAGGCCGTCGCATAGTTCAGGTGCTCCGGGGAAGATCGCTGCGTTGGTATCATCGCAATCAGCGGAATTGGCCACACCGGACGCAGAGCAAGGAACTGGTAGCTGGAGATCACCGAAACCATCGCCGTCGTTGTCCGCGTATTGTTGTGGGATGCCCTCATCTATTTGTCCATCACAGTCGTTGTCCAAACCGTCACAGATCTCCGTGGCGGGAGTTCCCAAACAGCCGCAAGCGCCGCTCTCCACGTCATTGGTTGTGCAGGGGTTGCCATCGTCGCAAGCAGTGCCGGCTGGCGGACATCCGCACACGTAGTTTTCGTTGACCTCGCCGTTGCAATTGTTATCGACGCCGTCGCAGATCTCCACTGCGCCCGGATGGATAGCAGGGTCATTGTCGTTGCAATCGATCGGCGTCTCAAATCCGTCCCCATCCCCATCCACTTGCGCGGAAGCAGCGGAAGCACTGAGTAGTATACATGCCAGCAGGAGTTGGCGGAACAGGGTGCGGAGTGGAGCGGTCATGGAGGGTGGGATTGGTGCCTGCGAAGGTCCCACGTCCATACGAGCGGCGCAACGTAACTTTAGTTATAGTCCAAGTCCGGGCGGTCCATCTATGGAACAACGATTCTCCCGCTGCTCGCTTGGTCCCTTTTGCCCCTATTCGCGACCCTCTGAGACGTTACGTTCCTGCCCACGACATGCCGCGTCCACGTTGAACAGGGAAGTAGCAGACGCCGGATGTGCTGTTCAGGCAATAGATCCTTCGTGGTCAAGAATGAATGGTCGTTCAGGATCACCTAGCCCGTCCAGATCAGCATCGGCATAGAACAAAGGCAAGCCCTCTTCCACCTGACCGTTGCCATCGTTGTCGATACCATCACAGATCTCTTCCAAAAATTCGCACGTATAGCTAAATGGAGTGGTGCAGCTTGAAACATTCCCGGCGCCATCAGTGGCTTGTGCAGTGAACGTGTTGGTGCTGTTCGCGCCAACGACCACTTGCACGCTGAACCTGGTCCCCTAATATTGGGCCGATGACTGCGCTCGGGGTACCTTGGCAACTGCCCGAAACATAGAAGCGCACCGTTGTTCCGTTATCCGACAAGCCTGACAGTGTTGATGTTGTGCTGTTGGACGGCGATAGGGACGCGCTGGAAAAGATCACAGGTGTGGCTGGCGGTTGCACAAATCCCGTACCGCTGTGGAAGAGCCCGGAAAAATGGATGAAAAGGGACCGAGAACGCATGAGAAGTGAGCCTCACACGGGAGTTGTTCTGACCCCAAAACACGTGAATAGTCAGAAAGCCGGTCTACGTAATTTTAGTTACATCGGCCCTCGTTGCCAGATATTATGACGCTTCGGTCTCCACGAAGAGAAGATCAGCAACGCCTCGGACGGTCCGGAAGTTCTCCTCCAACCAAGTCCGTGAACGAGCCGGATCCGTAATAGCATTGCCTCTCAATGTCCGGGCCAGTGAAGGGTATCACCCTATCACATGGTACTCCTCCGTAAGCCGATCAATAGAAAGTGGATGGTGCCTCACAAGTGCCTATTCCACCTTCACCGCCTTCCCGTTATCATCCGGTACCCGATCGAAGAACAAGTGCATGGGATCGATCATCGCTTTTACGGGCCGCTCCTTGCTGTGCAGCGTTATCGTGTTCACGCCAGAGGTCAAGCGAACACGCTTCTGCACAAGGATCGCACCTTCGTCCTCATCATTCTTCTCTTCACCCAACAAACCGATGTCGATCCAATCGTTCATCGGCACCTTGGTCTCTCTGCCCAGTGAATCAGCGTGTGCCTTCTCCGCGGTGAGCTTCACGGTTACGGTGTAGCTGCTATCCGGGTTCATGGTGGCGGTGGCTTCCGTGATCAAGTTGTTGTAAAGCGTGATGTGTTTGAAGTGATCCTCCAGCAAATAGGTGAGGCTGTCCGGAGTCACTTTTCGGATCTCGCGGTACATATCCAGCGCCGTGGGCCAAGGTGGTTCCGCGTATCCGAAGGAGTCGACCAGCGCACGGAAGGCTGTGTTCAGGGTGTCTTCGCCAAGGAATTCGCGCATGCCATAGAGCACAACGCTGCCCTTGTTGTAGTGGATGTAGCCTTGGTTCTCCACGCGCATCAAAGGCGTTTCACCGATGTCCTCCGAACCTCGGGCTTCTTGGTACTTGTCGCTCTCGTACTTCAGGAACTTGCGCATGTGGGCGCGCCCGTACTCCTTTTCCATCACCATTAGCGCGCTGTACTGCGCCATGCTCTCGCTCAGCATTGTGCTGCCTTGCATCTCCGCACCCATCACTTGGTGCGCCCACCATTGGTGCCCCATCTCGTGCGCCACCACGTAGAACACCATGTCGATGTCCTCTTTTGCCGTGAGATCGGTGATGAAACCGATGCTCTCGCTGTACGGCATGGTGCCTGGGAACGCTTGCGCGAAAGACGCATACCGCGGAAACTCGATGATGCGCGCCTGCTTCTGCGGATACGGACCGAAGTGTTCGCTGTAGTAGGCCAATGACTTCTTCATGGAGTTGAGCATGCGCGGAACATTCACGGCGTGTTCCTTCTGGTAATAGACTTCCAGATCGACATCATTCCATTTCTCACGCGCCACTTCATACCGTGCACTCATGAACGCATAGAAGTTGAGCGCCTTATGGTCCAGTTCGTAACGGAAGTAGCGTCTGCCATCGGCTTCCCATTCCTTCTTCAAAGATCCTGGCGCAATGGCGATCTGGTCCGGTGACGTACTGATGGTGGTACGAACGTTCACCCAATCACTGTTCGCCATTAGGTAGTTCTGCATGCGTTCCGCTGGATCCTCGGTGAGCTTTGGCATGCGGTCATTTGGCGGCAATTTGTGTTTGCGGCGGTCTGCGCGATCTTGCAATTCACCACCAGTTGAGTAGCCTATTGTTGGGATCAATTCCATGTTGTTGAAGAACGATCCGTTGCTGACCAATCCCGAAAATTCCGTGCGGTTCTCAATGCCTTTGGCATGCCATCCGCCGGTCACTTTCACCTTAACGGATGAACCTGCAGCCAGAGCAGGAGAAAGCCTGTACATGCGCTGGTCCAGCTTTTCATCATTGAGGACCAGTTCGCCGTTCGGGATGTCGAGCTTCACATCCATACGATGTGGCACATTGAGGTACAGGGTATCGATCGACTCGTTGCTCTTGTTCAGCAGAACGATGTCCGCCGTATAGGCGATCACGCGGTTTGCCGGGTCCAGATCGATGTGGAACTCCACATCCGTATAGTGCGGTTGCACCATGTTCTCGTAGCGCTTGTAGGTGGTCTCGTAGCGCACCTGTTCTTCTTCAGCTTCATCGCTGGTCTGATAAGTGTTCAGCACTTTGGTGTTGTAATATCCGAAGCCGGCCATCACCAACCAACCGCCCAAGGCTACGGCTGCAAGTGACCACGAACTGCGCAGGCGCGCTTTTGCAAGGTGCGTGCGCCAGCGCATAGTGGTATCGTTCCCACGTACCAAGAAGAGGTAGGCAACGTAGATCAGCAGCCCAGCGAAGAGCAGCCAATAGGCACGGAAGAAGACCCAATTTTTCAGATAAGGGCCGAAGCCGTTCATGTCCGAATAGCGCAATCCGGAAGTGCCGTTTATTCGCAGCAGGTTCGACTCCACATCGAGGCCGCTCCACCCGAACGCATTCAACAGGAACACCACGATGAACACGAAGAATCCGAGGTATTTGTTGTTCACCAGCACGTGGACGAGCATTGCCAGACAGGCCCAGATGATATACTGCACCACACTTGGAATGATGAAGTACGTGAGATACACCATCGGTTGCAGGCGTGTGTAGCCATTGAGCAACTGCGTGATCATACCTGCTGCGGTGGCGAAGAGGTGTACCACGATCACCACACCGATGAGCGCAGCAAGTTTTGCCAACAGACCGGTGCGTGTGGCCATCGGTAATGCATTCACGATGCCATCGATCTTCGGGTCGCGTTCTTTCCAGATCAACTGACCACCGTAGAACACGATGATGATCATCATGTACATGGTGAGCGATCCTTCGATCATGTCCACTACACCATAGGTGACCGGATAGCTCGTGTTACCGTACATGCTTGTCACGTAGGCTAGGCTTGTGAACATCTGCAACATACCGAGCGACATGATGATGATGAACGGTGTGCTCTTTACAATGCCCTTCAATTCGTTCCAGAAGAGCGTGAAGAACTGTTTGCGACGGGTGCTCGCGGAAAAGTCCAACCGGACATGTGGGATCGCAACGCCACCGAAGGAGGGTGGGGGCAACGCGTCAGGTTGAAGTGCCTTAGCCTTCTGTACACGGTCGGTGAAGGAGAACCGGAAGTAGCCCACGAGGAACACGATCACGGAGACCGAGATCCATAGTACGCGGTTCCAAAGCAGCACACCGGTGAATGGCAGCACGAGGGTGTTCTTGTCCTCCACGGTCCAATACTTTGTTAAGAGGCCGATCGCGCTAGGTCCGAATGGATCCAACAGAGCACCGAGCGTTTCATTCTCCATGTCGCTGGTGAAACTGCCCGAGACGGAATAGCCCACGATGATGATGATGGCGGTGATGAATGCCGCCATCGTGGTGCGCACATTCACCGCCACCGCGAAGACAATGGCAGCGCTGAACAATACGTTAGGCAAACCGAGGAAAGCAAAAGCCTTCAAATGCGGCATCAAGTGGTTCGGGCCCACCTGCGCGGCATCCAACCACCACATGTGGCTGCCGATCACGACGCCAAGAGAAAGGCCGAACAAGGGTAAGGATGCCACGAACGTGCTACCGAGGAACTTGCCGACGAGGTAGCTGAAGCGCGAGACCGGCGTTGAGAAAACGATCTGCGCCGTATTGCTTGTGAAGTCCCGGATCGCTGTGCCGTTCACGAACGCGGTCACCGATAACAGACCGATGAACGACATTATCGCATACATGATGTACACGATGTAGGGTGCGTTCTTGAAGGTGTTCCCTCCACCGCCCATACTGAAATTCGGAAGGCACACGAAGCCGAAACCGAACAAACCGAACACGAGAAAGAAGATGTACACCATGGGCTGCCTGAGCCAATAGCGCACTTCGAAGAGGAAGAAACGGGCGATCATGCGCGTGCTGGTGCTTGGTTGCTGGAATGGATGTACCCGAAGAACACATCCTCCAAGCTCGGTTCCGTGGAGACGAACCCATCGCCAGGAGCATTGTCTCCCATTACATGGATGATGGGTTTGCCAGCGACCAGTTTGTTGCTGATCAGTTTACCACTGGTCGCATAGCCTTCAAGTTCACTTTTTGCAATGCTCTTCTCCCACACTTTGCCGCGCATTTCGAGCAGTGCCGCATCTGGAGGTCCGGCATAGAGCAGCTTGCCTTTATTTATTATGGCCATGTTGCCGCACAACTCCTGCACGTCCTGCACGATGTGCGTACTTAGGATGACCACCACGTTCTCACCGATCTCGGTGAGCAGGTTATAGAATCGATTGCGTTCGCCGGGATCGAGGCCCGCAGTGGGTTCATCCACGATGATCAGCTTGGGCTCACCGATCAGCGATTGCGCGATTCCGAACCGCTGCTTCATTCCGCCACTGAACCCAATGAGTCGGCGTTTGCGCTGCTCCCAGAGATTCACGCGTTGCAACAAGGCCTCCACCAGGGTCTTACGCTCTCCCTTGTTCGTCACCCCTTTCAGCAGGGCGATATGGTCCAGCATCTCGTACGCGCTCACCCGCGGATAGACACCGAATTCCTGGGGTAGGTAACCGAGAACACGGCGCACGGCATCCTTCTCTTTCAGCACATCGATGCTTCCTAGCATTGCGCTGCCCGCGTCGGCTTCTTGGAGCGTGGCGAGGATCCGCATCAACGTGCTCTTGCCCGCGCCGTTGGGACCAAGTAGACCGAACATGCCGGTAGGGATCGTGAGACTCACATTGTCCAGCGCCTTCACACCATTGCCGTAGGTCTTGCTGAGTCCGTTGATTACGAGTTCCATGTTGAAGCGGTTTATGCGGTGCGAAGATGCATGAATTTGAAGGTAGGTCGCCCATGGATACACGAGCGGCAGATCCAGAGGTCCGGAGGTAGGACAGGGTCAACGGTCAATTTGTTACAATGGAATTGCCTGATCCCATTCAAGAAAGCGCCTTGATCACGAAAGTCTGGATCAATGGACCATCTTTCACCGGCCGAAATACCGGTTCACGGCTTCGGTGGGGCGTTTATCCGAGTCCTGTTCAACACGCAATGCCATTTCGCTACGTTCGACTTGGTTCAACGGTTGATCGGGCTAGTGGATCGCCTTTTTGTATCGTCCTATTAGTATGGGTGTAGCTTTGGTCGATGACTTATCTGAAATGCCGGTTCTGGGCGATGCTTTTCCTATTGGCTTCGATCTCCACTTTCGCTCAAGCGTATAGAGCATTTCCTCTACAAGACGCTGTTTGGATAGAGTCACATGCCCATCTGACAATTACACCGGATTGTGGGTATGCATACCTTACTTGCATTGATCGTCTTAGCACCGGGATGGACACTTTGGTTGGTGATGTCACCTACACCAAACTCTGGTGCCAACAGGTATGCGACGAGGAAATTCTTCAAGGTTCGCCGAGCTGCCCGGGAGACTATTATTCAGTGCCTAGACATCTTTACGCTCTACTTCGACAGGACACGCTGGCACGCACCGTTCATGTTCGATTTCCAGGAGAGGAAGCCGAGTATTTGTTGTATGATTTCAATATGGATATAGGCCCATATCCTGATACGTATAACAATCAGGATTATCCGGTCGAAGTGGTCGGGATCGACAGCGTATTGCTTTTCGATGGTTATCACAAACGTTGGCTCTTGTCGGTTGATAATTGGAGTGGGCCGGGTGCCGTGATCGAAGGGGTCGGAAGTGATTTTGGGTTGCTCGCTCAGATGGTCAGCCCGTTCGAAAACCACGATTACCTGAACTGCTTTGGTGTTGCGAATGAGTTGGTATACCTACGTGACGGTGTTGATCCGCAGTGGGAATGCGACTTCTCCGTGGGAATGAATGAGCTTGTGACCGATGTCCATTCGATCCGTGCTTCCCCTAATCCGGCCTCTGGTACTTTCTTCGTCGAGCTTTCGGGCAATGTTTCGGTGATCGCTGATCTGTTGAATAGCGTTGGGCAACGTGCACGGTCGATACGTTTGGCTCCCGGACGAAATGCTATCGGAGTGGATGGGCTCATGTCCGGACCATACCTTTTGCGCTGTGCTGATGGAAGCGCGGTTCGGGTCATGTTGGAGTGAACTAATTGTCGGATAGCACAAATACAACGCGACTATAGATCGAGGTTCTTCACTTGATAGTGTGTCGTACCTCAAAACTCGCTTTTGAACCACAACTGATCGGCGGAACATTTGCCATGAACAGTGTCCAGATGGAGATGTGCGCGCGAATGTGGGGGCAAGGAGTTGCATCGTAGTGAAGAGTGCTTTCATAACATGGTTTGTTCTGAGGTGACAATCATCCCATACCAGTACACGTGTACGACGCAACCTTCGTTCCAGTTAAGCCAGATGGGTTTAAGAAGGATGAAGCGAAGCCATCCATCTTTCACCGACCGAAATACCGGTTAACGGCTTCGGTGCGGTTCTGCACGTGCAACTTTTCGTAGATGCGATGGATGTGCTGTTTGATCGTACCAGTGGTGATGCCCAGTCGTTCGCCGATCTCCTTATACAAAAGGCCTTCCGCCAACAAGGCCAATACCTGCTGTTCGCGCTCGCTGAGACCATCTTGAAGCCCTATGGTTTCGTTGCGTTGCGGTCGCAAATGCGCAACGACGCGGCGTGCGACATGTGCGCTCATTGGGCTTCCACCTTCGCTTATTTCACGGATCGCAGTGAGGATCTCATCCGGCGTACTGCTCTTGAGAATGTAACCGTTGGCCCCAGCTTTGAGCGCTTCGAAAACGCGGTGATCATCGTCATGTACAGTGTACATCAGGAATTGTGTTCCACTGCAACGTTGGCTAAGGGAGCGTACACAATCGATACCACTGGCGCCGGGGAGGTTGATGTCCATCAAGATCACATCCGGACATACCCCGTCCAAGCGAAGTTGAGCATCTTCGGCGTTGCTATGTACGGTGAAGACTTCGATGCCTTCTTCAAAGATGAAAAGTGAACGCAAGGTTTCCCGGATGACCTTGTTGTCTTCAACGATACTGACCTTGATCGAAGGTGCTGTGCCCATTGTGCGAAGGTCTTAGGTCCTGGTCGCTCCCACAATAGAACCTTCGTTACCAAAGGTTGCTAGCGGTATGCTAAAGTGGATCTGTGTTCCGTTCTGTGATCGGATCTCGATCCGGCCTTGCAACGAAAGGATGCGTTTTCGGATGTTCCGGAGGCCATTGCCCTCACCCATGTCGGCTCCTTCGGGTAGGCCGTTCCCATTGTCGGTGATCTCCACGCTAAGGTCAGAATGGGAGGTAATGTGCAACGAGACTTTCGATGCATTGGCATGCTTGACCACATTGTGGAGGGCTTCCTTGACCGATAGAAAAACGTTGCGGCGTTGCTCGGAAGTCAAAGATCGTTCCGGCCAAGGGCCGTTGGCCACGACCTCCAATTCGTAGGAATTCTCCAAGGCGTAGGTCCTTGCGTAGTTGCAGGTGTAGACCACGAGGTCTTCAACCTTCTCTTGATCAGGGTTCATGGACCAGATGATCTGACGCATGTTCCCGATCAGGTCTCCAGCAGAAACGGCAAGTTTGGAGAGCTGCGCGCGTTTGTCCGAGTCCTGCTCAACTCGCAAAGCCATCTCGCTGCGCAGTTTTATTCCAGAGAGGCCAACGCCGATATCGTCATGCAGGTCACGACCTATCTCTTCGCGCAGTTGGAGTTCGTGGATCAAGCCGGCTTGTTGTACCCGGAGTGTTTCGCTTTCAGCCAGTTTGCGTTTGTTCCGTTGGCGCGACGCGTTCACGTAGAAGATCATGGTGAATGCCAAAAGGATAAGTGCTCCACCGATCAGCCACATGTTGCGTCTGTAGCGCTCTATGCGAAGCACTTCGGCCACTCGTTCACGCTCGTTCCGTTCGATCAGGAGTTCATTGTCGGTTTGTAGGAGTTCAGCTTGCGTGGCCAAGGCCTGGTGTGTATTTCGTGCTGCGATCGTGCTGTCCAGGTTCCGCCAGATATGGGTCTGGGACAAGGCGTTCTTGGCATCGCCCATGTCCTCGTATGCACGAGACGCATCTCGCGCGAAATTCCGGCGAGTTGCGGCACCGATCACATTCAAATGGGAGTCCAAGTGATGCGCGGCGATGGTAAGCGCGTGCTCTGCTTCCTTGAACTGATGTAAGGCGATCAGTGCTGTGGCTTTCCCCCCTAAAGCGTCCAAGGCCACATCATGGTCCCTTGAAATTAGGGCCACTTCGTATGCCTCGTTGAAATGTGTTGCTGCACTGTCTGCATTGCGCTGCTGTAGCTCCAGTTTGCCAAGCGACCAATGTGCAACGGCTATTGCACGTGCTTGACCCACTTCCGTAGCAAGTGCCAAAGATCGGCGTAGGTGGTATTCCGCACTGTCGCTAGCGGTGGAGAAGGTCAAGTAGTTGCCTAGGTTTCCATGAATATGATGAAGCTCCGAAAGCGGCCATTGCGTCCTGTATTGAGATGGGAACCAGTGCAAGGCTTTCTTTAAATAGGGGATGGCCAGATCACCGTTCTGGATATTCTCGTGCAACAGACCTTTCAAGTTGTACACGTTCGCGATCTTCAAACTATCATTCAACTGGAAGGCTATTTTCTCGGCGCGATCCAGGTCGCGCATGGCTTCGTTGAACAATCCTTCATAGTACAGTACTTCCGCACGGTAGCTCAAGAGGTAATAGCGTATTTCGGTTTCATCCTCTTCGATCGCGCTTAACAATGACCCAATAAGGACCGTCGCACTATCGCCATTGAAAATGTCCATTTGGTGCAGAATGGCAGCCATTTGGGCTTTGTGCACAGGGTCCACGATCTGTTGCTCCTGGGTAATGTTGGGTCTCACACCATCTTGGGCAGGTGAAGCGAAAGTGCCGAAAAGGAATAGCGTAGAAAGTGCAAGTGCGTATCGTTCCACCCTGAAAGAGGACAATTGTGTTCGCCAAGACCTGGTCTGTCGCACAAGCATCGTTTATTCCTTCCTAGGACCTTGCCCGATCCACTCGTAATGTACCATGCTATTTCGGAAGAGCACTAATTTCTAAGGTTCGAAATTTGGGCCATGTGCAAGATTACGTTGATCGTCTTCATTTCCTGCGCGGATCTGCTTCTGGCCCAACAATGGAACTGGGCGGCCAATGGGGGAGGTGGAGGTAACACGGATCTCTGCAACGGGATCGCCACGGACAGCAAGGGCAGCGCCTATTCGGTGGGCACGGTAGGTGGAACTGCGGAATTTGGATGTGCCACCCTTTCCCCGGGCAATTTGATAGGCGGAACATTTGTCATGAACAGCGTCAAGAAAGAGAAACCGGCTCTCTGTCACTAGGTTGCCGAACAAAACGAACAAAGCCACGGACCGTTGCTGATCCGTGGCCTTGGACACACGTGTGATCACTGCTTAATGATCCGCTGCGTTGCGATCTCGTTGGCGACATCGGTGCGTAGCAGGTAGATGCCGCTGGCCGTTCCGTTCATGTCGATCTCGTTGCGGCCGCCATGGAGCAAGCCGGTATTGATGCACTTCCCATCGATGCTAAGCATTTCGTAGCGGGCAACACCGCTGTTGTTCAATACGACCAGTTGATCGGTAGTTGGGTTGTTCATGATGAGTACTTGGGACCCTTCCTGTTCACGCACGCCCACGTTCAGTAACGTGTATGGCGCGGAAGTGTATCCACATTCGGCGCTTAAGACCATGGTCACGGTGTACACACCGTTCTGAGTTGGAATGAATGTGTTTGTGACGGCTCCGTCGATCAGCTGACCATCCACGTACCACTGGAACGCTCCGGTTCCGGTGGATGTTAGTTGGTTCCCTTCAATGCTGATAACCGGTAGTGCATCAGCTGCGGCATCCGTGTTCATGCTGGTGATGTACAATGAATACTGTGATGCACCATAACCGATCAATCGACCATCGGGCAACAATGCACCGCTGTGCAGGCGACGGCCATTGGGGTCGCTATTCTGGGTTGTAATGAAGCCGTTCGTTCCAAATGTGTTAGCGACCTGACCATTCAGATCGCGCTTAAGCACAAGGCCATTGGCACCGTTGGATCCAAATTGATAGGTTGAGCCGTCCGTTAAGAGCACCATGCCTTCACCTTTGGCATTAGGGGCACTGATCAGACTGAGCCCATCAGTCCCGAACGTATTGTCCAACGAGCCGTTGGGAAGAAAGCGGGCCATGGAGAAGTTGATCTCACCATCACCGATGGAGCTGACCAAGATCTTTCCATCAGACTGCAATATGGCATGCAGGCGAGTAGTGGGAAAGCCAGTTGTAAGGCTTCCATAGATAGTTGTCTCAGCAAGTCCATTTACTCCGAATGTGCTATCCACATCGCCATTGTACAAGAATTTTGCCATGGCCAATACACGAGAACTACCGTTACCGCTTTACACAAGGTCCATGGAAATGATCGAGCTGTCGGGCAACACCAGACCACATCCAACACCGGTATCGTAGTTCGGAAGCATGATGGTCGCAGCACCATCCGCGTTGAACGTAGTGTCCAAAGAGCCATTGTGCAAGAAGCGATACACGCCGATCTTGTTACCTCCGGAACCGACACAGGTTATGGTGCTGTCCAATGCAATGAACACACCGTAAAACGCACCCGGATCTCCAGCAAATGGAAGCCGATGATAGCCAGTTGCGTTAAAGGTGCTATCCACGTCGCCATTCGGTTTTAAGCGGAATACACCAGGCCATTGCGCGTTCGCGAGATTATTTGGGGCGATCATTCCACAACCAACGATCGCATTGTCCGGCTGCACTGCCATACCGCGCAAAATTGTCCGGTCTTCAAAGGTCGGCGTGATGTATCCGCTGCCAGCGAGTGTTGTGTCCAGAATACCGCAAGTGCGGTCAAAGCGAACGAATGTGCTGTGGAAAGTATTGGCTCCGCCGCCTATATAACAGAACCCACCGATCAGCACGTTGCCATCTGGAGTTATCGCATGTTCCGACCCAGCTTCGTAATAGCCAGGTGTAAGGCCTAAGAGCACGTCGCCATCACTGCCGAAAGTTTGCGATGTGGACAGGTTCTGCGTTTGCGCGAATGTGTGGACAAGGAGGAGAAGCGCCGAGGAAAGAGTTTTCATGGTTGAGTTCGATCTGATGCGGCAAACTTCAACTAACCAGCTCAAATGCCCAACGTAACTAAAGTTCTAACGGATGCGGTCACCAGTTTCGGTACGCAGGAACAAATCGTGTAAGGCCGATCATCGCCCGAAGAATTTGTTCACCGCTTCGGTGCGGTTCTGCACATGCAGCTTGGCGTACATGCGGTGTATATGTTGCTTGATCGCCGCTTCGCTAATGCCGATGCGCATGCTGATCTCCTTGTAAAGCAATCCTTCAGCAAGCAATTGTAGGATCTCCTGTTCGCGATCGCTAAGATTCACGTCTGCCAATCCCTCCGTTGGTTTCGTTGGTCGCAGTTGTGCTACAACACGTCTTGCTATCGTGGCGCTCATCGGACTTCCGCCGGTGAGGAGATCGCGTATGGCGGTAAGGATCTCCAGAGGCTTCGCGCTTTTCAGCAGGTATCCGTTCGCACCGGCCTTGAGTGCGTCGAACACACGCTGGTCATCGTCATGCATGGTGTACATGAGAAATTGCGTTGAAGGGAAGCGCATGGAAAGCTCACGGACGCATTCAATGCCGCTGGCGCCGGGCAGGTTGATGTCCATGATCACCACTTCCGGGCAGCTTTCAATCCAACCTGCAAGGGCATCCTCCGCATTGGACCAATCCTTTTCAAAGGCCATGTCTTTCGCTGTGGAAAGGATCTTGCGCAGCGCGTCACGGACGCGTGAGTCGTCCTCAACGATCCCGATCCGTGTTGAAATGGGTTGGTCCATGGAGCGAAGTTCAGTAGTCTTTGCTACACTCTTGGTATAACGAAAGTTATTCGTGGTTGCTCAAGGGGATGAACACCACGATGCGCATGCCGTGGTTGCCGTGGTACTCGATCCGTCCTCCGAGCGCGGTAATGCGTCGTTGCATGTTGCGCAGACCATTACCCGGAAGGCGTGGCAAATCGCCTTGGATCCCTTTGCCATTGTCCTGTATCTCCACGTGTAAGCCGTCGCGCCAATGCATCTGTAGATGTACCATATTGGCACCGCTGTGCTTCACCACGTTGGTCAAGGCCTCCTTGAGCACCAAGTAGGGATCGCGGCGTTGATCGGCGCTAAGTGGGATGGATGGCCATTCCTGATCCACCTCAACGTGCAAACGGATACCGTGCTTGGCGCAGAAGAGATGTGCGGAATCGTTGAGGTAATCCACTAGGTTCTTCACCGTACCCGTAGGGCTGTTCATGGCCCAGATGATCTGGCGTAAACTGGCGACCAGTTCGTCCGCCATCGCGGTGCGATCACGGAGCAGTTCTTTCTTGCGCGGATCCTGCTCATCGGCGAGATCCAACTCGGTCCAAAGTTTCAGGGCGCTCAAGCCGGCACCGAGCTCCTCGTGCAGGTCTTCGCTCATGCGTTCGCGCAGTTTTAAGTCCCGGATCATGTGATCATCCTTCGATCGTTCCAGGGTATGTTCCACCACCAATTGTTCGCGTTTGCGCCGACCCAAAATGAACGCGAGCAGGAATACTGTTGATGCCAATACCACGCCACCCCAGATCAACAGACGGCGGCGACCTTGGCGCTCTGCAGTTACTTCAGTTCTCAACGAGCTCGTCGCATCAGCCAAGCGTTGCGTATCCATTATGCTGTCGGTGAGCGCTGCTTGTTCAAGGTCGAAGCGTAACAGTTCCTCGCGACCTTCTATCGTGTGCAAACTGTCCTTCCACGTGACCCACAGGTCGGTGATGTCCAACGCCTCCTTCGTTCGCCCTTGTGCCTTGTAAAGTTCCCTGAGAAGTTCGGCTGCACGCACCATGCAACCATCATCACCGGTCTCACGCGATAGACCGATATAGCCGTGTTCCTTGGCAATGGCAAGAGCTTCTATGAGCGACTGTTCTGCACGGTGAAGATCACCAAGTTGCATTTCTGCTTTTCCGGCGATCACCAAACAACCGGCCTTCGAGGCGTGATCTCCAAGGTGATGGGCCAGTTCAATGGCCTTTCTGGCTGTGGCAAGGGCTTGACTTGGAAGACGTGCATTCAATTGGAAGCGTGCGTACGGCTCCAACACGGGGATACCGTCCCAAGGTTGAAGCGATCGATGTGCCACCTGCTCTGCACGGGCCATAAGTATTAGCGCATTCGCGGTATCCCCTAGATAGGCGGCCAAGTGACCACGCCCCATCAAGGTAAGCGCATGCCGGGATGCTTCCATCGTATCGCACGCGGCCAGTTGATCTTGGGCTTCGTCGAAGCGACCCAGTTGCATCAAGGCATCGGCCTTGTGCTGTCGGATTTGTGCGGTGTACATGGCTGGCTTTTTAGAGTTGGAAAGGACAAGCGCAAGTTCCTTTTCGTACCAGTGCAATGCTTGTTCAGGCATCCGTAGTGCGACGTAACTAACACCCAACGCGTTCATGCCGTTGGCCATAGCGAGTGTATCCTTCGCGAGATCGGCATACCTCATGGCTTCGCGAAAATCCTTCTGCGCTTCTGCGATGCGTCTACGGAACTTGGCCTGATAGCCGCGTTGATAGAAGACCCGGGATCGTACGCTCAAGACATTTGTGCGCACGCGGTGATCAGGGTTGTTCTCCAACATTGTTGTCAACGAATCAAGTTCTTCCAAGTAGGGCAGCGCTTCCTCGGAGAAGAGGTAGGACCAAGCCATTTCAGTCAGCGGGGCCAAACGTGCAATTGGGTCAGCGGTGGTCTCGAGTTGTCCGCGCAAGGAATCCCTGAACGAACCATTCAATTGCCCATGTGCAGGGAATGCACCAAGCAATAAGGTAAGCAGTGTAGTCCAAGGAACTAGTGCTGTCATCCACGGTCGCATGCCGCAACCTAGCACACGATCACGTGCCAGAACCATTCGTGGAACCATTGTTATCCGAAAGCGGAACGGTAAAGTGGATCATCATTCCCTTATTGGCAGTCGTATCGATCTTTCCGCCGATTGCTTCGACACGTTTCCGCATGTTGCGCACACCGTTCCCTTCAGAACGTGCGCTCACGTTCGAGTTTCCTTTGCCGTCATCCGTTATCCGGACTGCTAGAAGATCAGTGCAGGTGATGTGCAGTCCGACCTCGGTGGCACGTGCATGTTTCACCACATTGTGCAAGGCTTCCTTCACCACCAGAAAGATATTGCGCCGTTCCACCGTGGAGAGTTGTTGATGGGGAAGGTCCTCAGGAACATCCAAGTTCAGTCGTAAACCTTGCTGCGCGCAATAGGTGCTGGCATAATGGGCGGTGAACCCGATCGTTTCCTTCAACGTGCTTCGGCCGTTATCCAGCGCCCACACGATCTGTTTAAGGCCAGTGATCAGTTCCGTGGCTTGTGAAGCGATATGGACCATACGCTCCCGATCTTCCGATCCTTGGATCGCAGTGATAGAGAGCTGGCTCCGGATGCGCAACGCTTCGAGGCTCGTTCCAAGTTCGGCGAGCATCTCCTCGCTCAAGCGCTGGCGCGTGCGCAATTGTGCTAACTCCTTTCGACCGTTGATCCGTTCAAGTTCCAAAGTGACCGTGTTACGCTTGTTCCGTTGCCGGTTCACGAGCAAAGCGAAAACTCCTAGCAATAGCAGAGCCATGATCGCCGTGGTGGAAAGAATGGTGCTGCGCAACGAACGATCGATGGTCAGTTGAGCCTGATCCCTTTCTCGTGTTTGGCGCTCGCGTTCCAAACGTTGACCATTGTCCAGCATGATGCGCAGTGTGGCCAGTGCCGCTTGGTCATCAGCTGCGCGTATCGCACTGTCCAAGTATTGCCATTTGAACCAAGCAGCATACGCTTCTTTGTATTGACCAAGCGCCACGCGAAGCAAGCTGGACTGCTCAAAGTACTTGCGAAGACTTGAGCGATGGATGGTAGTGTCCGTTCGCAAGTATGCGAGGCCTTCTTCGAGGACCTTGTTGGCTGCTGCCTCCCCTTGCGTGCCCAGAATGTATTTGGCGCGCACGGGAATGGCATCAACGTACACATCGTACGAACCGCATCGTTTGGCCTGTATTTGCGCGGAATCGATATACTGTTCCACGACGTTCGTTGTGCCATTGGCGAGGTATGTGCGCGCGAGACCGATGTTGGCCAACGCCAAGGCTCTCAAATTGCTATCTGATCGGGCCTGATCACGAGAGCGGATGAAGTGATACTCAGCTCTATCGAGGTTGCTTAAGTTCAACAAACATTGGGCGATGTTCCCATTGATGTGGTAGTCTTTCACCACGGGGTAGGGACACTCGGTGTCACGTGGAAGCCAAAGTGCGGCTTTGCGAAACCATGGAAGGGTTATCGCATCGTTGTTCAGGTTCTCGTTCAAGAGCCCGATCATGTTGTAGGTGGTGGCGATCAGTAGGCTATCGTTCATTCCACGGGCCAATTCCAAGGAGCGGTTCACATCGGCGATGCCCATGTCGTACAGGCCTTGGTAATACATCTGTTTGGTCCGTTCCATCAACAAATGATAGGTGAGCCGGTCGTCAAGCAGTGGTTCAGCGGAGGCGATCGCGGCACTGAGTGCGTTTATCCTCACCGCCGCTGGTTCGTTCATTGCGGCCTCTGAGAAGAGCCGGTCGAGTTCAGCATGACGATACGTGCTGGAACCTTGACCGCTTACCGACAGAGCGCTGATGATCGAGATGGCCTGCAGCGCAACACCGATGTTCCGAGGCATCGCGCGCTTGACGGTATTGGACATGTCCGGCTGCTTTGAACCAGGTAGGAACGCATCCAGTCTCACCGGACCTTCCGTTGAAGTGCGCAACCAGCCGCCGACCCTGGTCACTAACGGGTGTTGCGCGGCGATCTTTTCGGCGAAGTGTGACCGCAACGTCGCATTGGTCCCATCGGGACTACTGACCGTAATGGAGATCCCTTCATTCCAACCCAGTTCGAGCAGCAACGTGCCATAAGCATCGCTGCTTACCAGTGCACTCAAGGCTTCGTTTACCACGGGCCATGCGAGGTGGCGCACTTCGGTATCGGTGGTGATCATAGGCAGATCGTTGTTCCGATGGATCGAGATCGTCCTGTCATGTTCAGCACAAAATGCACGCGCACGATCCGCCACATAGGTGAACACATCATCGATCGAGCGATCATTCCCGCTCAATGACCAGAGGATGTGCCGCATGCTGGTGATGAGGTTGCCAGCAATGGTAGCGAGGGTCCGGGCGCGCAGCCGATCGTTCGTATCGATGCTTAGGTCCGC
>Ga0154020_10000444_pt1 | contig 49771 bp, 55 predicted proteins | sample Klosneuvirus_201_FD_109709 | JGI IMG/M metagenome (GOLD analysis project Ga0154020, IMG submission 109709) | Active sludge microbial communities from wastewater, Klosterneuburg, Austria - Klosneuvirus_20160825_MG | ecosystem: Engineered > WWTP > Aerobic digester > Activated sludge | place... | reverse complement strand
TCGAAGACATGATCCTTTCTCCTTTGTTAAAATTTGGCTTTAGACACCTAAATTCTAACTGGTTTAAGGATCATTGCCTTCAATTTTGACTCACTGTCTCCCACCATGAAGAGTGAAGAACCAATAGTTTTTCTCCTCAGAGGTGACAATGAATCAATCCCGTAAGTCGATACTGATGAACATACTTTCGAGCATTGTAAGCATTGGCTTCTAATAATTTTTGAGCGTCTTGGAAAAGTTCTTCGGTGATGATAGGTGCCCATTGAGCTTTGACTAATCTGTATCGTTCATTCTCTGATAATTCGTCGGAATTAAGATGGCGATTGTCCTTATTTATCTCACGCATTCCAATATAGGAAGGATTTGTCAGAAGACGATGGAGAGTTGTGTAGGCCCATAAGTTTCCGCCACGAATGGAACCGTCCTTTGTAACAAATGCTTTGGTTCTGTATCCGTTTTCATTTAAATAATGAATCAATTTTTCAACTGTCCCGACCTCCAGAAACTTTTCAAAAATCATCTTCACATAAGGAGATTCATTTTGATTAATTACTAGATGACATTTTTTATATGGATCTGGATCATAACCTAACATTCGTTGTCCACCGTTGGTGAGACCACGTTCGGCTCTTGCCTTAGCGCCTTCTTTAATTCTCGAAACAATTGTTTCTCTTTCAAACTGAGCAAAGCTAATGGCTTGAACCACCATTAGCTCTCCCATTGGTGTTGAAGTATCAAAACTTTCTTTAAGACTATAAAAAGTGGTTTTGTACCTTTTTAGAAAATCCCAAAACTGACAGAAGTCTTTCACGCTTCTGCTGAGTCGCGAAAGCTCAGTAACAATGACAGCATTGATTTTCCCATCCTTAATATCACGGCACATTCTTTTGAACTCAGGACGATTCATATCTTTACCTGAATAATCCTTGTCTGTGTACCAATCTAAAATACTGCCCCAGTTTGTAGATTGAGCATTTCGATAATCAACAAATTGCTTTATTCGTTGGGGATGAGAAACCAAGGAGCCTTCTTCTCGAATTTCATCGCTTGGCGAAAGACGAATGTAGGCACCAATTCTGAATCCTTCAGATCGCGAGTTCACTTTCGAGATTGATTTGTTGGAAGTCGTGGTTTTCTCGTTGTCGCTTCCGTCTACCATTGCTCTCCACGACGTGGAGGATCTTTTTCGCGAGCCGTTTGATCCGTTCATTGTTTTGTTCCTCTGTAAGTGGTGCTAAATGAATTTCGATATTGTCGAGCATAGGGTTGGCCTGGGTTCGATGGATCGAACCTGTCTTCATGCCACTCTCCGATGTAGGATTTCAATTTCATAGTTTCCTCGTTAAATAGTTTCAGAATATATTTTGGATGGTTTTTGTGGGCGCTCTTTTGCTTTCACAACGGAGTCCATCATTTGTTTAAGCAATTGTTCGGCATCTTGATCTTCAGTTCCATTGTGGCGTGCTTTTTTGATTCTCTTTAACAAATTGTCGATATGGACAAGTCGATCAAAGTGATCCTGGTGAACTCGATCAATGTTCCGTTCAAAGTAGTTTTCAGAGAAACATGTTACGATCCAGGAAAGCAAATCATGCTTAGAGACTTTACCGCCAGTAAATCCATCGTTAGTTTTGGTCACCATTTGGTTAAGTAAAGATTCAGCCTCAAGTGACATTGTGATTTTAGCTATTTTAGTTTTTTCCATATATTGCTCCATTTGGGAGCCGTTAAACACAGCATACCCATAACATTATTGATAGTCCATAACAAAAGAGATATGGTTCACAGAATTGATAATCCCTATTAGATTTGAAGCATGGCAAAATTGTTACTAGCAGAAGTATTAAAGAAAAAAGGACTGTCTAAACGACAGTTTGCAAAAAAATTGGGTAAAGAATATCCAACAGTGTTCCGCTATTTCCGCGAAGGCTATGATCCGAAACTTTCAGTCTTGGAAGACTGGGCAAAGGTTTTGGGTTGCCGAATTAGAGATTTATACGAGGAGTAAAAACATCGAGTACATAAAATGAATCGTATTGCAGTAATTGGAAATGGTGGTGGCGGCAAGACAACCTTGAGCCGCGCAATAGCAGAACGTTACAATCTTCCCCTGACCCATGTTGATAGCATTCAGTATTTGGCTGGAATGAAAGTACGTCCAACTGATGAAACTCGCACGATACTTAATGAAATTGCGAACTCTCCTAAATGGTTGATAGATGGGTTTGGTCTCATTGATGTAATGGAAAATCGATTTGGAAAAGCTGATAAAATAATATTCGTCGACTTGCCTCTTTGGCGCCATTACTGGTGGTGTACAAAGAGGCAAGTTCAATCAATTTGGGCACCAAGGTCTGAACTACCTGATGGTTGTAATGAAGCAACTATTACTCATACGACTCGGTTATATAAAATCTTGTGGAAAGTTCATTTTAAAATTCGACCCCAATTACAGACAATTTTTAAAACTCCGCCTATCAAATCAAAGGTCACACGAATAACCAATCTTGATGAATGGAATTCAGTTTTCTATAATGGATTTCAATAGAGCTTTGATCCGTAAATTGAATAACTTGTTGATTGAATATAAAAAATCACCTAAATTCCGTTTATGAATCAAACTAGTTTTATCAATCTAATGAATAATTACTATCTTCCTGATAATCGTGCGGAGGAACTTTTAAATAGTTTTTCTGAAAACATAAAACAAAACACTAAATTTGCAACTCAATATCTTCCCGTAGAAGGATTGCCAGAGCATCTTGATCTTATTGCAAATTGGTTATCAAATCCAAGTTATCAAGTTAAACCAGAACAGGTTAGCATCGGAGTCAGTGGGCATCAGTTTCTTATGGCAATCTTGCTTGGACTTACACAAGCAAGTGATCAAATAGCTTGTGATCCAATTACTTATAATGGATGGCTGAATATAACTCGTCATGTATCTCGTAAAAATATAGCTGTGCCTGGGGACCATTATGGAATGATTCCTGAAGCATTAGACGAGATTGCTTCAAAAACAAAACTTTGGGGTATTTTTTTAATGCCATCACTTCACAACCCATGTGCGACAGTAATGCCATTAGAAAGACGAAAAGCTATTGTAGAGGTCTGTCAGCGACACAACCTATGGATCATAGATGATGATGCGTATCGATTTTTGAATCCAGATCCGCCACCTAGCTTTGCGCATCTTTATCCTGAGCGGACATTTTGGTTGCAGAGCCTAACGAAACCGCTCTTTCCTAGTATTAAAACGGCATTCTTAGTGTCTCCGTCTACAGTAACTCCGGTTTTACGCGAAGTCCTTCGAATAACTGCTCATCAACCGTCGTCACTTACTTTGCCTTGGGTTTTAAAAATAATCTCAACAGGCGAACTTGATAAACTTACTGAAGAGAAGAGGATAGAAGCTTGTCGTCGGCAAGGTGTTGCCACAGATATTTTAAAAGGACTGAAATTTAAAGGTATTCCAAGTTCTTTTCATCTTTGGATTGATCTACCAGATGGATGGAGTTCAGTGAACGCCCAAGAAGCACTAAAGTTAAATCATGTGGGAGTAGTACAAGGTTTAAATTATGCAGTAGAGGGGCAGATTCCACCAAACTCAATTCGTGTTGCGTTGGTAGGTGATCCAGATTTTAATCGTGTGTTAATTGGGCTTCGAACTATTGCGCAAGTATTATTGAAATTATAATTCAGTACCGTTAATATTTATCGCTGTTGATTTTCAAAAAATCTTTTATTTAATTTGGAAAATTGAAAATCATTTTTTTGAAGTTTTCGTTTTCTTTAATCTTACTTTGATCCTTATTTCTAACTTTCCCAATAATATATCTAATCAATATTATAACTTATTCCGCACCCGCCTGTGGGTTGGCTGGACACCAGTTCCTGACCACTGGTATTGTTATTAAATAGTCCCATTTGCTATGGCTTTTAGCAGTGGTCCATGGGACCGCTAGATCGTCGTTTTTTGTCCCAATTCACTCCGGCGCCTACATTTAAGAAAACGAATTGAAGATATACCAGAAATTATTATTCATTTTCTAGCAGCAAAGTTTAAAAACTCAATGACTATTACTCCACAAACGGTGGGTTTGTTGCAAAGTTACTATTGGCCCGGAAATATTCGTCAGTTAGAAGTCACAATTGAAATAATGTCTTATCGTTGTGAAAATAAAATAATTAGAGAAAAAGACGTTTGTAAAACTATTCAGAAACTTTCTAATCTCGTTACATAAAAACAGACCGTAACATTTTTGGGTAAAAAAGGTGCTGCTCTTGTTAGTCAAGAAAGTAAACGTTTTGAAAAAGCGATTATTGATGCTCTAGGTGATCGAACCAAAGCGGCAGAGCTATTAAATATTTCTCGTGCTACATATTTTAGACGCGCAAAAGAATTGGGACTGGTCAACGGGAAAAGCGTGTTGTGATATCCTTGTCCTTCTCTTTGGAAGTAGTAAGAGTAATCTCTTGCCTTAGTAACTATGTAATAAAGTCTCTGCTCTTCTTTTGAGTTTAGAATACGATTTCTTAATAAATGATTCCACGAATTGTTTGTGAAACATTTCAAAAATTAGACTCATAATCAGTTTGAGAAATGAGGATTTTTTTAAAAAATCTTGAGTCTTACCTTGTCAAACTAGACTCGACAAAATAAAGTTTTATAATATAAAATTTATTCATGTATAATAATACTTTTATATTAATTCTAAGTTTCATCCTATTTACACTCAAATCATTTGCAGAAATTGATACTAAACTCTATTGCACTAATTTAGCTAAATTCACCTGTGCTCCTGGTTCCAATGATGATGGAACAGGAAGCACTTCAAAAGTAAATCAAGATAAAGTTCACGAATTTCATTCTGCTTATAATGCAGAACTAGCAAAGAATTTTAACGAAATTTTAACCAGTGATAAAAAAGAACATGTAGCTTTTAGAAAACTATCGTTGAATGCTCTAGGATTAAGTCGAGGGGAGTGCCTTTCCTCTGAAGCTGAAGAAATAAAAACTTGTAACACAAAAATAACTGAGGGACTGATAGAATTGGCTTCTAAGGATCAATTTATAAGTCAAATGACTGCCGAACAGATACTAGAAACACAATTTGCAAATTGGTCACAGGGGCAAGGCGATCTAGAAGATGCTGTTTATATTAAGAATAACTTAGTTTTTATAAATGCTATTGATAAAACCACATCACAGTTAAATAAAAAATCCATATCACTTGAACAAACACAAAATAAAGTAGAAAAAATTTTTCCAAAAGTTAAGTTCCTCCTTATGGAGAGAGTGACCCGTCTGCCCATCCCTGAAGCTACAAAAAAAATATTAATATCAAAAATTGATGCCATTGAAATGGATAAGGGCCCTTGCCTTAGTCGGGATCAGGATAAAATTGCTGAAAAATTTTTGATCAATGCTTCATATAATCCTTTTAAAAATACGCTTCAAATTTGTGATGGCTTAATGGAACACTCTAACAGTGAGTTTGATCTAGTTGCCATTATAACTCATGAATTGGCCCATAGTATCGATCCCTGTATAATACAATTATACCCTGAAGGAATGGCTTATAGATACAAAGGCAGTACACAATTTGAAATGGATCGAGAGTATCCTATTCAAGGTCTTATTCTCTGTTTAAGGTCAGATAAATCCCTTAAAGCTGTCAATTTTTCAAACTCATCTTCATCTAAGAATATGGGGGCTCCTCCTCCCAGCCCTTATGTAAACACCCCAGGATATAGTAATTCCATTCAACAAAAATCTTTTAATTATTGCGAGCTTCAAACTAATTCACGTACTGGTGCTAAAAAACAGACCGATCAAATTGGAGAAGCTGTACCAGACTGGTTTGCTGCAGAAATTATTGTGGATTATATCAAGCAAAACCATCCCAACCTTACCGAAAAACAATGGCAAAATGGTTTAACAAATACTTATAAATCCCTTTGCTCTAAAGAAGATCATAAAAATTCTGAGAAAGATGTTCATTCTCCTACAGAGAAAAGAATCAACGCAATATTTTTAGCTAATCCCAAAGTAAGAGAAAGGTTGGGTTGTTCTGAAATTCAATCCAAGTATGTTTATTGCGATGCTCAGAAGCCTGAAGAGTTGATGAAAAACTATGAGGTAACGGCACCACTGCCATCTCATAATACATACTATCCTGCATACCCTACAAATCCACCACCTTCTACAGGCGGAGAACCAAAATGATTAAGTACAGTATATTTATACTTTTCGTATTTAGCACTATAATATCAGTTGAAGCAAAAAAATCCATTGTCAATAATACTAGGCGTGAATTAATTGTTAATATTCAAATGGGTGAAAAATTATCAAATATTACCATTAAATCAAACAATGATTATTCTGTTACTATTCAAAATTCTGAACAAAAAGGAAGTCTCTCTCAAAAGAATTTTGATTTTATTTCAAAAAAAACAAATTATGTTTTCAGTGAGCAGAGTAGTAATCTTGAAAATTGTTCGAGATCTTATATTGAAGTGCTGAGGACCTTAAATGGGAAAAAAGATAAGAGAATTTTTTGTGTTGGCCCCAACATTAGAGTTCCAAAAAATGTATCTGAATTGATAAATATTTTAGCAATGCTTTAAGCAAAGAGATTTATTCTCAAAAAGCGAGGTTTTTATGGAAGCTACGCTTTCTTAAATAAGTTTATCACTTCTTACTTCGGGCATTGAACTTACTCTGCAATTGAAGAATACAATTAATAGAAATTACCTGCAGCAACGTTAGTAAAATCGATACTTAAATTGAGATGTCACTCTCATAAAAGCAATAATAAGTGAGACTAGCGTGATACTTCTGATACTGGATTATTCAGAAGGGGCCCCTCAACGTTTTGCGAAAACTATCGCTCTTTTGTTGAAAACATAAATACGAAAGGTGCTTTTGATTTTATTTTTAATTGGTTTTATAATTGCATTAAATTTTAAACGAAGCTGTGGAGTTTTATGAGAGTTTTAAGATACTTTGATTACTTTAGCTGTTTATATTTTTTACTATTGTGCCTTTTTGCGGCCCATGTTTATCCCCAAGAGTAAAATTAATGAAGAGAAAGTTTAATATGAAATTAAATATTATTTACATTATTCTTTTTTTCTTATTCTTGCATGCCAATATCACTATGGCGAATGGCGGAGGCATTAGTGGTGGAGGCGGAGGCAAAGGTGCTCTTTGTGGGGAGAAGGTTTATTCCCTTGATCTATGGGAAGCTAGACAAAACTCTATCTTACCTGTTCCTTTAAAAAAATCTTTTAAAAAGAGTCTGCAAGATAAACTCACTCGACTCTTGATTCATCTAAATCCACCCAGCTATGGAGTGACCTCTAGAGAGGGTGCTATGATGGATACTGAGAAAGAATTAGTCACTCAACTTTTGGAAAATTCAGAATTTCGAAATAAAATTAAAGAAAGGATTATTGATATTCCTAAAGGTAAACGACTCCCCATAACCAAAGATGCCACTTTACCAAAAAATTTGCTCTCCAACGAGTCTATAGATCAAAAGGGCTGTAAAGAAATTCAAATCCTGATTATAAGAAAAGTATGGAAAGATTCTTCGCGACAAAGATTATTGGGATCGCTTGCCACCCATTGAACAAATAGCATTAATCCTCCATGAATTCAGTTATGCCAAGGCCCGACAAAATGGATCCAAATTATCAGATGAATCCAGAAAAGTGGTGGGCATGATTATGGCGAATAAAGATTTTAACTCTATTTTTCCTCAAGATAAACTTCATTTAAAGCGTTTTTGGTGTGGGGCAGGCGGAGGTGATGGAACAGGCATTGATAAACCTACTTTTGAAATCTATGGAATTCCCGATAAGGAAAATCAACAAAATGGAATTGGTCTTTATTTCTTTGGCTTCTCAGATATGTATGTCATCTCTCAAACAAGGGTATACTTACCTCAAGTTTCTCTTGCTGAGTTATTTTATAAAGAAGGACAAAGCTTTGTGCATGTACCAGTGCAAAGAGAGTTTGTAATTGATGAGACATGGTTTGTTGATTTGGAAACCTTTGGCAGTGATCGTATAAAGATAAGAGCCTATAAGGAAACAGAGGAAAATACCAAACCTCCATGGTCTACAGGATTTTGCCGTATAGAAAATTAGTAGATGGCTTTTATCTTTTAAGATCAAATAAATCTAAGCAGACTCCTTGTAATGAAGTAGCTGTGGTGGTTTTAATTACTTTAGCCATTTTTTCAATGGCTTCAGATAAAATTTCTCGTAGTACAGAACGATCTACCTCTCCTACACTCATCACTGCGGAATAGTGGAAATCAGAAATATGATTTCGTTCTAGAGAATGAATGGCTTGAAGTCTCCAATTGGTATGGTGCTTAATGATATTAGAAGAAGCAGGGCTGAGGTGGAGTTGTGCCTTTCCGGTTCGATACTGCTGATCGACTAATGAAATAATTTTATTAGTTAGTAAAAAATTAAGAATGGCCGCTGTTCTTTTGGGACTCACACCTAACTCATTTGCCAAGTAATCTGCAACTTGTTTCTGACCAACCAAAGTCGTTGCCATATGAACAGCAGCGTATTCCCAACTACTGTAATAAATATTTTGTTGATCTTGAGGTAATTCCGATTCCATTTTTAATCTTTTTTGTAAGCGATCTCTTTGAAAAAGCACTTCATCAATTTGTTGATTAAAAAATTTTTTTAATGAGAGAGTTCCCGCGCGTTCCATTTGAACCAGTAATATAAAAAAACGTCTTTCTTCTTCATTAGACATAAAATCTTGGGCCAAGCTCTCTGCTTGCTCTAAGGTAAAGTGACGATTACCATAAAGGACTTGAGAAATCAGAGTGGAGCTGCATTGTGCCGCTTTTGCTAACTTTGATTTAAAACCCGATCTACGGCTTTTATTACCCACCATTTCAATAAGATAGGATTTATAATTTCGATATTCATAAATAGTTTTCATAAGTTAATTCAGTTTACCTCTTCTTTCCTAATTTTACAAAATGATAAATAACATATGTTTATTTTATAAAATTAATCTTTACTATCGTGGAGTCTTGAAGCAATAATGCAATGCGCAATTAAGTGCAAAATATTAAAGGAGAGTTTTATGAAACAAATTTTATTCATATTAGTGGTGGCCTTAAGTTCTGGTTCTGTATGGGCTGCGAACCCACCATCTTCTATCACCAAAAATGATGTTTTAGCAGCAGTCAAATCTGATTCAATGGGACAAGCAGCTTTCAATCTCATCAAAGATAATCCAGAGTGTGTCGCTGAGGTTACCATACGCCCTCAGCACTCTTATGATCAGTTTGAAGTAACTCTAAAATGTACAGAGCCTGATAATGAATATGTGGGTGGAGGAGTTTACTTGGGAATTTTAATTCAAGGCCAATACTTTGAAAAGGGTTCTGCTGAAGTTCAAAAAATTGAAATTATGCGAGCTGGATAAAGCTCATTGAAATCAATTTCAAGAAATACCTTCTGATTTTGATATAAGTATAAAATATAGACTATTTACAATCAATCAAAGGAGAATATTTATGAAACTAATTATGTTTATATTATTGGCTATTAATATTTATTCTCTTACCTTTGATGTAGAAAGTTATGAGTGCAGCGCAAAGAGTGGATTAATGTAGGTGACGGAGTGAATTAGGGCCATTTTTATTAACCATAAACGCCCAGCCTTCCACCATTTAATGAGATGAACCTTAATTTGTCGGTTGAAATTCAAGTTATTTTTGAAGTTGAGTAGATTTATAATCCCGAAGCCGAAATACTGAGGTATTTTGTGCAACCCTAGAGATTGGGTACAATAATGCTGTAAGAGATATGAAGGACAAGTGACATGTATAGCAGATGTGAAAATCTTAAAAATTCTAAAGAGTATGTTGACCAACCTCACGCTAAGCTATACTAGATGATGGCCACGGAGCTATCCCATGAAAATTTTTCTTTGTTATTTATTATGTGCTACTTTTATTTCTATCACACCTCTTCATGCCCGAGAGTTTGAAACTCTATTAGATGAAAATGGAAAGGCCTTTGATTTTGTAACCAACAAATCTCCCATCATCAGAATCAACTTCGGAATATCATGTACGGCTACTTGGCTATCTCCCGATGGTCTAATGTTGACAAATATTCATTGTATCGAAAGCTGTCTCTATATGTACGCTGAGAAAGAAGACATCCCTGGAACAGTCATGGACAGCAACGGAAATAAGCCATACTACATCTACAGATTAAAAGTTAATTCATTAAGCGATATTCAATGCGAATTCAACAATGTCATGGGCCTTGAGGCGCAGATTTTGTCTTTAGGGGCCCACGCTTGGATTCCGCCAGAATTCAAGGCCAGCCTCAGAGAAAATTACCGAGAAATCCATGACAAACTCTTACAAGAAGGGGTCAATGGGATTAATGGTTTAGGAGATTTTGCTCTTCTAAAGATTGTGCGAACGAGCCCTGTCCAGCCCATTAACTTGAGCCGTGGGATATATTTTTCCTATCCGCCTTCTTGCTTAAAGTTAAGCCAAACACCAATTGCTCCAGAACAAGAAGTGAGGGGCCTTTCTTATCCTGACATAGAGAGACCAAAATTTAAAATCGAAAGACAAATATACTCACCAATGGTTTCAAAGGGCATTTTTATAAAGAGAGACAAGCATCCCATTTTCTCTTTTCAAGAGATCGAAGATTACTTTGGAAGCGATAAAGAAACAATTTTTTCTAGCGTTGATGCTGAAAGTGGCTCAAGTGGCTCTCCTTTACTCGATAACAATGGAGATGTCTTGGCTTTAGTTTATGCTACTCTAGCTCCGCGCGATGCGTATTTGGAAGGAGGCACTATCGCTATTCCAATGGAAACCATATTGAGAAAATTCAACAAAGATTTGGGAGAAGATTTTGTTTTTAATTTATTAAATAATAGCTGCACTCATTCAGATGATACCGATAAACTATTAAAGCTCTTGCTAAAAATTTAGTATATAAAAGATCAGACAGTGTTCATCGGCAATGAAAGCTCCTGTACACAAGACCCAAAAAAATAACCCGATTTCTCGGATCTGTATTAAAATACTTTTCTTTGAAATTCACAGTCTGTGATCTTTAGCAGTGGTTATTGTCGTTAGCCAGAAATTGACTTTTTGTAACAAACTTGATCTGATCTTTCCTAGATAGTGTCATTGGAGCCAAATATTAGATTAATTCAATTAACGGATACTCATATTGTTAGTGATCCAGATACTCAACTTCTCGGAATCGATACTTATAAATCGTTGGATTTAGTTTTAAATAATGCCATGGTGTTGAAACCTGCCTCTGAAATTTTTTGGTAACAGTCGATTTATCTGAGGATGTCTCCATTGAATCTTATAAGCGATTGTAACATTTTTTGTTTACTAATATGTAATAATTTTATTTCAACTTAATTTAAGGGATAATCTCTCGCTTTTAGATTAAATAATACATAAAAATTTTAACAATATACAAGGAGACTTATTTTGAAATACTTTATTTTAACAATTGCAATATTAATTTCGGGCATAACTCAAGCAAAAGAAGAAACCTCAGTGAGTTTAGATAAAGTTCTTGAAGCTAAACGAATCATTATTTCTCCCGTTGCTTATGAAGGTCATAAAGTTCATGCAGCTCTTCTGGTGGAAGACAAAATAAATAATGCAAATTCTGTTTGTAAATTTTTGGGTTACTCGCATTTTGAAAAGTTTGAAACTCAACCTTATTTTAATCAAGAAGCCAGTAGCACAGAAGGACAAATTGAAGTTATTACTTTTTACAATGAATTTCCTCAGCTTCAATGGGTATCAAAATTTAATACTTATTTTAGTTCTTTAACTTGTATAAAATAATTAATCAAAAAATCAAGTTATGGGGGGCATTGGGAAGGTACTAAATGTCACCCTTCTCACAACTTAACATTCCTTAAGATAGACTCAATTCACTCCTGCACCTATAATTTAATTATGGACAACTTTATTATGGTCGGTCAAAATCGCTGTGTAATTATGGGCGGACAAAATCGCTGTGTTATTTCATTGAGTGACAATTATTGCCTAAATGTCTAAATAATAACAGTTTAATATTTCATAAGTATGTTCTATATTCATCCCTTAAGATCCCGTCCGGCTGATAATATCGGAAATCAATTCCACAACATTTGGAACGGCATCCAAAATAGGAGAGATTATTATGAAAATAGTTTTATCATCATTACTTCTGATAGGATATTTTGCAGTTTCGTCAGCATCAAATGCACAATCAAGTTATACGTTGAATCCTGAACTCATTAGGCAAAATATGAAAGTTGACTTGTATTCAAAAATTTTATTTATAACTTATGATGGTAAGGAAGTCGCGAGATGCAAATCCTCATCTTTAAGTAAATTACTCGTTGATCGTGGATATAGTAATGACCATCAATTAAACCTTGCCAAGTTGTCAGGAAGTAATATTCGATTGAATACACAGAATTGTGTCATGGCAATTGCAAATTAAAAGTTGAGAGAAGCCTCACTAAAAAATTGTCTGGTCGCGGATAATTAAGAAAAACTTTGCATATTTCTAGAGTTTTTTGGATGTATTCCAGTCGAAGGAATTCCAATCAACCCATCGTAAACTTGCCAGTTTCACTAAATCGAGGTATTCACGTGCCAAAGAGAGTTTGCAAATCTAGGAAAACGTTGGCCCCGGCTAGTGTTCTCTTGTATTTTAGCGTTGCCTCCACCAATTTAAGAGTATGAGAATCTGAGCGTTGCCGAGTGTTCTCGGGAACTCGGTATGATTACTGATAAATACAATTTGTTTGAAGATTTACAGAAAATTATGCTTGAAGGAATAAATTGATGACGGAACAGCAAGGTCTAGAAAAAACAAAAACTTACCTCTCCTCTGAACTAGCATTGGAGAGCATTGAACGCGATCCGTATTGGCCAAAATGGGATTCTCCTTGGTGGCACATGAGCCTACTCAACGAGATGGGTTTGGCCAAAGAAATTCCGCAAGCGTCCATTTTAAAAATGGTTCAGGTTTTAAAAAATCACTATCTTCCAATACTGGTGGGATCGAAACAAGTTGGGTTAGTGCGCGAAAACCTAAATTTGGAAAGGCTGTTATGCTTCACGAGTTGGGTCATTTAGCTTTTAATAATTTAGAGTCGGAAAAGGCGAGCATTGAGAGTCGTAAACATTTTCAAAGCATTCGACAGTGCTTGTCAGACAATCATCCAGAAGATGCCTCGGCAGGTCACTACGTAGAAGAAGATTGGTCTGATTTAATTGCTGGAAAAGGTGTTGGTCGTGAAAGTCCCAATATTGGCTGTGAGTTGATTAATCAAGAGAACGATAAATACACCAACCTCAATTTAAACAATATAAATGCAGACGACAAACATTCATCGCATTTTTTTCGAGTACTCCATTTTTACAAAATTCAAAACAACAAACTTCCTTCGGCCTGTAACCAGTATGTTGAATCGCAAAGCAATAGGTGGAATTTTAAAAGTTGCTTTTAGTCTGTAAATGCTTAAACAAACTCCAATATACGTTCATATTTGGAACCCTCTTTGAAAAAAAATCCGTAGTGTTAACTGAATAAAACTCATCTCTGATTACGTAATTTATTTCATTAATAGAGGGATCAGCGATTTAGTTCAGAGTAGGATTAGTTAGGCAATTGATATAGGGTTTTTTAAAATCCGTAATGAATCATTAAGCAAAAAATGAAGTCAAGAACTACAAATGGAAACCTACAAATCGAAATCTATAAATCAAATAAATGAATAAATTATTGAGTACATTCAAAAATTGGCATATAATCTGGAGTCCATTATTAGACTCTCAATAATGTTTTTATGAAGGATAACATTGAGAACGGGGCGGCAACCCAATATTAATTGGAAATAATTTAGAAAAAATGTATCATTTACTGGATTAATGATCAGCAACTCTTTTGAGGGCTGAAGCTTGCAAGTGAGTTGTGTAAAACTAAATTTCAACTTAATGCCCAATAAGAATACGAATACGAATACGAATACGAATACGAATTTTGCTCTAATTGTGTCAATTTGAAAGGAAAAAATGTGAAAATACAAGAACTCACTCAAAATCTATCTGCCATTTCTGATCTATACTCAAAGAGATTCTCTATTGAAAGAACTCCAGAATGGTACCTCATTAAAATACAGGAAGAGTTAGGTGAATTAAGTTCTGCTTATCTAAAGTTGACCGGAAGAGCAAGAACGGAAGGAAATACTGTTAATGACTTAAGGAAAAACTTTGAAGATGAAATTGCTGATGTTTTAGCTATGACTATGTTGTTTGCAAAAAGCCAAGGTGTTGACATTGAAAAAGCCCTTCAGCAAAAGTGGTACAAGCATCTTGCTGAAGCAGGGAGTAAACATGAAAATTAATCTTACTGATAAACTTCCTTTAATTGATCGAGAGCATTACCGTAAAATATTTGATTTCCCACGGTCATCAGTGTCCATCTCGATTACGACCACATCTTGAAGTGGTGATAGAAATATGATAATAGAAAATATATTATGGGATCTTGATGGAACAATAACTGATCCTAAATTTGGAATCATTCGTTGTATTCAATATGCACTTGAAAAATTTGGAAAAGAAATTCCTCCCTTTGAAAAACTATTTTGGTGCATTGGACCACCGCTTTATGAATCCTTTCCTAAACTTGTGCCAAAAGCTAGTCATGAAGACGTACTAACACTTGTCGATCTCTATCGTGAAAGATTCAGTGATATTGGGATGTATGAAAATGAAGTTTATCCTGGAATACCGGATCTTTTAAGTGAGCTTCAAATAAAGCAAAAACATTATGTGGCGACTTCAAAGCCCCATGTCTTTGCAAAAAAAATACTCTCACATTTCAATTTGAGCCACTATTTTTCAGTTGTGCATGGTAGTGAACTCAGTGGCGTGAGAAGCGACAAAGGTGAACTCATCAAATTTATTCTCGAAAACGAATCACTTGATCCGAACAAGACGATTATGATTGGTGATCGTAAGCATGATGTCATTGGAGCAAAAAAAATGGGATTGAAGGCAATAGGTATCACCTGGGGATATGGTTCAGCTGATGAACACTTGGAGGTTGGCGCTGACTTTATATTTTCGACGCCTCAGGATCTAGGCAAATTTCTTAATCCAAATAATTAAATTTTCGATCTATAAGCGGAGATTATTTTATAGTAAGAAAACAATTGTTTCTAAATTGAAAACATCAGAGCAAGATCGCTGATCATCCAAACCGAATTATTAAAAATTGCTATTATAGTTATGGACTATGATAACTATTGTTCCTATCTATTTTAATCAATATCAGAAATCAGCTATAGTTTCATTATTTGGACTTACGGACTTACGGACTTACATGGAATGTCCAATAAAGAAAACAGTGAAGAGTCTCGAATGTATAACCTGTTTGATCGGGGAAATTTAAAATGGAAAGTTTAGTCATTAGCAGGGCGCCTTTTTTTGATTATTTCGGTGAAAATTCAGATGTGTTTTCAAAACAAACAGAATTGTCACCAATTGAAATGGACTTCAGCACCAATCTGGCTAGTAACATTTTGCAAAATATTTTACAATATCGTCGTTCACCAAGCTCACACTCAAACTGTACTCTAACATGCTATTCATGTCATTCGCCTCATTTATCAAAGGTCATTTCAGCTATTCAATCTTCAAAGCCCATTACATTCGTGCTTCCGGCATTCCCTGGCAAATCTCCAAATTTATCGAAAGTCTTGAGTCCGTTACCTGATATGGCTGAGCGACTCGCATTACAATTTCTCGAACTACTTTGTGAACGGATAAGAAAGATTTATGCACCTGGAGCAAAAATCATCTTATGCTCTGATGGACGTGTTTTTAGCGATATTGTAGGTATGCGCGAGACGGACATCACTAATTATCAAAACGAGTTAGATAAAATGATAATGGAACTAGGTCTTAAAAATATTACCACATTCAATTTGGATGAATTATGCGAAGGCAAAGATTTTATTCAAATGCGAAATGAATTATTAGAAAATTTTGGATCACCACTAGAGTTGCTGAAAGATAAAGTACAGAGAGGTTCTAAGTTGATTGGTCAATCTGAGGATGAGGACGCACATCGAATGTACTGTGGTATCACACGCTTTTTAGTGGAAGACGCTACATTCCCTGGCCAAACCAAAAGTCGTTCGTCCATTCAAAAAGAATGCAAAGCTAAAGCATATGAATTGATTCGTAGAAGCAATGCCTGGAGTGAACTCATTTCTCAACAGTTTCCTGAAGCGGTTCGATTATCAATCCATCCGCAGACATGTGGTTCAAAAAAACTTGGAATTCGTCTTGTTGGGAATGAAAGTTGGTTGACTCCCTGGCATGGAGTCGCTTTAAAAACAAATGAAGGCTTTATGTTAATTAAACGGACAGAGGCAGAAGCTAAGGGAGCCCAATTGGTTTTTTCGGCGAGTGGTCGTCCAAGCCATTATGAATTGTCGAAGAACCGTTCATCTAATACAGTAAATGAAAATCTGAGGTTTGAAAATGAAATATGAAACAACTAAAATTAATCCCTTTGGAGTGTTAATCAATTCAGAAAATCCTAATCAAGACATTCTTGATCTTAATGTCGAAGAACTGCGAACACTGTTTCGGAAAGAGCACCTTATTGCCCTCCGAGGATTTCGTGCATTTAATGACGCTGATGATTTTGCAAAATACTGTGAGCGCTGGGGTGAAGTTAGTATTTGGCCTTTTGGGAAAGTATTAGAACTAGTAGAGCAGGAGAACCCGACAGATCATATTTTTGATAATAACTATGTCCCACTTCATTGGGATGGAATGTATAGACCTCAAGTTCCAGAGTATCAAATATTTCATTGCGTACAAGCTCCGTTACCCGGTCACGGAGGACGAACCACTTTTTCAAACACGATTTTAGCCTTAGCTTATTCTTCCTCTGAATTAAAAAATCTTTGGAATAAAGTTACTGGCGTTTATCAACGGAAAATGGAATTTTACAATAGCAAGACGATTTCGCCAATTATAACTCAGCATCCACAAAAAGGTTTTCCCGTCATTCGCTATAATGAGCCACCCTCTGATGAGAAAGGGCATTTTTTGAATCCGCCTGATCTCGATTTTACCGGATTAAGCCATGATGAACAAAAACTCTTTCACCGTAGTTTGAAAGAGGCTCTGTATGCTCCACAAAATTTTTACGCTCATGAATGGCAAACTGGGGATGTGATCATAGCTGATAACTTTTCGCTTTTGCACGGGAGAGAAGAATTTGTATCAAAGTCCCCTCGTCACATCCGACGTGTTCATGTTTTAAGTGATCCTCCATTTAATAATCCCGGCTTGGAGTCTTATCAGTGACGACTCCAGCAGTAACAACCGACCTCCTTATCGTTGGGGCCGGTCCAGTAGGGCTTATGTGCGCCTACCTCGGACAATTGTGTGGCTTAAGCACGATTGTTGTCGATAAAACTTTGGGACCTCTTGAGGTTGGTAGAGCGGATGCTCTCAATGCGCGAACCCTACAATTTCTTGAAATAATCAATTTGTTTGATGAGCTTTATCCTCTTGGAAAGAAATGCAACACTAGTTCGGTGTGGTCTGAGGGTCGATTTATTTCTCGTCAATCTTCATGGTGGGATGAACTTGAGGGGTGCTTGCATAAACATTTTCTTATGCTCGGACAATCATATATTGAGACTCTATTAGACGAAAAACTCAAACAAGTGAGTGCCGCCGTAAGACGTTCCACTGCGGTTGAGGATATACAACTTTCAGACGATGGATGCATCACGCGACTCTCCAATGGAGAGATAATTGATTCAAAGTTTATCATTGGGGCTGATGGCTCGAACTCCTTTGTTAGAAGTCATTTTAAAATACCTTTCGAAATAACAAGGCCACAACTTATCTGGGCGGTCATAGACGGAATTGTGAAAACTGATTTTCCGAAAGTTCCAGAGATTATTGTTTTTCAGTCAGAAACGTCAGATGTGGCATGGATTCCACGTGAAGGAGATATTGATCGGTTTTACATAAGAATGGACACAAAAAAATTTACCACCGAAGAGGCCATCAATAAAATTAACCAGGCTCTCCAACCTCATACTTTAACTTTCAAGGAGATTGTGTGGTTTTCACAGTTTTCAGTGAAGGAGTCTGTGGCTGAGAAATTTCAAATTCACGATCGTGTTTTTCTTGCTGGTGATGCTTGTCATATTCATTCCGTGAATGGTGGACAAGGTCTCAACACCGGAGTTGCTGATGCCTTTAATTTAATATGGAAGCTTAATATGATGATAAATTTTGGAGCTCCTGCTAGCCTCTTACAAACTTATGAAAGCGAACGCAAACCAGTAGCTTTGAGTGTGGTAGAAGCATCTGGAGAATTGGTTCGCTCAACAAAGTATTCAGAACATGGAACCCATGCCGAAGATTACGTTAAAATTGTGAAAAAAAGAGCAGGGAATATTACTGGAATGGGGATTCGTTATGGAGAGGGGGGGCTTCGCGGCTCTCGTCTCTTTGACTTTGAACTTTTTAATGAAAATTATAAAACACGACTCTATTCGCTTCTTGATTATACTCGATTCACGTTGTTGGTTTTTGGAGAGGTAGAAATAAATCTACAACTGCCGCAATTTATTAAAGTCATCCAAATATATCCCAGTAATCGAAGTAAAGGATATTGGGCACATAACCACACCTATCAAAATCAAGCACTTTTAATCAGGCCTGACTCTTACATCGAGTCATCGACAACAGTTGATAAAGCTGAGTCGCTCCTTTTTAAGTTAGGGTGAACAAGTTGCTAGTCTAAAAATGGTGAGATTTTCTTAATAGAAATAAGTGTAGTACGGAAACCCATTATTTTTCGGCTCCTCTCCCAGGCGAAGGCCTAGGAAATTCATAAAGATTAGGTTAATATTATTTAGTATTTATATTAAGTATATGAAAAAACTACATAATTATATGATACTATATAATGTCAATAAAGTATTGATACTATATGATGTCAATACTTTATTGACATCATATAGTATCAACAGTATTTATGAGAAATGGAATGCTTAAAATGTTTTAAGGAACTAACTGGATTAGTAAAATATGGATTACATGAAAAGTGTTTTGTGGACTGGTTCAAAACCGATCCTAAAAGCGAATTTTTGAGTCTCACTCAAAGATCTACCACTAGTAATGATCCAGAAACAAAAAATTCAGCAAATAATACAAGTTTTTATCATGGGAAGTTTAAGAAATACTCCGCTGAGTTAGGTACAGAGAGTTTCATACTAAAAATGAGAGAACCGAAAGAAGCACCAGAACTTCCAGAGGTCGAATATCTATGCAATCAAATTGCCAGCCTTCTTGGACTTCCTGTACCAGGATTTTTCTATATTGATTTTTTTAATGAGAAGGTCTTTGTCACAAAGATTTTCATAAATAAAAATTTTGGTAACGCAAATTTGGAACATATTTATAAGTTTAGACCTGATGAAGATCATAGTTGTGAAACTCTAGTTAGAGTTATCTCTGAAACAACGAAGCTTCCATACGATGTTGAAGTATTTCTTACTACCTTGTTGTTTGATGCTCTTATTGGAAATCATGACCGACATGGGAGAAATTTAGCATTTATTGTGACACCTACAAAAACGACTCTTTCACCGATCTATGACAATGTTTCTTATCTAAGTATTGTATCCGGTCCTTTGCTGGCGGCGGATTTTAATCCAACAGGAAGGATTGCAACGAAGAAAACGAAAGAGCCGTCAATGAGTCATTATGTAGAGGAGTTAAAACGATTGGGACATCAGGATACGATTTTTGATTTTTTACAAAAGATTAAAATTCCAAAAATTGAAGCATTGATAGATCAAAGCTTTTGTTCTGATCTTATGAAACAATCTTTAAAGAAGTTAATAAATAAACGTCACAAGGAATTATTGAATGGCTTATAAAATTGATTATTCAAAAATAGATAAGTCACAGCTGCAGGTTTTCTCAGAAAGTCGCAAAAGACGAGTTTTCGTTGGCACTTTGAAATGGGATCATGGAAAGAACCAATTCGAATTTAAATATGATCCTAAATATGCAAAATCAAAAACCGCAATTCCCATTGGAAAAGAGCTAGATCTTTTTAAAAAATCACACATTTCAAAGGGAAAATTATTTCCATCGTTTGCCGATAGAATTCCGTTAATAGAGAACCCCGCTTATGAAGATTACTGCCGCTCTCAGGGAATTGCAATAGATGAGTCCAATCCTATTATTCTGCTTATATCGATTGGGAAACGAGGCCCATCTACATTTATTTTCGCACCGATATTTGTCAACAAATTCACTTATGAAGATGTAAGAAGGTTTAGAGAGGCACTCAATATTTCTATTCACGAATGGGCAGCTGCATTTGATTTTAATCCTCCAACCTTGCAAAGACTAGAGTCAGGTAAAAAAACAGATTTGAGTACAATTAGACGAGTGCAGATCTATTTAGAGTTTCCGATGGTGGCAATGTGGCAGCTTGAGTTGAATTCAGGAAAAATTCATGCTGAGACTTTTCAGAAGCTTTGGTCACATTTCGAAAAAAAGCAAAGATTGCCAAAACAACAATAACTAAAGTAGGAGGAGCTATGCTTGAAATTATACTCAATATCGCTTTAACATCAGTCATTTTATCCTTTGCACTCTGGCTTTCAAAAGCAAATCCAGTGTTGGGCGGATTTATAGTATCTTTGCCACTTTCAACTTTGATTATCTTAGCCTTTTCAAAAATTCAAAATACAGATGTAGGTAATACAGTGATGCTTGCAAAAAGTATTTTTGTGGCGATTCCAGCAACCTTGGTATTTTTTATTCCATTTTTAATAAGTGAAAGAATGAAGATTTCTTTCTGGACATCTTACGGACTGGGACTTGGTTTATTATCGATAAGCTTTGTGGTACACAAATGGATTATGAATCGGTGGTTATTATGAAATTCATAATTAATATTGTAAGATTAAATGGGACGGGCAATTCTTCGTTGTATCGTAATGACTCGAATCAAATTGAAATGTAAAAAATTAAGTGTACTTGAAGCGTATTGTGTTACTCATTGGGCGTTTTGAGTTTAAATTGATTTAATAAAGAATTTACGGCCAGTTCTTTGGCCTGTCACTTGCAATACTATAAAGTCAGAAGCGGCCAATAAGTCTTTCCCCCGAGACTGGTCCCTTCTACCCCCCAAAAAAGCCGAGTCCCCCCACTCGGCTTTTTCTTTTTTGAGCAAAGATAAGAATACAAAGTCGACTTGTCAAAATTCCAATGATAATATTTTTCAAGTGTAGAATAGTTAGAAAAATAATTAAATTTAATTAACTCAATGAATTGGAACATCATGAACTCAGAAGTTAAAAAATTTTAAAAAAAATCAAAGCAGTGGAAAGAAGAAATGTTGAAACTGCGAGACATCATACTGAAATAAAAATTGGACGAAGACTTTAAATGGCGTCTACCATGTTATAGTTATAAAGGAAGCAATTGCCATTGAGGACACGGGTCAGAAAGTAGAATTTAAGAAAAAACCTGAATCTATTCCAGAAGAACTAAAAATAATTTTCATCAAAGATCAAAAATTAAAAAAGGCCTTTTATTCTCTGACACCCGGGCGCCAGAGAGCTTATTTCCTTCATTTTTCAAGTGCTAAAAAAAGTGTCACTCGCATGTCTCGAATCAAGAAGTATATTCCCCGTATTCTTGAAGGAAAAGGAATGAATGATCGCTAAATATAACAATAGAAGAAACTATCGATCAAGTAAAGTTAGATGTATTGTAGAGGGTTTATGTTTATATTCTAAAAACAATCGTCTATTCTTAGTTTAGTCGTATTGCTTTTATTTATTTCAACTTTTTATTTTGCATTTCCTTGGTACAGTGTAATTGGCGCGATACTTGGTGATTGTGTCTCAATTTAAATTCAGATACGATGCATATATGTAGATATAAAATAACTTTAATTTATACCAGTTAAAAGAAATCGATGTTGTTTTTCAAATAACACGCTTAGTGAACATTAAATTCAGGAGTAGAAAGTGCGAAAACCGAAATACGTAATTTTTGATTGTGATGGTGTTCTGGTCGATAGCGAGATACTAGCAAATCGAGTTGAAGTTGAAGTCAAAAATAAACTGGGTTTTCCAATCACTCTTGAAGAACAAATTACTCAATTTGCTGGATGTGGAATGAGTCACCCAGCAATGCAAGCTGAACTTCGACGAATGCCCAGAGACTATTGGCAAATGGTTGATGACCGATGTGATGAGGTTTACAAAGCAGAATTGAAATCTATTTCAGGAGTTGTTAGTACGTTGGATTTGTTAAAGCTTCCTAAGTGTGTAGCTTCAAGTAGTGAGCCAGATTATTTAGATATGAAACTAACGCTAACAAATCTTAAATCATTTTTTTCTCCAGAAGCGATTTTTCACGGATGTTTAGTTAAGAAATCAAAGCCTGAACCTGATCTATTTTTCTACGCAGTTGAAAAAATGGGGTGGACTGCTGAAGACTGTCTTGTTGTTGAAGACAGTGTGCATGGTGTGAAAGCTGGACGCGCAGCTGGAATGATTGTCTGCGGTTTTTTAGGTGGTTCACACATTTACCCAGGTCATGCCGATAAATTAATGAAAGCGGGAGCTGACTATTTGATTTCGGATATGAGAAATTTACTTCGCCTTACCCAGTAATGAGTTTAATTAGTTTAATCTAAATGAGTATTCGATAGGAACGTATCTTTAATTAAAAAATTTAGACTTGTTAATGTGTTTTGAATCGGCAAACATATTAATTAGTTAAAACAATTTAAAATTTGAAGGAGTCATCGATGAAAATTTCTTTTAACTTGTTATTTTTATATATATTTATTCAAAGTCCTTTTGCATGGTCATGGGGAGATCTCGGGCATTCTGCTGTAGGTGAAATCGCAGAAAGAAATTTAACTGAAAAAGGTAAAGCTTTAGTTAAAAGTATATTGGGAGTAGAGCCTTTAGCCGTCGCGGCCACTTGGCCAGACCATGTTCGAGATGACAAACGCTTTAAAGAATTTGCGCCATATCATTTTTGGGATATGAAAGAGGGTGAGTCAGCAATACAAAAGTCTAATTCGGAGAGAGGCCCGAAAGATGCCCATACCATCGTTAGCCAGGCTCATGATTTACTTATTGGGTCTAAATTAAATAGAGCACAAAAGATGATTTTTCTTAGGTACTTTATTCATATCTTGGGGGATGTTCATCAGCCGCTGCATTTAGGCAATCCTTTAGATATGGGTGGCAATACGTGTAAAGTAAAAGTTAAGATCAATGAAAATCTAGAGGAAGATGCTGACTTAAAGGATGAAGTAAATAATCAGAACAAACCGAATGCTGAAGATAAAACAAAATGTAAAGATACTGAAATCACAGTTAATTTACATTCTTTTTGGGATTCTAAAATTATTGATTTAATTAAACAAAAGGAAGCATTGAAAGAGTTTTTTTCCTATAATAGTTTAATAAAAATTATTCAAAAAGATGTCAAATTAACTTTAAATGATATTTCTGGTACACCTTTAGAGTGGTATGAAGAAACTAGAAAACTGATACCCTCAACATACCCTGATAAAGAACCAACAGCAGCAGAAAATCATCTCTATTGTCGCATAATTGATTTAAAAACAAAAAAAAGTGTTAATGGAAAATTTGATGAAAGCAAGATTCCACTTCTGGATGATCAATATATTACCACAGCGATGACTATTGTTAAAAAGCAATTATTACTTGGTGGACTGAGACTTGCCTACTTACTCAATAAAATTGCCGAAGATTTTCAAGAAGTAGAAAAATTTGATGAATTTGAAGTTCTTAAAGGAGTGTTGATTAAAAATGAAAATTTATTGAGAAGGCCATCGAGCAAGTCAATGAAGTAAATGGTAAAAGAGTATTTCATAATTTTAAAGCCTTTTGCTTAAAAATCATTAAGCTAAATTTACTTCCCTAATAATTATAATTGTGCCATTTCGTAATTAATTAAAATAACTTAGGGGGGGTGTTCGCATTTCTCCCAGTCTCTATGAATATTTAAGTTTGAATTAGATAGTAATAGAGACTGGCCAGTTATGTAAGTTCTTGATTTTTATGAATAGATATCATTAAATTATTGTATTAAATCAAACAGAATCGATTTGAGTGATAATTGTGGACTTTTTTATTTAAAATCTCCTCGTTTTAACTGTCAGAATATTGACAGTAGATAATAAGTTAAAATTCCTATATAAAGTTATATTATTTGATTATTCAAGAGCTATCTTTTCGTTCAAGAACTTCAAATAAAAGTACAATGACAATCATTTTATAAGTGTGCTTTTACTAAAGGAATTTAGATGAAAAATGGACGAAGGCAGTTTTTAAAAAATATTCTATCTAGTTCTGCAGGGCTTCTGTCAGCAAACAATCTTTCATTTGCCCACCTTTCGGAGCAAGAAAGTACATCGAATAGTGAAACTGCTGATTGCATCGTTATTGGTGCTGGAATGGCTGGTTTGATTGCTGCTCGAGATTTAAGTTTTCCTAAAGACGGATTTCTTGGATATAAGACAATTGTATTAGAAGCATCCCATCGTATTGGTGGTAGAATTTTAACTTTAGAAGATTCGCGTTTTGGTGGACCGATTGAATTGGGAGCTGACTATATTCATCGTGCTCGAGATAGTCGTGTTTCGATATGGAATGATGTGGATACTTATAATCCAGAAATTATTCAGTTCCCAAGGATGTTGCATGGATTGATGTATTATGAGGGATGGGAAGATAATTTGCCAAGCCATCTCACTATGGTAAAAAATTGGAATGCATTAGACGCAGCAACTTTCACTAAAAAAATTGATTCTTACACCCAAGGACCTAATATTTCCGCCAAAGAGTGGTTAGATCAACAAAATTATTCTAATTTTGGACAAAATCTCGTTAACTTTTATTTTACCGGACATATGCCAGGCCACCTTGATAAGCTAAGCGTAAAGGGTTTTGCTTCGGACCATATATCTGAACAACTTTTGGAGTGGAATGAATATGGATTTGCTAATGGTTATGGTAGTTTTTTAAACCAAATTAAAAAGGGAATAGATCATCATCAGGGCAAAGAACTAGATATTCGCTATAATTCACCAGTATCACTCGTTAAGTATAATAAAAATGGTGTTGAAGTTACAACTAAAGATGGAAAAATATATCGTGCAAAGACAGCTGTTATTACCGTTTCTATAGGTATATTGAAAAGCGGGAATATTGAATTTCAACCACCTCTTCCCGACATAAAACAACAAGCTTTGTCTTGGATAGAAGCTGGAGATCGGGCCAAAGTGGTCTTAAAGTTTAAGAAAAGATTTTGGCCTGCAGATGCTGTATTCTTAAATCGAATTGATAATGGACGAGAAATGGCTCGAACTTATTTTTTGCCTTTTTCAAATGATCTTGAAAAAAATAATGTGTTATCCGTTCTGTTTGCTGGAGAAGAAGCCGATAAAATATATAATATGGATGATGTGGATGTCATAAAAGCCTTAGCTCGCGATTTTGATAAAATGTATCCCAAAGTTGCTAAAGAGCAACGAGGAGGGACAATTCTAAATATGATTGAAGGAATTGAATCTGGACATCCCACTTATTTACGATGGCAGTGGAGTAATGATCCGTTTACAAAAGGATCTGTATCCTATTTAAAAGCGGGAAGTGAAGAAAATAAAATTCCAGTTACTGAAGCACGTAAAACATTGGCTGACCCAAGTTCAACACCGGGTTTATTTTGGGCTGGAGAGGCAACAGCGACGGGTAGCGGAACTTTGCATAGTTCAACGAATCCACTTGTAAGGTTTATAGAACAAGTTATAACAGATGGAAAGTCAACACAACCAAGCTGTACTCATGGCGCCCACTTTACTGGAAAACGAGCCGCTATGGAAGTCAGTTATTTTCTTGAAAATCCTGGAAAATATTTTAAATTTAATATTTAAGTTAATTTAAAAATATAAAGTGAGATGGAGAATTTATGGCAAAATTTTTAATGATGGGGCTGTCACTCCGTAAGGATTCTTATAATAAAAAACTGATTACTTATGCACATCGAATTCTTGTCGCAGAGAATTCTGTTCACCAGTTTGAACTTTTGCAATTTAATGATTTTCCCATGCCTGTTTATGACGGAGATATTGAGACTCAAAATGGAATCCCAGATGGTGTTAAACAATTGGGTCAAAAAATAACCGAAGCAAAAGCTCTGATTTTCTCTACTCCTGAATACAACGGAGGAATTCCTGGTTCCTTTAAAAATGCAATTGATTGGGTATCTCGAATTGTACCTTTACCTTGGTCAGGTAAACAATTATTACTTCTTGGTGCATCGACGGGTGCATTGGGTGCGATTCGAGGACTTGGGCATGCGCGTGTACCACTAGAATCTATTGGAATTTTTGTTTACCCAGAAATGTTCGGACTTTCACTTGCCCATCAGGCATTCGATGAAAATGGAAATTTAAAAGAGCAAGCAACGGGAGGTCGACTAAAAAAATTGTTGCTAAAATTTAGAGATCACTCAAGCGAACAAAAATGATTATTAATGGAATTAAAGACAAATCGATTTCTCCGAAGTAGTTTGAATAGTATTGTTTTATAAATTATCCTCACATTCACTTCGTTGTATTCAAGCGGACGTTAACTTTAGCTTTAAAGTTGGAGTTGACGTTGGCTGAGTCGACATACTCTTTGTCCAACTCGCTTGTTCGCGCGCTCAAGTTCAAAGCTCTGAAAATGATACTTTTCAATCAGCATAATTTGTTTGCTTCTATTTTTTTACAATTCTTCCGCAAAAATTTTTTCTGTAATTTTCCAAAACTTATCTTGTTTTCGAGCGATCACAAATGATGGTAATCTGAATAGGTGTTGATGTTTAATAACATCCTGAGGTGTTTTAATATCGATAGCTAATTCCGGTCGTTTTAGATGGGAACGGAGAAAATTAATATTGAATTTTTTAATAGAAGAAGGATTATTAAAAAAATGAGCTTCACTGACATACTGAGAATCCCAATCAAAATATTTTATTTCTAAATAAAGATTTGAATTTTTATCCTTGCGCTCTTCAAAAGTAATTTTCTCAGGAGTTAACAAATGAGAATTTTTAGAAAGTTTAGCTTGTTTTAGTTTTGCATCGGCATCGATTAATGTTGCATCACATTTTTCACAATTTCTTGCTGTTAAATCATTTTCACAACCACAGCTATGACAGAGTTTAAAACGAAAGCGAAACCCGCAGGGCGTGATTTGAAGTGTTTTGGAGTCTTGGGTTCCTCCCTTACATTTTCTTCCAAAGTGTTCAAGAATAAAACCATCACTGTCCATGTATCCCCAAAAATTATTTTCAAATGCACAAACTGGACACGGAACTACAACTGGAACAGTATCTTTTGCTGGCCTCTTATCATTTATTTCTGGTGCGTAAATATCATGTCCCATTCCCGTATAATCTAAAATATAGCAGTCCTTTTTATCATTTGAAAGTCGTAGACCACGACCTACAATTTGTTGATAGAGACTATTAGATTCTGTGGGCCGTAAAATCGCTATCACATCGACGTGGGGAGCATCAAATCCTGTGGTGAGGACTGAAACATTAACGAGATATTTAAACTTTCTCTTTTTAAAATCATCAACTATTTTATTTCGGTCATTGATATCTGTGTCGCCAAGTATCACTCTAGAATCATCAGGAGGTAAATAAGTCATTATTTCTTCGGCGTGCTTAATGGAACTACTAAATATCATCACTCCTTTTCTATCAAAGTGTTCGGTGATATCGATAATATTTTTGATAATTAAAGGAGTGAGACGTTTTTGATTTTTTAAAATATCTTCGACTTCGGCAGCACTGTACATTCGATCTTTCTCTGTTAGCTCTGAAAAATCATAACATGTTACAGGAATATCTATTTTCACTGGAATAGTTAAAAATTTATTTTTAATCATATATGAAAGGGGTAGCTCATAAACACATTGTTTAAAAAATCTTTTTTTATCAGTTTTGATTTCACCAAGTTGTGAATACTCATAGATCCATCCCAAACCGAGTCGGTAGGGAGTTGCTGTAAGTCCTAAAATACAAAGCTTAGGATTCCGATCAATCAGTTTTTTAACTACCTCTTGATATTGCGAGTCTCCTTCATCAGCAACTCGATGGCATTCATCTATGACCAGTAAAGAAAAATCGTTAAAAAAATCATTGGGTGCTCGGGAGACAGATTGAACGCTTCCAAAAATTACTTTTTGTTCCCAATCTTTTTTACCAAGACTTGCTGAAAATATTCCAGCTGATAGTTCATAACTGATATACTTTTCATAATTTTGCTCTACGAGTTCTTTAACATGAGCCAAAACTAATACTCGTCCGTTAGCGATTCGAGCCAGCTCTGCAATTACTAAACTCTTTCCAGCACCAGTCGGAAGAACAATCATAGCAGGTTCACGCTTTATTCGAAAATATTTGATGGCGTTATTAACAGCCTCTTGTTGATAATCTCGTAGTTTGTACATGAGAATATAGTATTGAAATTTGAATAATTTGCATCAAATGAATTCATATTAAATGTTAAAATTGTATTAATTGCCCTTAAATCTTGATTTTAAATGATGCAGCAAGTTCGTTGTCTTTTAATTTTAATACGCATTGTCTTGTAAAAGAATTAGAATAAAGTTCAAATATTTAAATCAAGGAGTATCTATGAAAATTTTGTTAATAATTAGCGCCATTATTTTTTCAATTCAAGCCTATTCGGAAGGTGATATAGACAATATGGATAATATGGATAATATGGATAATATGGATAATATGGATCAACAAGTACAGTTAAGTAAAAGTTGCAATGCTCAAAAAGATAGCCAAGGAAATATTATTAATAATTGTAATGAAGCTGCTTCAGAAACTCTAAACAATGCTGAATTTGAAAAAGTGAGTTCAAGTAAACTCGATCAAACAAAATTAAAAAAAGGTGATACTGTTACATTAGAAAATGGAGCACCAGTTGATAGCCCTACTAAGGCAATGGAGCTTTATAATAAAATGAAACAAGCTAAGAAAACCACAACTCAAAAAGCAACTCATTAAATGAGTATTTTTACAAAGAGTTCAGATTCGATGCTTCTGAGGCATAAAATAAATAGAATCGTTCGCTTGTACGATGATGCTGGAGTGATTTAAGCACCGTTACGACGAATAATTCTGTGTTAAAATCAATTTGATTAAATATAAAAAATGAGGTTTATATGAACGAAAAAAAGGTGATCGAAATTTTAAATAAAATTTTAGAGTGCGAATTAGCTGGAGTTGTAAGATACACTCACTATTCATTGATGGTATTTGGCCATAATAGAATTCCAATTGTAAAATGGCTCAGAGATCAAGCTTCTGAATCACTAGCACATGCTAGTATTGCGGGAGAGCATATAACAACTTTGGGTGGTCACCCAAGTTTAAAAATTGGAAAACTTATTGAGACAGAAAAGCATTCCTTAAACGATATTTTAACTGAAAGTCTAGAGCATGAAGAGGCTCAATTAAAAAATCTTTATGAGCTACTAAAAAATACGGAGCAAAAATCAGTATTTCTTGAGGAATATGCACGCGATATGATTTCAGAAGAAGAGGCACATGTTGCTGAAGTTAAAAAAATGCTACGCTCTCAACCAAAATAAATTTTTTTTTAAAAATGAACTAGTTAAATGTAAAGAAATTTTCATATGATTAAATAATGATGAATACAAATTTTGTCTTATTATTTTACCTTGGGAGAGAATAATGCAAAATGATTTATGGCTTAATTTAGCATCTAAAGATTTAAAAAAAGCAAAAGAGTTTTTCACTAAACTGGGTTTTGCTATGAATGATCACCATGCGGCATCCCATATGGTTAGTATGTTCATTGGTTCAAATAAAGTTGTCGTCAATCTTTTTGACGAAAAGTTATTTCAAGGTTTTATCGGTGGACAGGCTATCACAAATACCCTTAATTCTAACGAAGTCTTGTTTTCGATTGGAGCGAGCTCACCTGCAGAAGTTGACGATTTAGCTCATAAAGCCGTTGAAGCAGGTGGTGTTTTATACGGAAAACCTGGATATAAAGATGGTTGGATGTATGGTTGTGGATTCATTGATTTAGATGGACATCGCTGGAATATCCTATATATGGATTTGAATAAAATGCCAAAGGCATGACAAGTTCAATCAACGAGATTTCCAAAGAGTGACTCGTGAGATTCATCGAGTCACGCCTATAAAATTCAGTTTTGGTATCGAAACAATAATACGTGCTGCTTAAAACTCATTGTTCTTTCATTAAATAATCTTCTAATTTGTCAAAAGATCCTGTCCAGCCTTGAGTCATTCCAGCCTTGGCTTTAATAAAAGTTTCAAGTTCAGCATTAGTGAAATTACCGTAGGGTTCCCATGCGATGGTAACTCGAGTGGTAGAGGGATCTTCTTCAGTAAGTGTGACAGTAGTGAGCATTGTCTCGGGCCAAGTTGGAGCCATAGGGTGACGACTGATTTTTTCGTTCTCATCGCAGAATATTTGAGTATAAACAATGCGATTGGGTTTGGTGATTTCCAAGTAATGTGCTTTGCCATACATTTTTACATCACCACCGGTCATACAATAGAAACTTCCGCCCCCAACCTTAATCTCTGATTTTATGTATTGCATTTCAAAACCTGTGGGAGGTAGCCATTTTGAAAAGTGTTTTGGATTGGTCCACATTTCAAACATCACATCAATAGGTGCACTAAAGCTACGATTGATCACAAAAATTTCTTTAGATGATAGATACTCAGCTAATCTATCCCAAGTAGAATCACCACTTGCTTTTTTGATAAATTTCTTGGTTTCTGCTGCGGCTTCAGGTGTCGCCAGAGCCATAGTCATATCCATTTTTGTTTTTCCATTTTTTTCAGAAAAATTAACTGTAACTCTAAACAAAGGAGGTCTGTCTTCGTAGCCGCCATGGTCATAAACTAACCGTGAGTATTTTTCCACCTCCAAATACTTAGTATTATTGGGATAATCAACGCCGTCCGGCCCATGCATGATGTAGTTCCAATTTCCACCTGTTTTAACGTCTTTGTGCAGAGTCGTAATGGTAAAGCCTCGCGGGCCCCACCATTTGGCGACCTGATCTGGTTCAATCCAAGCATCCCAAACCAGCTTAACAGGGGCATCAAATATTCGATTAATATAAATTTCATTTGGTTTCTTTTTTTCGGGCATGTTTCTTGTCCTTTGTGAAAAAACACCACAATTTAAAAAATGTTCTGACATAGAATTTGAAAAACAAATTCAAAGTAATAATACAAATAATTACGTAAAGTCTCTGGCCATTACAGTTTTGCGTCCATCTTGACGGGCTTTATCGATGGCATCATCACACAGACGACGAACCATGTGACTCAAAATTTCAGCAACATCACCAGAGGTATTCATTTCTGATTTATCACGGATGTAGTTTTTTAATTTTGAAACCACGATGAGAATTTCATCTTCAGAAAGAGCGGCTTTATTCTGCGATACCATACCTTGAGAAGATGAAGAAATAATTCGACGAGTTGGCCCCCCAGTAAAAGATCCACTCGTTGACGGAGCATTTGAAGATGTGGTTAAAGGAGTAGAATTTAACTCCAACGCAGCTTGAGCTTTCGTTGGGGAAATCATCTCTATAGCGCCAGCGTCTCTATGTTTGGCACCAGGAAGATGTCGTTCAAAACAATGAACAGAACAAAAAACATAGCCAGTTCTTTTGCCATTGCAGGTGGAAACACTGCACTCATAGTATTTTGTTGAAAAGGGAATTTCTTTTTTACAACTGCTGCAGGGTCTCCAATAGTCCATGAGCCATCTCCTGTTTCGTTAATCTTTAAAAAAGGGTTGGATTTCAGAAAAATTCTCAGAAGCATGATAAGAAAGCATTGAAGCAAAGGAATCCAAAATGATAACAGCATTGAGATCGGCATCACCTTTTCCAAGTGATCGCAGTCTTTCAATAAGATGGCTATTCACGATGGTCACTTTATCATATGCATTTGAGAGTGAATCTAAGCTAAATGGTGTAGAGGCCTTAGCAGTAGTATTATTATTATCATTCTGATTAAAATACTGTTTTACAAAGTAAAAAGAAAGAATTCGTACCATGGTTTCATTAAGTGAAGCGAAAGGTAAATGAAATCGAGCCATGGGTTTTAAAAAATTAAGGTGTGGACACCCAGAAGTTGCCATAATTAAACCAAAGATACTTTGTAAAGCATCCTGTGTTGACGTGTGCTTAAGATAGGTTCGATCAGCAGTGACCACGGCCACTTTTGTTTCCGTAAAAGATTTAACATTAGAAAACTTATGGGCCACTCGTCCTAAGGCTCTGGCTGTTGGACAATATTTATTATCTTCACTTGATAAAGGACAATGTTTGCATTTATTAAATTCAAGTTCTGCCCATTGCATCGAACTTTCAGTCTGTCCCTCAAAGCTTTTGTCAGTGATTGTCATGGAGGATTCATCAAAATAGAGATTATATTTTTGTTCATTTGGAGTATTAAATTCAAAAATATAACAACAATGAATGTCTGCCATGAAATAAAAACCAATCTTTAATTTTTAAAAGAATAGATATCAGGATAATTTCGACCTTGCTCAGAACTATCCATTCCGTATCCAATGACATAACGATCATCAATAGTTTTGCCTGTATAATCAGGACGAAGTGGTAATTCTCTTCGTGCAGGTTTGTCTAGTAGAGTGACTATTTTAAGTGAAGCTGGTGATGAAGCTAATAATCGTGTTTTAAGAAAACTGAGAGTTCTTCCTGTATCAATTATTTCTTCTACAATAAGAACATGCTTGCCTGTAATATTTTGACCAATATCTTTTATGATTTTAATGGCGCCTCCCTTTTCAACTGACGATAAATGAACGAAGTCAATTTGTTGTGGGAGTTTAATTTCTCTGGCTAAATCGGCAACGAAATGAATCGATCCACGAAGAGGACAAATCAGCAAAATTTCTCGATCTTGATAATCGTTTTCGATTTGTCGTGCTAATCTTCTTATGATTTCATTTATTTCTGCAGAATTCATAAATATTGCTAATTCTGACTTATTAAAACTCATATTTTACTCCACTAAAAAAGTTCTGACAGACGCGTGGTCTGTGCCATTTTTAAATTTCTTGTAGCCTCTGGATTTCGAGGATCAAGTTCGATGACTGATTCCCAATGATGAACAGCTTCAGCAACTTTATTGGATTCAAAAAGAAGTGAAGCCAATTTATTTCGACCATTTATAAAATTAGGAAAATCTTTAACAGCAGACTTCAACTCTCTGATGGCTTTATCTTTTTTACCCATTTTAATATAGCATTCAGTGATAGATAAAAGAACTTGATGTTTGCGATGGGTGATACTCAGTGCTTTTTGAAATTGTTCTATGGCCTCTTCATATCTCTGACACTGGAATAAAAGATCAGCTAATTCTTCAAATTTAGAAGCAATTTTATCATTAACAGAAGGATCGGGTCTGCGATTTTTTCGTTCTAACAAGCTTTGAGCTTCTAGAAAAACTTTTTTACCTTCTTCATACCGTCCCAAATCATTGAGGATAATAGACAGTCCAACACTGGCGTCCGTGTAATAGGGATCAATTTCTAGAGCACGTTTAAAAGTTTTAATGGCTTTATTAAATTGGCCGTTACTATAAAAAATGGTGGCGAGCATTTGATAAATTTCAGGAATTTGATCATTTTTGGGAAGAATTTGCGTAATAAGAGTTTGAGTGGCCTTATAATCTCCCGCGATAAATTTTTCTCGGGCTAGTTGAAGCAAATCCTGTACTTCACCAGATAATGCTGCCATTCCTTCTCCTTTATTTTTTCATCAGTAATTGAGCTTAAGCCTATAGTTGATGAAAAGTTTAAATAATCAATTGTCATTCATAATTTCCATCAATCAAATGGTTTAATGGAGATATTTATCTGTTACCTCTTCAAGCTCCTTTGAACCAGGAAAATCTTGGTTCAATTGCTTTAAATATTTTTCTGACAAGTCATTTTTGTTAGCTCTCGCAGCTGCAAAGCTTGCCCGAGCTAATGCTTTGTCATCGTATCCTAAACCTTTGTGGTTGAGTAAAACCCCTTCAGCACGTACTAGGGCACTCTCCCAGTTTTTCTTTTTTAGATAAAAATTAGTAATATACAGTTCTTTTTCAGTTAGTTTCTTCAAACAGTCTAACCTTTTCTCTTTCGCTTCTGCAACGTGTTCGTAGTCTGGGTATTGGTTAATGAGTTCTGAAAAGATATCTATAGCTGATTGAGTGATAGATAAATCTCGATCAATCGATTCAGGAATTTGTAAATAAATACTCATCGCTAATTGATAAATTACCAAAGGTATTTGCGGATGTTTTGGATGAAGATCTCTGAATAATTGATAGGCAACTTGTGCTTCAGCATAATTCTCTTCTTTATAAGAGACATCAGCAGCGGCCAATTCTGCCTCAATGGCTAATTTTGAGTAAGGAAACTTGTTTTTAACTTCTTGAAATTTTGATATGGCTTCTTCAGTTCGTCCATTTTTTTCAAGTTCCTTTGCTCTTTCAAAAAGGGCCTCAGGAGTTTCAGCCTCTTTTTTATCGGCGGAGGAGCAACCAAAAATAGCTAATGTAATGAATGCCCCTAGCAAACAAATACGAATCGATTTATAAAATATAATTATACGGGGTGTTATTGCGAATAAAACCTGAGACATTCAGTCGACCTTTCTAAAAATAATTCAATCTTCTTTATATTGATAAATAATAAAGTCACTCTTATGTTTCATTTTATCTCTATATCAACAAAGTTTACTTAAAATCAATAGTACTAAATTAAACCTGCTCTTATTTGCATTCTTGAGTTCCGATTAAAATGCCAAAAGTTAGAGCAGGCAACTAAAAAATGGAGTTAATTTGAATGAGTCATATACTTATAAAATGCAGTTACAAAGACTTTGATTGCACTAGCGAGTGGAATAAAAATAATCATTCCAAGAACGCCCAGGGTTTGACCACCGAGTATAACAGCTAAAACAACTATGACTGGATGGAGATCAACAATTTTAGCGACTAATAGTGGAACTAAAATAACAGCATCAAAAATTTGAGAACCGAGATTGATCAGAATAATGGGGATAATATCGTGTCGAAGTTCTGGAGAGATAAGGCAAAGAATGATTTGTGGAAGAGCCGCAATGACCGGACCAACGTAGGGAATGAGATTCAATAAACCAGTCGTAATGGAAAAGATAAGAGAATATGGAAAGTTAACGAGATTAAGTCCAACATATACAAAAAGAGAAATAAGCGCTGTTTCAAGCAGTCGAGCTCTTATAAATTGTCCCATTTGAACATTGATTGAGTGATTAACAGTAACCATTAATTCAAACAAATGATTTGGAACGATTTTTAGAAATCTTCGATATAACTCAGCTCCTTCATAAAGAAGAAAAAAAGCGAAAAAGGGGGTTAGCAACAAGACTGTGATTGAAGAGGTAAGTAGGGTCGGGATTTTAGAAAAAAAATTCGATGCCATTGTCAGTAAGTATTGTTGAGTTGATTCAACAACAGAACTTTGTCCCAGTTCTTTCAATAAAGGATGAGCTTTGCTTTCCCATTGCGTGGCTAACTCTTTTAGTTTGGTAAGATAGGCCGGCATCTGGGCCTTTAAGGCTTCAATTTGATCACTCAAAAGTGGTACAATCCATAAAGTAATTATAAAAACGGCCAATCCAAAAAGTAAAAATGGTATTGAAGAGGCTTGAGTTCGCGAAAGTCCTCGTTCTTCCAATTTTATCACCATTGGTTCCATTAGATAATAAATGACAAAGGAAAGAACGGTCGCAATCATAATATCCGGAAGGTAAATCAATACACTTAGTGCTATTAAATGGAGAATAATAAAAAAACCAGTTTTAAAACGACGTTCACGTAAAATAAGATTTGCCGTGGTTTGTTTCATTTTCCCCCTTTCTACCTAATTCTTTTTTAAGACTATCGTTTTCAGATATAAGTGAAATGAGTTTTTTATTGGTTTCTCTGAGGCGTGTACCCAATACTTCTCCAAGGCGAAAAAGTATTTTATTTCCGGCAATCGGATTGCTTTTGATTAGTTGTAAGAGATCAGGGTAGAAAAATCCTAATAGCTCACAGTCCTCACGTGCAACGATAGTGGCGCTTCGCTTTCCGCCTTCAATGACAAGAGCTGATTCTCCAAAAAAGTCTCCGACAAAAAGTCTAGTAATAAGTGATTGTCGCACCTCTTGACTCTCTAAAACTTCATCTAAAAAAATATTCACACTACCGCTAACAATAAGATACATACCAACTCCGCCGTCGCCCTGTCTAAATACGGTTTCGCCAGCATGAAATTTTCGCGGATTCATAATTTTTTCAAGTATTTCTAATTCATTAATTTTGAGGTCAGAAAAAAGAATGGTTTCTTGTAAAAGATTAGTGATTTTGCTCCTAGATGAATTTTTTCGAAATAAGTTATCCCAAAGAACTTTCACTAAAACCTCCAAGCATTTGAGTCAGTTATTAACATCGTAATGTATATTAGTAATAGAGAAAACTGTAATTTATTCGTTATGGGAGTAAAGTCTATCTTAAACCTTCAGGAGTTAGAATTAGTAAATCATTTTTAGCAACCCAACCTAATGGACTTTGGTTGTATCTTATTTGAATCCAATCTTTGTAATAATCCTTAATTGTAACTATGGCCCCCTCAGGAATTTCGGTTAATTCTGCAGCATCAGAAAGAGGGCCAGATCGCAGAACTGCGGCACCAGATTTAACAATGCAGGCTTGCTGATCTAAGGAAACAAGGATTTTCAAAAGAAGCACGGTAGTTATGATAAGCCACACTGAGCAAAGAGTCCAATGCCTGGGTTTCCATGAAGGGACGGGATTTAGTTTTAATCGGGCTCGTCGACGATCTCTAAATAATTTGCTGAGGACAAGCAAGCAAACTAGACTAAAGAACCAGTGAAAAGTTAAAATTTCAGGTAGAACAAAATAGTGACCAAACGAGTCTTCAAAAAATGTTAAAGTTGAATCAGTCTTTTGAAAACCTTTTGATTTTAATTGAAATTGAAGATAATTGAGGGCGTCTTTCGTTGCTTGATGTCTAGGGGCTAAAAGTTGGGCTTCACGCAGGTAGGCAATGGCCAAGCCCAGCTTTTCCTGTTTTATTAAATCAAGAGCTTTATTAAAAAATAGTACTGGGTCAGTAGCACTAATTTTAAGTGCTTCGGTTCTAAGAAGCGTTGGTGTCATAGATTCTTCAGTAATAACACTGGGTGACGAAGCGTGAACTCGATGTAAAAAACAAAAAAACAATATATATATTAAGAGTACAAATTTCGGTTTATACATTCAGCATTATTCCTATTTGGATCTTAGTCTCAATCCATAAGGTAAACGAGAAAAATTTAGTGGTCAAGAGGCATGGCTCGCAATAGAATTCTTATATAAATAAGTTTTTTTATCTCAGAGTCTTAATTAAGACAAATGAATGTGATTTTTAAATAGATTTAAAGAACTAAAGTCATCGAAAAGGAATCTTATGAAAAAAACAATTGGATCAGATATTTTATCTTCAGAAAAAATAAATCAATTAGTCAAAGAGTTAGCCCATGAAGTTTCAGAAAAAAATCGTCAAATTAAAGGCGTTAAAGACGCTGATCCTGAATTAATGACGGAATCTGAAAACAAGAGAAGCCATATTGGTAAATTACGTGGGAGACCATTGTATCATCCTTATATAGGGTCAAGTGCTGGCAATGGCCCATATGTAGAATTAGAAGATGGAAGTGTTAAACTTGATTTAATAAATGGAATAGGAATTCATATTATGGGGCATGGTCATCCACGCCTTATAGAAACTGCGATTAGAGCATCTTTAAGTGATATTATCATGCAAGGAAATCTCCAGCCAAATTCAGAGTATGTCACTTTAACTGAAAACTTAGTTAAATTATCAAGTAAACAAAGTCGTTTGAAACATGCTTGGCTTGCTACTTGTGGTACCATGGCTAATGAAAATGCACTTAAGATTGCAAGACAAAAAAATACTCCTGCTAAAATGATAATTGCCTTTAATGATGCTTTTGCTGGTAGATCAACCATGATGGCCGAGGTCACGGATAATCCTTCATATAAAGTAGGTCTTCCTACTTATAACGAAGTACTTCGGTTACCCTTTTGTGGTCACAACTCAAGTAAAGAGTCACATGAGCAAGTTCTGAGAAAACTGAAAGAATATTATGGGCAATATGAAAAAAATATTGCTTGCATGGTGTTTGAGCCAATGCAGGGTGAGGGTGGTTTTAAATATGCATCCAAAGAGTTTTTATTACCCTTGCTTCAGTTTTGCCGTGAACAGAAAATTGCGGTTTGGGCTGATGAGGTTCAAACATTCACTCGAACGGGTCAATTATTTGCTTTTGAAACATTAGGCATCGGTCAGTATATTGATATTTGTTCTATTGCTAAAACAGTTCAAGTCGGAGCGACACTTTACACAGAAGAGTATAATCCACAGCCAGGACTTATCGCAGGAACATTTTCAGGATCTACAGTTTCATTAGCCGTCGGTAATGAAATTCTTAAAATTTTAACAGATGAAGGTTATTTGGGAGCAGAAGGTAAAATCCAAAAAATCCATAATAAGTTTATTGGAATGTTAAATTCATTGGCCGAAGGTTCATGTCGAGGTTTACTCTCTGACGCTGGAGGATTAGGTCTTATGGTTGCAGTGACTCCTTACGATGGAACTAAACAAAAAACAGAGGACTTAATTAAGAGGTTATTTAAAAATAATTTAATTGCTTTTAGTTGCGGAAAAGACCCTTATCGTATTCGATTTTTAATTCCAGCAACAATTGATGACAACTCTATTAACGAAGCCAAAAGAATCATTGAAAAATCAGTTCTTGAGGGTAGATAAAAAAATTGTCATTCATAGAATTGTGCCGCCAGTTTATTGGTATTGATACTTCTCCGCAGTCTGGGACTCGAGAGGCTGCACTATGGTTACAAAAGCTTGCTATTAGTTATGAAATGAAAGTTGAAGTACAAGAAGAAACTTTGAATGGAATAGAACAAGCTAATATTTTTATTCGTAGAGATGGGTCATCAAGTGAATCCAACGTTGATTCAAGTTTAGAGTCTAATAATGAATCAACAATAGGCGCAATGACTCAGGCAGCTCCTTCTAAGAAGGAAGAATTTTTACTTCTAAGTCACTTTGATACTGCAGATCCTGGGTCTCCATCACTTTGGACAGAGAATATGCTCAATCCTTTTCATGGGATCATTAAAGATGGAAAACTTTATGGTTTAGGCGCTTGTGAAGCTAAAATTGATTTGATTTGTAAAATAGAGGCATTGAATTCCTTTGATGTTAAGCAAAAATGGAAAATTGAACCGGTCGTAGTGGGAACTTTTGGTGAAGAACTTGGAATGCATGGACTCTTGCGGGCCATGAGAAAAAATAAATTTTCAACTAAGCTGGCATTAGTTGGAGAACCCTCAGGTCAAAGATTGATTTATGCCGGAAAAGGATATGCAGTATTAGATTTTTATATTCCTTTTTCTAAAGAAGAGAGAAAGTACCGCATAGAACACAATTTGAAAGAAAGCGTTAGTACTCAATCAAAATTATTTAAAGGAACTGCAACTCATTCATCTGATGGCCTTGGCGTAGAGAATGCAATCAATAAGGCAATGGAATATTTAATTCAAATTCCTGAAAGCATTGTTATTATGGAAATCGAAGGTGGCTCAAATCATAATATGGTTGCTAGTCATGCGACATTAGAGATTGATGTTAATGCTGGGGTTTCAGATCCCATGGTCAAAAAACTAAGATTTATTTATGGATTGATGCAAGAGATAGGGTCTGACTTTTTGATTAATCGGGATGAAGAATTCAATCCAGGGCACCCGACCATGAATCTTGGTCTTATAAAATCTCATGAAGACCATGTTCATATTACTGTTGCTTGTCGTTTTCCACCTTCAGTCAATGAAAATGATTATAATTCTTGGCTTGATAGGGTCCAGATAGCGACGACTAAAGTCGGTGGCGAATGCCGAGTTTCAGACTATAAAAGACCCTATCGTACAGATCTAAATTCAGATTTTGTCAAAACTTGTTTAAATGTTTTATCCTCAAAAGATATGATTGCTGAATGTGTGGCGTTGCCTACCTGCACAGAGATGACATTGTTAGAACGAAAAGGAATTGTCAGTCTGGGATTTGGTGCAGGAACGCGGAAGGATAGCCCAAGTTTTAGCAATCAATTTGTAAATATTAATGATTTAGAAAAGAGTATTGAATTCTACAAGGCTATGATTGAAAGAGTGTGTTTATGAGTTTTATATTAAGATGTGCAAAGCCTGAGGATTTAAACTCTTTAGTGGATTTGGCAAAACAGTTTAATTTATTAAATCTTCCTGGTGATCGAAAGGTTCTTGGGGATAAAATTGAAAGAAGTGTTGCTTCTTTCGCGGGTGATTTATCGAAAAGTGAATCTGAGTATTTATTTGTACTCGAAGATGTAGAAGAAAACTTAATTGTTGGAAGTTCACTTATTTTGCCAAAGCATGGCACCGATGAAGTGCCACATACTTTTTTTAAAGTACTCAAAAAAAATCACTACAGCGAAGATTTAGGGATTGGTTTTATTCATCAAGTATTAAGATTCCAAATGGATACAGATGGACCGACGGAAGTGGGGGGTCTTTTAGTTGATAAATCATATAGAAGACGACCTGAAAAATTAGGCCGTCAAATTAGTTTCGTAAGATTCAATTACATTGGTTTATTTCCTGAAAGATTTGAAGATCGATTGTTATGTGAACTGACACCTCCATTAACTGATGAGGGGCGTAGCGAATTTTGGGAAGCTCTTGGCAGAAGATTTACAGGACTCCCTTATCAAGAAGCCGATCTATTAAGTCAAAGTCACAAAGAATTTATTCAGAGTTTATTTCCTGAAGAAGATATTTATTTATGTTTATTAGACACAAAGGCTCGCACGGTTGTAGGTCGAGTGGGTGATAGCACAAAACCCGCACAATATTTATTGGAGAGTATTGGATTTCATTATTTAGAAGAAGTCGATCCCTTTGATGGAGGGCCTCATTACGGAGCTAAAGTTCAAGAACTTTTACCTATTAAACATGGTAAAACTTTAAGAGTTACAGAATGGAGTGATTCTAACTTTAAAGACGTAGGATTAGTGGGTGTGAGTCGTGATAGTTACCGATGTGTTCAAACACCCTATGAAATGAGAGGCGATGAGATCGCGATTCCATTAACGACTAAAAAACTTTTAGAAATAGATAATGATGAAATGGTCTATGTGACTCCTACTAAATTTTAAATGAAATTTGTTTCGAGTCAGAAGGAGAAATTTTATGCCCACTAAATATGATATTAAATACCTTGGGGATTATATTAATGGTGAATTTGTCACTTCAGAAGATAGAAGTGGAGTGATTGTAAATAAAAGTCCTGGTGATTTAAATGATCATATTATGGATGTTCCTTTCTTATATGATAATATCGATAAAGCATGCCATTTTGCTAAAGTAGAGTTTCCAAAATGGGCACGTAAAACTCAGCAAGAACGAAATGAATATCTGCATCGATTAAAAGAATTGTTTATCACTCATGAAGCTGAAATGTCCGAGGCGATTTCAAGAGATACGGGTAAACCACTTTGGGAAACAATGACAGAGGCCAAAGCATTAAGCCAAAAAATTGATATTACTTTAAATCATTCAATAAAGCTTGTTGCAGAAGAACGGATTCCAAATGCTCTCCCTGGAGTTGAAGGGGTTATTAGGTATAAAGCACGAGGTGTAATGGCTGTACTTGGTCCTTTTAATTTTCCTGCTCATTTACCCAATGGTCATATTATTCCAGCCTTAGCAATGGGCAATACTATTGTGTTTAAACCTTCTGAACACACTCCGGCCGTTGGTCAATTGTACGCTCAAATTATTCACAAGGCCGGTTTTCCAAGAGGAGTCTTTAACTTGGTTCAAGGAGACGGGGAATGTGGAAAAAAATTAGTAATCAACGAAAGCGTGAGCGGTATTTTATTTACAGGTAGTTATGATGTCGGACTTCGGATTAAGCAAGAAACACTGAACCACTATTGGAAATTATTAGCTCTAGAAATGGGTGGCAAAAACGCAACAGTGGTTTGGGCGGATGCAGATCTTGATAAGGCTGTTTATGAAACTTTGGTTGGTGCTTTTATGACTTCAGGTCAAAGATGTTCATGCACCAGTAGAATTATATTACATGATGATATTGCTAATGAGTTTACAGATCGTTTTTATGAAGCGGCAAAAAAAATATCCATTGGACATTGGAAAGAAAATCCGTTTATGGGTCCACTAATTAATGCTCAATCCGTTGAAAAATATTTACGATTTCAAGAAATTGCTAAGCGTGAAAATTGTGAAAGTTTAATGAGAGGAAAGGTATTAGATTTAAAATACAAAGGCTATTATGTAACTCCAAGTATTTATTTGGTGAGCGAATATAATGAAAAATCAGTATACCAGAAAAGCGAAATATTTGGTCCGAATGTAGCAATTTATAAAAGTAGTGATTTCGATGAGTCGATGAATATTGTCAACTCCACTGGTTATGGTTTAGTGATGTCTTTGTTTTCTAAAAACAAAACATTGTATGATGAAGCAGTATTTAAATCTAATGTTGGTTTATTAAATTGGAATCGGACTACTAATGGATCAAGTTCTCGATTGCCTTTTGGAGGAACTGGAAAATCAGGGAATGACAGACCTTCTGGACATTTTGCAATACAATATTGTTCAGTTCCAATGGCTAATTTAGAAGATCCTACACCTTTTGATTCTAGCAAAGTCCTTCCGGGTCTTAATTATGGAATAAAATAATGAAATGGATTCTTGGTTCGCTACTTTTTATTATTGGACTGGGTATAGGATTTGTATTCTATATAACAGCTGACTATTATAAAAAACCTTTTGGTCATGGAAAAGTCACTCAGATTTTTGAAGTTCAAACGGGGGAATCTTTTTCTTCTATTAGTCATAGACTGGAAGAGAAAAAATTAATTAATAATTCCTGGCTTTTAAATTTGGTCGCTCGATTTTATGGATGGCGTGGTAAGATGAGAGCAGGCGAATATTCTCTTAAAGATAATATGGCGCCCATTGAAATTCTTAAAATCCTATCAGGCGGAAAAAGTTTAACTTATCCCTTTATGATTTATGAGGGTTTAAATTCCTACGAAATAGCACTAATTTATGAAGAGCGTGGATTTGGTAAAAAGGAAGATTTTTTAAAATTCTGTCGCAATCAAGAATTTTTAACCAATATATTGGGCGAAAAAATATCTCATTGTGAAGGGTATTTATTTCCAGAAACTTATAATTTTGAACGACGAACCTCAGCCAAACAAATAATTGAGACGATGCTTCGATCTTTTTTAAAAAATTATGAGATTGTGGCTAAAGGAAGAAATTTGGGCGGGTGGTCCCGAAATCAAATAGTGACTTTTGCAAGTATTATTGAAAAGGAAACGGGAGCTGACTTTGAAAGACCAATGATTGCCTCCGTTTTTTATAATCGACTGCGTAAAGGGATGAAGTTGCAAACGGATCCAACAGTACAATATGGAATTTTAGCAGAAACAGGTATTTACCCACAAAATATAACTAAAAAAGATTTATTAACTCCAACTCCGTATAATACCTACACCAAAGTTGGATTTCCTCCTGGTCCAATTTCAAATCCAGGGTCTGAAGCTCTTAGGGCTGTCTTCGAACCCAGAGAAACAGACTACCTTTTTTTCGTCAGCAAGAATGATGGGACCCATGTTTTTTCAGAAACTTATGAAGATCATGCTAAAGCGGTTAAAACTTATCAACTTGATTCTAAGGCTAGAGAGGGAAAATCCTGGAGAATTCTCAAAGGTCAAATCAAGCCAGCAACAACGAGCTCTAAATAAGAACTTCTTTTAAAGCCAATTAGTTTTGAGGGATTGATCGATTTTATCTTGCTCTAACCCCAATTCTATTAATTTACTGATCAGATTTGTATAACTAAGGCCTGAGGCTCCCCACATTTTTGGATACATGCTAATATTAGTAAATCCAGGAAGAGTGTTGATCTCATTAATTAAAACGTCTTCATCTTCAGTGACAAAAAAATCAATTCTAGCAAAACCGCTACAGTTCAAGGTAGTGAAGGTTTTTTTTGCTAAATTCTTAATTTGTGTTTTGACGGTTTCAGTGAGCTGGGCCGGTATGGTAACAATGGCACCATTTTGGTCTAGATATTTTGCATCGTAAGAATAAAACTCATGGTTTGAACGAATCTCTCCAGGTTCTGAAACTTCTGGGGAGCTTGATAAACCTAAGACAGAAATTTCAATCTCTCTGCCACGAATAAATTTTTCTGCTATGACTTTTGTATCATATGAGAAAGAATCTTTTAACTTATCTGAAAATTCGCTTTCAGATTTAATTTTGTGAACACCAACAGAGGATCCGGCATTAGCTGGTTTTATAAAAAAAGGAAGTCCAAGCTTACCAGTAAGGTCCTTAAATGAAATTTTATTCCAAGGTCTTATTAAAAGATAAGGAGCATTTGGAATTGATGAATAAGTAAAAATTTGTTTCATAACATCTTTGTCCATTCCTGTTGCTGAACTTAAAACTGAACAACCTGTGAACGGAATCTTTAGCATTTTGAGAAAGCCTTGAATACAACCATCTTCTCCGTAAGTTCCATGAATAATCGGAAACACGACATCAATATTAATTATTTCTTTTGTTTTAGTGTTAACGAGATGACCTTGGCCTTTATCTATTGAAAATAAGATGGATTGAAAATCATTTTCATTTAAATTGTCATCAGTGAGTGATGAGGTTTTATCAAGTGCAGTAGTGTGATACCAGGACCCACTCTTGCTGATACCGATCGTTATTAAATCATATTTATTTTTATCAATTGCCGCTGCAATATTTTTCGCAGAATTGATGGAAACTTCATGTTCAGCAGATCGCCCTCCAAATATCAATGCTACTTTAGTCTTATTCATAAACGGCTCTTTCTTTGCAAAGGTTAATGCTTACTTAATTTAATAATCTTAAGATATCAATTGAGATAAAAACAATTAAATAGTTTCTGAGGCGACACCGACTAATTAAGCCATTTCGACGAGCTCTTTGACAAGTCCACTGATGCCTTTAAAAACTTTACCTGGATCAGAGTCATACATATAAGCAGGAGTAGTAATAACCTTATTGAGTCGATCAGTTATAAAATCATCCACCGGGCAATCTTCGTGTTTTGCGCCTGTTTTTTTAATTTCTGCGGCTACTTCTTTATTGTTGCCGAGAGTTAACGAGACATGTTTGGAACCAAGCACTTTAGCAATCAAAGCTGGTGCAATACATATGGCCCCGATTGGTTTACTAGCTTTATGGAAATCGAGAATAATTCTCTCAACCTCAGGGTGAACTTGTGCTTTTGCCCCTTTTTGAGCCCAATTAGAGAGATGAGTAGCTGCTCCATAGCCTCCAGGAAATAAAAGGGCATCAAATTTTTTCTCTTCTAAAGTTTTTATATCAAAAACGTCACCCCGTGATATTCGAGCGGCCTCTTCCATACAATTTCTTTGAGATTGAGATGTTGCAGGTTCTCCGGTGAGGTGATTCATCGGTGTAAAATTAATATTTGGCGCAAAAACAGTATATGTCGATTTGGCTTGAGATAAGGCAATCAAAGAAGAAACCACTTCTGTTATCTCTGAACCATCCTTATGTCCACATCCAGATAATATGACGGCAATATGTTTCATAATATTAAACCTCCAAAAAGTAGACTTAATTCTATATTATTATGGCAAAAAAAGTCCAGGATTGTATTGCACAGCCAGGAAGAAGAAAGCCGTTTTCAATTCAATTCCGTTCACTTTTGCCGGCCCTTCGTTCTCGCTTCACTCACTTAGACTGCGGCTTACACTGGATAGGGTTCCCTCTGTGAAGGGAAACCCAGGTAAGCCTCGTTCCGCTCGGAGGCTGCGGCCTCGGTCTGGTAAAAGCTAACGGCATTGAGGGTGGCAGATAAAAAGTTAACAGCATTAATTTTCAAATGTATTCTAAAAACGTTGTTTGAATTATAATGAACCTGGAATAAAATTAGCCACTGTATCACAAAAGGTGACTAAAAACCGAGGCGCTTCTTCTAATGGTTTATTTGAAATTGGAACTAAAACTGATCCTTGTTTACAAATTTGCAACCTTCGTGATAATTGCGGAACATCAGGGCTTATCACAAATTTATAATGAAGTTTATAACCATCGACTGAGAATTCCCAGTGTACTTCATCGAATTCAACAACAGTGACATTAATCTGACAATTGGGAATATTGGCACAGTTTGCTGATTGTTGCACAGCTTGTGGAGGTGCAATTTTCATCTTTTTAGATGAAACATTATGGTACGTACAGATAGAATCTGGGTTTTCTGGATCAGTGACACAAACGCTAGTTTGCATTTGCTTAAACGGAACAATTTGATCTTCAAATGAGAAGTTAAAATGTCGTTTAGTATTCATAAGATCATTTATTGATTCTTTGTATTCTTGTGACGATTGTTTTTGAATTGGATGAGATAATTGTTTTTGAGCTAAAACATTTATTTCACAATTCTCCATATTTAGGGAAGATTTATTCCAACATTGATGGTCTTCTCTAATTATGAGTGGAGGATTATTTTTAGGGTTTTCTAGATTATAATATTGTATTTGCTCTGTATTTTTAACTTGCCATTGATTTGTAGATTCTTTTCTATCGACTACCGTAAGTGCAATTTGGCTCAAAACTGCAATTTCTGGTTGCCCACGAATTTCCCTCGTTGTTACAATATCTGTAAACTCGCCATTTAAAATTTGTTCTGGTGTGTCTGTTGATCCAATGGCAGTTTTCATGACCTTAACGACAAGATCAATTGGCACCTCCGGGCCGTATTCAACTTTTTTATCAGTGTCTTTCATGCAACCTAAACTTTGAGTCATTAAAATTACAACGAATAAATATTTATTTTTCATACTGAGTCCCATCCCCAAAGCCAAATATCGATGGGAAATAATTTATTTAAAATTTCAAGTGAGGCTGAATCAAATGGATGAATATCACTAGGACACCAAGGTCCAAAAATCAATTTTGTCAGATCAATTAAACTGTCCGTTTTAAAAATATGTCCAGGTCTTCCAATATAATAAGCTTGATCTTGCTTTTCAAAAATAAAATCATTAATTCCCAAATCTCTTGAAGCTTTTTTAATTTTGGCACAAAGTAAATCAGGACGAAGTATTTTGATCATTCCTAGAAAATTTTCTTTTCGCTCAATTCCAATCGTCTCCAGTTGTCGAATTAAGTTCTTCGAGTGAGCAGGAGCAATGAGCTGTGGGTTTTGGTTTGTGCTAGACCGAACAAAATTTAACAAAGCAAACAGATCTGGGATATTACCACCCCATTCATGAATATGACCTCTTAAGTCAGCACCTTTGCCTTCAACGGCATAAGCTAAAAGACGATGATTCTTATCCCAGGCGGTATATATGTTCGAATTGGGAATTTTCATAAAGCGTCGAATTTCATCAATTGACCGAAGGGTTGTTACGCGGTGCTTTTGATAGAGGTTAAAGATAGCCTCAGGCGCAACATTTGAGCCGGTAATAAAGTTTAGATCTGTTCGATTTGTAGGAAGTTCACGATCAATTACAAAATGATTTTCGCTTCCAGCAAGCTCAAATTGAAACTTACGGTAAAAATCGGGGATATCGGTCCAAAGTAGGGCTATATCACAACCCTGACTTTCTGCACTTTTAAGACAATCATCTATAATTTGACGACTTAAGCCCTGTTGTCTATGGCTTGTAGCTGTTACAACACTACCAATTCCAGCTATTTTTAACAAAAGGAGTGGGGTTTTAACAATCAAAGGTTTAATTAGAGCGTGGGAGACGACCTCCCTCTCATCAAACATGACGCGAATATTATTTAAATTTGCGAGTGTGAATGCGGTTGGATACTCATCCGAAATGCTCCAGTTTTGATTGGGACGGAGAGAATTACTTACAAATTCGATAACTTTAGGGTATTCATTCTCAAAAGGTGGCCTTGGACCTTCCATTGTCCCTCCTTTAATAGTATATACTTATAGTATAAGACCCTGAATGCTAAAACAATGGGACTTCAGACTAGATAGTGGCTTGATTGGAATAGAAGTTTTGTCTACATTCAAAGTTTGATATTTTAGAGAATTAAGTTGATTGAAAGGTAATAGAAATGGCAGACCCAACGAATAAGTGGAAAGAAAATGCAAAAGGAAAAGTGTTTGTAGATCAATCTTGTATAGCCTGTGATGCTTGTGTCATTTCAGCGCCCAAAAATTTTGCCATGCACGAAGAAGATGGACACGCGTTTGTTCTAAAGCAACCATCGACTCCTGAAGAAGAAGCAGCTTGTAAAGAAGCTATTGATGGTTGCCCAGTTGAAGCAATTGGTAATGACGAAGAAGGAAAATAGAAATTATTTACACAATGCCGAAATTATACTAAATGAACTTTCAGTAAAGTATAAAGAAGCTCATTGTGCACTTCATCATGAAACATCGTTTCAATTATTAATTGCAACGATGCTTTCCGCACAATGTACGGACGAAAGGGTAAATCAGGTTACTCCCGCCTTATTTAAAAAGTATCCGACCCCAGAGAAAATGGCATTGGCCGATTTGAAAGTAATTGAAAAACTTATTTTTTCTACAGGATTTTATAGGAATAAAGCTAAAAATATCATTAATTGTTCAAAAGAAATATCGCAAAAATATAAGGGAAACGTTCCTCAAGAGTTAGAAGCACTCATACTCTTGCCCGGCGTTGGAAGAAAAACAGCAAATGTTGTACTTGGAAATGCATTCAATATTCCAAGTGGTATCGTAGTAGATACACACGTCTTACGTATTTCACAGCGTTTCGGGTGGATAAAAACTGCAAATGCTGAAATTGCAGAGCGAAGTTTACAAGAAATAGTTCCAAAAAAAGATTGGATTTCCTTTCCACATTGGATGATTTTTCACGGCAGACAGATCTGCACCGCTAGATCTCCTCAATGTGAACACTGTTTTCTACAAGACCTTTGTCCTAAAATAAAATAAAGGGTAACTGACCAGCTCGAATGATTTTTTTAATCCTTGACCTCCGCACCACTCAAACAAGCGGTGCTCGCCTTCGGGAGAAGAAGATAGTCGTTTTATCAAGCGTGGGTATTCTCCCCCCTCAGGCTCCGCTCCGAACTCGTGGGTCGAAGGTCAAGGATTAAAAAAAAATCATTCGAGCTGGCCAGTTACAATAAAGGTTTAAGTTCCAGATAAGGCTACTGAAGTAGGTCAGTTACTTTACGTGTAAATTTTATAAAAATTATAATTTCATTACTAAAATCTTTAAACTTGTATTCTATATGAGTTCTTAGGTGGTGTTTAT
>Ga0154020_10000443_pt1 | contig 49804 bp, 42 predicted proteins | sample Klosneuvirus_201_FD_109709 | JGI IMG/M metagenome (GOLD analysis project Ga0154020, IMG submission 109709) | Active sludge microbial communities from wastewater, Klosterneuburg, Austria - Klosneuvirus_20160825_MG | ecosystem: Engineered > WWTP > Aerobic digester > Activated sludge | place... | reverse complement strand
CGTAAAGATTATAAACACGAAGAGTATTATCGCAATATCAAAATTGAATACTGATTAATTACCAATGGATAATGGACAATTGATAATTGGAAAGGAAAATGTGCTTAAGAGCAAGAGTTACTCCTTTGTATTAGAAATTGTTAAGGTTTGTAGAGAATTGCAAAGCAATAAGGAGTTTATTCTTTCAAAGCAGTTACTGAGAAGTGGCACTGCCATTGGTGCATTAGTAGAGGAAGCAAATCAAGGAGAGTCGAAAGCAGATTTCATTCACAAACTTTCAATTGCCAATAAAGAAGCCAACGAAACGCAATACTGGATTAGATTATTAACTGATTCAAATATGCTTAGCAAAGAGACTGGTGAGCCTATCCTTGAAAAAAGTGTCGAATTGATAAAAATTTCAACTGCTTCAATCAAAACTTCTAAAGCGAACCGATGAATAAATTTATTTTCCATTATCAACTATCCATTGTCAATTGAAACAACAACAATATTTATATAAAGAAGACAATCTGATCGACTCGGAACCGAATAAGTTTTGCGAAAGCGAACTGAAGTCGGAGGAGATGATTATCAACCTTGGTCCTCAACACCCATCTACGCATGGGGTGTTGCGCCTGGAAGTTTTATCGGATGGCGAAATAATAAAGGAAGTTGTTCCGCATATTGGTTACCTTCATCGGTGCTTTGAAAAGCATGCAGAGAGTCTTCCATACAATCAAATAATTCCATTTGTTGATCGCATGGATTATGTGGCTGCCATGAATTCGGAGCATGCCTACGCCATGGGTGTAGAAAAGATGCTGGGGATCAGCGAACAAATTCCAAAACGCGTAGAATACATCCGGGTGCTGGTTGCTGAGATGAATCGCATTGCCTCGCACCTGATTGCTGTTGGTACGTATGGATTAGATTTGGGTTCATTCACTCCATTTTTTTGGATCATGCGCGACCGCGAACATATTCTGCGATTGCTTGAGTGGGCGAGCGGTGCGCGCATGCTTTACAATTACATTTGGATTGGTGGTTTGTTTTATGATTTGCCGGTTGGATTTGAGCAACGCTGCCGCGAGTTTATAACTTACTTCAAACCAAAAGTTGCTGAGCTTGAAACAATCTTAGTCGATAATAAAATTTTTATTGATCGCACGGCTAATGTTGGAGTTCTGCCTTTGAATCTCGCGATCAATAGCGGCATCACAGGACCTATGTTGCGCGCTTCGGGCTTGCGTTTTGATTTACGTAGAGTGGATGGTTATTCGGTTTACCCGGAATTGGATTTTGAAATTCCAATTGGTGTGGGGAAGATGGGCAAGGTTGGTGATTGCTGGGACCGCACTTGGGTGCGCGTAAAAGAAATTTATGAGTCGCTAAAAATAATGGAACAATGTCTTGGAAAACTGGAGGGTGAACACAAGCGAACCCGGGAGTTTGATCCACAAGCGTTGGTTCCTAAAAAGATTCGTCCCAAGGCGCAGGAACTTTATATGCGTGCTGAAAATCCGAAAGGTGAGTTGGGATATTTTTTTAGAGCGGATGGAAAAAGTGATATTCCATTTCGCTGCAAAGCCCGCGCGTGTTCATTTGTCAATCTCTCCATCTTACCGGAACTCAGCCGAGGCGTGCTGATTGCAGATTTGATTGCAATCTTAGGCTCTATCGATATTGTTCTTGGGGAAGTAGATCGTTAAACTATGATTAAAATAGTAACAGCGGATCAGATTAAAGCGTGGGATGAATTCACCATCCGTGAGGAATCTATTGCTTCCATTGATTTGATGGAACGTGCGTGTCAGGCTTTTGTGACTTGGTTTGTAGAACGCTATGATGCCTCCCATAAAATAGGAATTGTTTGTGGTACAGGTAATAATGGTGGTGATGGATTGGGAGTTGCGCGATTGCTGAATGATTGGCATTACCCGGTTAAAGTATGGATAGTTCGGGGTTCCGGTACTGAGTCAATTGACTTTGTTACGAATCTTAAAAGATTAAATTCTAAAATCTCTGTTTCAGAAATTACTTCCAGTGCCGATTGTGAGTTGTTTGCTGATCGTGCGATTTTGATTGATGCCATTTTTGGCTCAGGCCTGAGTAGACCAGTGGAAGGAATTTATGCAAACGTGATTGATTGTTTGAATAAAGCGAACAAGATTAAAATCGCCATCGATATTCCATCGGGTTTGAGTATCGATCATCCTTCAACAGGTGCCATCTTTAAAGCAGATCAAACCGTATCCTTTCAAATTTCTAAGCTTGCTTTCCTTCAACCAGAAAACCAGCATTGGGTAGGCGAGATCCACGTAGTTGATATTGGTCTCAATAAAAAATATTTAAATGATGTTAAGGCAACTCATTTTCTCGTCACCCTTAAATCTGTCAAGAGAATTTTAAAACCACGTTCTCGTTTCGATCATAAAGGAAAGTTTGGTCACGCATTACTAATCGCTGGGTCAACCGGAAAGATGGGCGCGTGTATTTTATCAGCAAGAGCGACTTTACGTTCAGGAGCCGGATTGCTAACTGTTCACGTACCGCGCAATGGCTATTCAATAATTCAAACAGCGGTGCCAGAAGCGATGGCAACAACAGATCAATCCACTGATTTCTTTTCAGGTCGCGATGTCGAAAGTTTTTTTACTACGATCGGGATTGGTCCGGGTTTAGGTCAGGCTAATGAAACCGTTCAAGGTTTTGAATATCTTCTTAAGAACTTTAACAGACCAATGGTTATTGATGCTGATGCCTTGAATATTCTATCATCCAATCCTGAATTGCAAAAATTAATCCCGGAAGGAAGTGTTTTAACACCACACCCGGGTGAGTTTGTCCGATTGGTTGGTGAATGGAAAAATGATTTTGAGAAACTTGACAAGTTAAAGGAATTAGCTGCCCGACTCCAATCCATTATAATCTTAAAAGGAGCTTATACAGCTATTGCGACTCCCGATAGGAATATTTATTTCAACTCAACGGGAAATCCGGGTATGGCTACCGGAGGTAGTGGAGATGTCCTTTCGGGGGTACTTACAGGACTCTTGGCACAGGAATACTCTTCATTAGAGGCCTCGATTACAGGTGTTTATGTTCATGGATTGGCTGGCGATCTGGCTGTGCGAGAAAAAGGAGAGATTTCGTTGATTGCTGGTGATATTATTGATTATTTATCTGCTGCGTTTAAAAAAGTGCACTAAACGACACATCTCAGCATTTATTTTGTATTCCCTTAAACTTTTGGCCTACAACTTGCATCTAAATGGTACAAAATAACGTAAACGTGGGTTAATGACTCTGAATAAAACCATACTTCTTTTACTTACCCTTATTCTTGGAGTCAATCTGAGCTATGGTCAAGGCAGGGAAGAAGTTTTTTATACGGGTCAACCAGATCCAGTTAAGTCAATCCAGATTTATCCTAACCCGGCTACCGAATTTTTGAATGTTAAGCTAGAAGTGCCCCATGCAAAACAAGTGAAACTTACTTGTCTTAATATTTTGGGTAGCTCGATGGAATTGGAAACCGAGATCGTGGATGACTTTGAGATTAGAATCCGGGTAAAAGATCTTACATCAGGCTACTATTTTATTTCTGTGCAGGATGAAAAGCTCAAGTCAAAAAGCACGTATAAGTTTTTGAAGCGATAATCTTCGCATTTTATTAATCCACTGTTTTAGTTACTTTTCTGATTCATTGACCTTGAATCCTATTGACTCCTTTTGTCCTTGCTATTGATATTGGTACCACCAGCACAAAGGCTCTTGCCGTTCTTTCGAATGGCGAAGTATTAGGAAGCCATCAGAGTTTCTATCCAACAACCTATCCAAAGCCAGGCTATGCCGAACAGAATCCGCTGCAAATTCTGGAAGCAGTAAAGGAAGTGGTTAATGATGTGCTTAGCCATATTATGGAGACCTACACGCTCAATGGGATTTGCTTTAGTAGTGCTATGCACAGCCTGATGGCCGTAGCGATAGATGGTAAACCCTTATCGCCTCTTATTATTTGGGCCGACACCCGCAGCAAAGTACAGGCGGCACATCTTAGAAATACTGACTTAGGTCGCTTACTTCACGATCAAACAGGTACTGCCATTCACCCCATGTCGCCACTCTGTAAACTTTTGTGGTGGAAAGAACATGAACCCGATCAGTTTCATCTTACGCATAAATTTATTTCTATTAAAGAGTTTGTCATTCATCATTTATGTGGTGCTTTTTTGATTGACCACTCCCTGGCTTCGGCAACCGGCTTGTTCAACATCGACACTTTAACCTGGTCTAACGAAGCGTTGCAACTGACAGGCCTTACAGCGGACAAACTTTCTGAACCTGTCTCCATTTATCACAACTCTAAAATAAAATCACTTAAAGATCTACATCCCTCCGCTATGGGTGTGGATATATTTATGGGAGGTAGTGATGGCTGTCTTGCCCAGTTGGGTAGTGATGCTATGCGTGACGGGGATATGACCATTACGCTGGGAACCAGTGGTGCCGTACGCAGGGTAGCAGGAAAACATATCAAAGATGATGAAAGAAAACTATTCCGCTATCTGCTAGATCCCGATGTGCTGATTGTGGGTGGAGCCTCAAACAACGGAACTGTAATTATGGATTGGTTTGGTAGGGAGTTCATATCGTCATCCAATCTTTCAGAACTTGGGAAAATTGCTTTGGAGGCACCCGCTGGTTGTGATGGACTTATTGCATTACCTTACTTACTGGGTGAGCGGGCACCGATATACAATCCGGATGCCCGGGGTGTTTTCTTTAACATAACACTCACTCATACCCGCGCGCATTTTGTTCGGGCGCTTATGGAAGGAATTTGTTTTGAAATACTAAGTATCGTAAAAAGCGTGGAAGCCAGTTGTGGTCCATCGGATAAAGTACTGATTAGTGGAGGGTTTACACATTCGCTTGAATGGGTGCAAATGCTCAGTAACATCTTAGGCAAAGAACTTACGCTTTCAGGTGAGTATGATGCGTCAGCAATGGGTGCAGCGGCTACAGCCTTTAAAGCTTTGGATATACCTTTTACTCTTAACCGAGCCGATCGAGCCGTTTTTAGTCCAGACCACGCTGTAACCAATCTCTATCAACGCCAGTTTAAGCATTTTAAAAAACTTTATCATCAACTTGAAAGTCAATTTGGTCAGGTTGATTCAGGAATGGGGGGATAAAAGTTAGGATTCAAACGGTTGCAGAAGATAATTCTCAATTCAAAGGAGTTCAAATTTTCAGTAATGCTTATAGAATCGCTTAATTTGTTGAACCTGAAAATCTTACATTTTAATTAAACCCCTCATCATGCAAATTGGCTTAATCGGTTTAGGAAAAATGGGCTATAATCTGGCTCTTAATTTTAAAAGCAAAGGGCATAACGTTGTGGCATTTGATGTTAACAAAGCAGCCATGGAAAATATTGCCAATGAGGGGGTGCCCACCGCACAAACCATTGGAGATTTAGCCTTAGCTATGACGGGCAGGCGAGTGGTTTGGCTTATGGTGCCTGCAGGCAATGTTGTCGATGTGGTCCTTAGCAATCTTAAATATCACCTCGCACCTGATGATATTATTATTGATGGAGGTAACTCTCACTTTAAGGATACCATTACTCGTGCCCGGGACTTAGAAAAATTGGGAATTCATTATTTGGATTGCGGTACCAGTGGTGGTGTAACGGGGGCGTTGCACGGAGTTTGCACTATGATTGGCGGTAAACCCGAAGTATTTAATTATTGCGAATCCCTCTTTAAATCTATTTCGGTAGATAATGGGTATTTGTATTGTGGCAAATCAGGCAACGGCCATTTTACAAAGATGGTTCATAATGGAATTGAGTATGGAATGATGCAGGCGATTGCCGAAGGCATGGAGGTGTTGCATAAACATGATGCTGATGTTGACCTCGCGTCTGTATCAAAAGTTTGGAATCATGGTAGTGTGGTACGGAGCTGGTTGATGGAGCTGACTCAACACGCGCTCGAAAAAGATAAAAACCTCGAATCAATTAAAGGGGTGATGCATTCTTCAGGAGAAGGAAAGTGGACGGTAGAAACTGCTTTGGAAATGGGCGTACCAACGCCTGTCATTACCATGTCTTTGCTTATGCGTTATCGCTCGCAACAGGAGGATACCTTCTCAGGAAAAATTGTAGCTGCTTTGCGCAATGAGTTTGGAGGTCATGCAGTTGAGAAGCAGAAAAAATAATTGACAGTTGACAAACGCTTAATTGGCCTGCAGGCAGAGAGATTGTCAATTGATTTTTGTCAACTGTCTTTTGAAATCAAAAAGTAACGTCCAACGTAAGCACTTCGCTCTTTCTCTTAACCTTTACAGGAACTGTTTGACCTTTCTCAAACTTACCAAGAGCATCCATATAGTTTTGAATATCCTGAATGGGGTATTCTCCAATCTGAATAATAATATCTCCCGTTTCTATTCCTGCTTTTTGTGCAGGCCGGCCTTCCGTAACACCATCAACTAATAAGCCCGATGCATCGGAGGTATAGCTTGGCATAACACCTAAGGTTACTTTAAAAGATCTTGCCGAACTCATCGACTTATTTTTTGTTGCCAGAAATTCAAGTTTAGGTTCTTTGTCTAATTTTTCGATCAGCGTAACAATAAGTTCCAATACTTCTTTTTCACCTGCATAATTAATTTTATCCCAATCGTCTGAAGGTTTATGGTAATCACTGTGCGATCCGGTAAAGAAATGCAACACTGGAATATCTTTTAAGTAGAACGAAGTATGATCCGAAGGACCTATTCCCGCTGAATCAGTTTTAATGGAGAGCTTGGTTCCGGAAAGACTCTTCAACGCAGGTTCCCAAACCGCACTGGTACCTGTGCCACTTACAGAAACGCTTTTCGTTGTAGGATTTAGTCTTCCAATCATATCCATATTGATCATGTAGTTCACCTGATTCAGGTCAAGGGTAGGGTGTTCTGTAAAGTATTTTGAACCAAACAGGCCTAACTCTTCACCACTAAAGCAGATAAAAAGAAAATTGTTATTCTCTTTTATTTTATTCTTAGAGAAGTATCTGGCCAACTCAATAACACCGGCCACGCCCGAGGCGTTGTCATCCGCGCCATTATGAATTTTTCCTTGCGGATTAGCATCGAGCGAACTTCCATTTTCGCCCAAACCCAGATGATCGAAATGCGCACCAATTATAATTGTTTTAGAAGCCTGATTGTCGATGTAAGCCACCACATTATGGGCCGTGCCTTCCGCGCCAGTGCCATGCATACCACCTTTAAAGGGAAACGATTGCTCAAAGGCGTTTCCTTCGCCTTTAGGGGAAAGGTTTAATTCTGTAAACTGTTTTTTGATATAGTCCAGTGCCATTCGCTCGCCTTCCGACCCGGTTTGGCGTCCTTGCATTGCATCATTCGCCAAAATCTGGATGTGGCCTTTAAGATTTTTTTCCTCAATCTTCTGGCCCATTACCGAATAAGAAATTGTAATCGAAAGGAAAAACAAAAGAAGCTTGCCTGTTTTCATGGTACAGCTGATTAAATCGCTTGTAAGGTAAATCTCATTAGGTTGTAAAGTGACTACATCAGGATTATTTTTATCGAAATAACTCTAAACCTTTGTAATTTTGCCCTGTAACAACTGATATCAAATGAAAGGTCCTAACATTGTTCTTCTTACCGATTTTTCGCCCTTATCAAAAGTGGCTATGCAGTATGCTATAAAAATGGCCGGCCCTTTGGACGCACATTTCACGATACTCAATATTGTGCGGTTGGATGGAATCCCGAAGGCAAATCTAAAATCTAAGCTACTTGAAAAGTCAATAGCACAGATTTCGCAGGAAGAAGGAAATAAATTAGTAAACGATTTAAGAAAGCAAACAAAAGGAAACTATACAATTGAATTTAAACCGGTTAAAGCGAGAACCGTTTCTGAGATGGTGCGTAAGTATGTCTCTAAAAATCCAACCAATATGGTGGTAATGGGCTTGCAGGGCGCATCGGCTGTGAAGAAAGCCCGCTTGGGCGGAACGACCGTATCCGTTATTGATGAATGCCCGGTACCGGTTTTGGCTATTCCGGCATTAGCTAATTACCAAAACCTAAAGCACATTGTTTATGCCTCAGATTTAAAGAACATTCAGAAAGAACTGGATGTTGTTGTGGAATTTGCCAAAATATTTGAGTCTTCTGTGCACATGATTCACGTAGCACCTATCATGGATAAAAAAGTGGATGCATCGATTCAAGCCGTGGAGGCAGCCATTCAAAAAATGAATTACGATAAGTTGGATTTCAAATTGATTTTGGAAGAAGATATTACCATGGCCATTGCGGGCTACATAAAACAAACCAAGGCCGATTTGTTAACTACCTTTACGCACAAACTAAGTTTAGAAGAAAAGATTTTCGGACGTAGTGTAACGCGCAAAGTTGCTTATCAGGCAATTACCCCACTGCTAGCGATTAAGCGGAAGTAGAGTTTTAATTTAAAACTCTGCATTCCCTGGAAACCGCGGGAATGGAATAACATCGCGAATGTTGGTCATGCCGGTAACAAACAGCATCAAGCGTTCGAAGCCAAGGCCAAAACCACTGTGTGGTGCCGAGCCAAACTTGCGCAAGTCCAGATACCACCAAAGTTCTTTTTCAGGCAGGTTCATTTCTTTAATGCGGGCAAGTAGGTTACTATAGCGCTCCTCACGCTGAGAGCCCCCAATGATTTCTCCGATACCCGGAAACAAAACATCCATAGCAGCTACTGTTTTATTGTCTTCATTCTGCCGCATGTAAAATGCTTTGATTTCCTTCGGGTAGTTGTAAAGTATAACAGGCTTTTTAAAATGCTTTTCTACCAGATAGCGTTCGTGCTCCGATTGCAAATCAACGCCCCATGAATCAATCAGGTATTGAAATTTCTTTTTCTTGTTGGGATTTGAATTTTTTAGAATGTCGATAGCTTCCGTATAACTTAATTTTTGAAATTCATTTTCAGTTACAAATTTCAATCGGTCAAGTAAACTTAATTCACTGCGCTGATCTTGCGGCTTGGTTGCGTCTTCATCTAAAGCCCGCTTGTTTAAAAATTCTAAATCTTCTGCGCAATTGTCCAACGCATATTTTACCAGGTATTGTAACAAGTCTGTCGCTAGTTGCATGTTATCCTGAATATCATAGAACGCCATCTCTGGCTCAATCATCCAAAACTCAGCCAGGTGACGCGTTGTGTTAGAGTTTTCAGCACGAAACGTTGGACCGAAAGTATAAATCTCACTTAACGCCAAAGCATACGTTTCACCTTCTAATTGACCGGACACCGTAAGGTTCGTTTCCTTGCCAAAAAAATCTTCTTTGTGATTGATGTGTCCTTGCTCATCCAATGGAGGATTTTCAGGACTTAAAGTTGTTACGCGAAACATAGCACCGGCACCTTCAGCATCCGAACCAGTAATAATAGGAGTATGGATATAAACGAAACCACGATCGTTAAAAAATTTATGGATCGCAAAGGCCATGGCATGGCGCACGCGCATGACAGCCCCAAACGTATTAGTGCGCGAACGTAGATGCGCGATTTCACGAAGATATTCTAAACTAGGTCTGTTCTTTAATTGAAGGGGATAAGCTTCAGCATCGCAATCGCCCAAAATCTGTAGTTCTTTTACTTTTACCTCAACAGCCTGGCCTTTGCCAAGGGAGGCAACCAATTCACCAGTCACAGAAATGCAAGCTCCTGTAGTAATCCGTTTCAGTGTAACTTCGTCCAGTGAATTAAGTTCTACTACGGCTTGGAGGTTTTGTATGGTAGATCCATCATTTATAGAAATGAATTGACTATTTCGAAATGTGCGTACCCAGCCCTCTACTTTCACCGTTTCACCAGTGGGGCTTGTGGCCAATAAACCTTTAATCTTAGTTCGTTTCATAATAACTGAAATTGGGATCGCAAAAAACGTCATTTTGAAATTTTAATCAAAATCAACTTACTGAATATAACCGACACTAGGGTATAATAAAATACTACTTGGAGGCTGTAAGCCGCTTTTTACTGATACACTGAATTGGTAACTTTACCCCGAATGTTATGCAGAAACTAAGTTTACATCAAAGTCTTCAACAAAAGCTATCTCCTCAGCAGATTCAGTTTATCAAATTGTTGCAGGTGCCTACAGCCGAGTTAGAAAACAGAATTGAGGAGGAATTGGAAATTAATCCGGTTTTAGAAGAGGGTGAAGATGAGCAAGAGGAGGAGGACAAAAATGATCCTTCGGATGAGCCTACTGAGGAAAAAACGGAAACCATTTCCTCGCAAGAGGATATTGATATTAAAGATTACCTCCGCGATGATGACTATAATAGTTATAAGACGCAATCGGAGGGTGATGGCGATGATGATGACGATCGGGAAATGCCTATACCCATGGGAACATCGCTTCATGAAACTCTTAGCACGCAGCTTGGGTTTCTCGGGCTTAGCGATCGTGAGTTAACGATTGGTAAACAATTGATTGGCAGTATTGAGGGTGATGGTTACATCAGGCGCGATCTGGAATCCATCGTGAATGACCTTGCCTTTTCTCAAAACCTAGAGGCTAACCTTGAAGAAGTTGAAATAATTCTACATCGAATACAATCCTTCGATCCCGCTGGTATTGCCGCTCGTAATTTACAAGAGTGTTTATTGTTGCAACTCGATCGCATGGATGATGGCCAGGATGTTGATGTAATTGTAGGAAAGCGCATCATTCAGGAATGTTATGAAGAGTTTACCAAAAAACATTACCCCAAGATTCTTAAAAAGCTCGATTTGGATGACGAAGATTATATTAAAGATGCCATCGAGTTAATCGTGAGGTTAAACCCTAAACCCGGGGGAGAATTGAATACGGGCATGGCTAAAAATCAATATGTAATTCCGGATTTTATTCTTTCAAACAATAATGGAAAACTAGAGCTTGCCCTAAATTCGCGCAATGCGCCAGAGTTGAGGATTAGTCGGTCGTACTCTGAAATGTTTAAGGCTTACGACAAAGGCGATAAGAAGGATAAGAAGTTGAAAGAAGCCGTTTCGTTTGTGAAGCAGAAACTGGATGCGGCCAAATGGTTTATTGATGCAATTAAGCAGCGGCAGCATACACTTTTGCGGACGATGCGCGCTATTGTAGATTTTCAATTTGATTATTTTCAGGAGGGTGATGAAACAAAACTCCGCCCCATGATCCTTAAAGATATTGCTCAGATTATTAACATGGATATCTCCACGGTAAGCCGTGTAGCCAGCAGCAAAACGGTGCAAACTGACTTTGGTGTTTATCCTCTCAAATATTTTTTCTCAGAAGGCATTGCAACAGATTCGGGTGAAGAAGTAAGCAGTCGTGAGGTTAAACAGATCATTAAGGACCTGATTGAAGTGGAAGATAAAAACAAACCCTTTTCGGACGACAAGTTGGAAGACTTACTAAATGAAAAGGGATATAATATAGCGAGACGAACCGTGGCAAAATACAGAGAGCAGCTAAACATACCGGTGGCTCGTTTACGAAAGGAAATGCGGTGAGAATACTAGCTACTATTATTTCGATAATTTTTCATCCCTTGCTGCTCACCACCTATCTGGTATCACTATTGGGTTTTTACTTTCCATCGCTGCTGATGATAGCTCCCGAAGACTTTAAAATAATTCTGGCATTCGTTTTTTGTTTTACCTTCTTACTTCCCGCTGTAAATATTCTTGTGTTTAGATTATTCGGGACAATTTCCAGTTACACCCTGGATACGCGCAGAGAACGAATCGTGCCCGTCCTGGCCATTTCATTGATTTATGTAGTTACCTCATTTTTGTTTTATAACAAGCTAAGGTTCTCCTCAAACTTTAATCACTTAATCTTATTAGTAACGGTGCTGGTAGTGGTGTCATCATTGCTTACGCTGTTTTACAAAGTCAGTATTCACAGTTTAGGGGTATGGGGTGGTATAGGTATTATCCTTCCATTAAATAAGGCGTTGGAGCAATCGTATTTGCTTTGGCCTACAGCCATCGCCTTAGTAATTGCCGGGCTGGTTATGTCATCAAGACTTTATTTAAATTCACATACTCCGCGGCAAGTGTTGGTAGGTAGTTTGGTAGGCTTTTCAATTGGTTTCTTAGGAATCATCTTTTTATTTTAAAACTATGGATTTTCAATTTCTGAAATATGAAGTTGCTGCAGGTGTGGCAACTATCACACTTAACAGACCCGAAGTTTATAATGCGTTAAATGATGGTATTACCTACGAACTTCAGGATGCTTTCAAAGCGGTGGGTAAAGATGAACAAGTGCGCGTAGTTGTTCTGACTGGCGCGGGCAAAGCTTTTTGTTCGGGGCAGGATTTGAAAGCTGTGGCGGGTGCGGAAAAGAGATCGTTCATGGAATCGCTTTCGAAACGATATAATCCAATCATTCGCTCTATGCGATCATTACCAAAGCCAATAATCTGCCGACTCAATGGTGTTGCTGCTGGCGCTGGTTGTTCCTTTGCACTGGCGTGCGATATGATTGTAGCAACAGAAGAAGCTACTCTTATTGAAGTGTTTATTAACATAGGATTAGTGCCGGATTCAGGCTCGTCTTACTTTTTACCGCGATTAGTGGGTATGGCCAAGGCCTTTGAGTTATGCTCCATGGGCAGCCGGGTAAAAGCAAGTGAAGCGCTACAGTTAGGACTTGTTAATCGGGTAACCACGGCCGATCAATTAGATGGGGTGGTTAAAGAATACACAGATTATTTCGCACAGGCGCCTACCAAATCTATAGGCCTGATTAAAAAGATGCTGAATAAATCAAGCATTTCTGATTTAGATCAAATGTTGGATTATGAAACGTATTGCCAGGAGATTGCCGGCACCTCCAACGATTATAAAGAGGGAGTCACTGCATTTCTTGAAAAACGAAAACCTGCATTTAAAGGATCGTGATTAAAATCCGTTTACCGAGATGCCGTACGTGATAGTATTAAAATCGGCCCCCAAAGGACCTTTACCTTTCTCAAACATATTGGAAAGATTGTAGAATGAAAACAGTGTAAAGCCTCCAAAACCAATTCGGGCATAAATTCCATACCGTAGCCGGTTAAGTCCAAGGGGTGATTTATACTTGTCTTTAATCGTTTCACCTTTATCCTCGAACTTTACTTTTCTAAAGGAATCATAGAGATACCCAATGCGACCACCCAACGCTACATTAAAACTTCTTGCAATGTCTTCGGGCTTTGTGTCAAACCGGAAGTCAATTGGAATTTCAATATAATTCGCCACTAACATGGATTTATCAGCCAGCGAAGGATAGATTCTTTGAGGACTAAGCAAATTGTATTGTTCAACCTGATCAAAGGAAGCGGGACCATCCGGATAACTATCCAACTCAACCGTGTCCATAAGGGTAGCTCCATTAACGAACTTCCAGCGCTCTAAACTAAGTCCAATACCCGGGTTTAAGCTAAATTTTGATCGGCCGAACCGCATAGAATATTGATAGTATACATTGACCGTGCGCGATCCCCACCAGCCCTGATCCCAGGTACTAGGGGCTTTAATGGCCTGATTTACACCCAAATCAACCATAAATGTTCCGGGAATGCTGGGTCTTGCCGTTTTCTTTATTGTCTCATATTGACCAAAAGCGAAGGTGGATACCAACACAAAGAGAATCAAACTCACTATTTTTTTCATCCGACCGGTTTTAAAGTACTTAACGGTTAAAATCAGGTTAATATTTCTGTTTGAAATAAAAAACCTAACCCATTCAATTTGAGTTAGGATTTTAAAAAGTGAGCCTGGAGGGATTCAAACCCCCAACCTTCTGATCCGTAGTCAGATACTCTATTCAGTTAAGCTACAGGCCCAAAATAGTCTGCAAAGGTAATTAAATAATGATTTTCACCAAAAGTTGCGGTACTGCCAATGTTGGAAATCACTTTAATCCAGAACAAAATTAACAGACATTGTCATTCTAACCTTAACGGGTTTGCCTCGCTGTTTACCGGGCTCCCATCGGGTTTGGGCCAACACCCTAATGGCTTCTTCATTGCAGCCACTACCAATACCCTTTATTATTTTGAGTTGCGTTGCCGATCCATTTTTATCTACCACAAATTCAATAAATACTTTGCCCTCAATATGATTACGTTGTGCCATGCGCGGATATTTCAGATTCTTTGAGATGTAGAAATAAAATTTTTCATATCCCCCAATGGGTGTAGGTTGTACTTCAGCAAAGAGAAAGATATCCTCAAAAGATTCACTTGGCAACTCGTTCACCAATGGCGTTAGTGGCTCATCATTATCCAACTCTTTATCGATTTCAGGACTCGCATCATTTTCTACAAAATATATCTTTATAATTTCTGTAGATATTGCTTTGGTTGAAGTTTGTTTAATCAACGGTGGTGCCGGGGTAGGATCATGGTTCGTGGCCTTTACTTCCAGTAACGATTCCATTGGCTGATCAATAAGGCGGATAACTATTTCCTTTTTCTTGCTTCGCCACTCAAAGGCAGTAATCACCATTGTTACGCTGATGATCAGTCCAATCAAAAAGAATTTTGAAGTGTGCCGATAAATATCCTTATCGGGATTTTTTTTCGTTTCCATAATGAGATAGGTAGATACAACTTCTTAATGTATCGCCCTTATGGAAGTCACGTTATTTTATTGATAATTTCTTTCGAAGACGCATTGGGTTGCGGTTCGCTATGCTTGTTTTCCCAACGCGCAATAACAATGAGAACAATAATCAACGCGATAATCAAAAATAGAAAAGTAAAGATGCGCGTGATTAATTTGATTCGCTTCTCTTCGCCATGTTGTTTTAATACGGCACCATAATTCCGGAACCGATCGCTTCCGCGAGCCGATAGGCGTTGTCTTCGCAACCGGATTTCGTGCTTACCCATTGTACTTCAACTTTAGATTAAAATTCGTTCTTAATTTATCGATCGCCCGATAGGTCCGCATCTTCGCTCCGCTTTCGGTCATGTCAAGGATAAAAGCAATTTCTTTAAAATCCTTGTCTTCAAAAAAGCGCAGCTCCAATACCTGAATCATATCGGTAGGCAACTCATTCATATACTTAATTAATCGCTCTACAAGCTCCTCATCCCAACCTTCCGTTGCTTGCTCCACAAGTTCACGAACTTTCAATTCTTCGATACTGAAAATTTTATTGCCCTTATTTTTTCGGTAGTGCTTATTTACCTCATTGCCGGCTATTTTATAAAGCCAGGCCGAAAAGGGAAAACCGCGGAATTCATATTTAGGAAGATTGTGAAGGGCATTGACAAAAGTTTGAGAACACAGGTCACCCGCGAGTTCTTCATCATCGGTTTGCCGGTAAATAAAATTGAAAATCCTGTCAAAGTATTTCTCGTACAACTCGCCAAAAGCCTGCGAGTCTTTTTTGGATCGCTCCAGGATTGCCAACTCTTTACGGATTTCATCTTCCGTCATACGGGATTGATTTACGCCAACCGAATATAGCCTAATAATCCTTACCGCAAGGTAAAGTCACAACCAACTGTGCACCCGGGTTGCCGTTCGTTGATCTTGTTTTGCATTCGCATCGGCTAATGTGTAGATTTCAGTTTATTGCTAATCTAACATTATGAAAAATACACTCATTATCGCCTTGCTGATTTTTACTCTTTCAGCTTTTGGTCAAAAGAAAAAGGATCAGCCACAGCAACAGGCATCTCCATCGCCTGCTATTGCAGCAGCCACCATAGATTCTAAAGTGGCTGGAATGAAAAAGTTCCCCGGATTCTTTGAATTCTACTTTGATGAGAGGCAAGACAAAGTGTATTTGGTTATTGACAAGTTCAATACAGAATTCTTATATGTCGAATCGTTGACAGCCGGTATTGGTTCAAACGATATTGGATTGGACCGAAACCAACTGGGCCGCGAACGCGTGGTTAAGTTTGATCGGAGAGGGCCTAAAGTTTTGTTAACCGAATTGAATTATTCCTATCGGGCTAATTCTACAAATGCAGCCGAGCGAAAAGCGGTAGAAGAAGCCTTTGCGCAATCCGTGCTTTGGGGTTTTACGGTTGTGGTTGAGGAAGGTGGCCGCGTGTTGGTAGATGCCTCTGAATTTTTTATGCAAGATGCCCATGATGTGATTGGCAGACTGCGCTCTTCACAGCAGGGCAGTTACAGCCTAGATAAATCCCGCTCGGCTTTTTATCAGCCGCGTATTAAAAACTTCCCACAAAATTCTGAATTTGAATCAACGCTCACTTTTACGGGCCAACCAACGGGCGGATACATTCGCAGCGTAACGCCAACACCTTCCAGCGTTACCGTTCGCGAGCACTATTCATTTGTTCAACTACCCGATGCTAACTACCAGCCACGAAAGTTTGACCCCCGGGCTGGATACTCTAGCATATCGTACTATGATTATGCAACACCTATTAGTGAACCAATAGAAAAACGTTTTATCACCCGGCATCGCTTAGCAAAAAAAGATCCGCGCGCAGCGGTGAGTGAAGCGGTAGAGCCTATTATTTATTATATGGATCCAGGAGCGCCAGAGCCTATTCGGTCGGCTCTAATGGATGGCGCAAAATGGTGGAATCAGGCTTTTGAAGCAGCCGGTTATAAAGATGCGTTTAAGGTGGAGGTGTTGCCTGAAGATGCTGACCCGATGGATGTGCGCTATAATTTAATCAACTGGGTGCACCGCTCAACCCGCGGTTGGTCTTATGGAGCTTCTGTTACCGATCCGCGCACCGGAGAAATTATTAAAGGTCATGTGAATTTAGGATCGTTACGGGTTCGCCAGGATTTTTTAATTGCCGAAGGTTTGCTGGCTCCGTATGAAGAGGGTAAGCCTGTATCAAAAGAAATGGAAGCAATGGCGCTGTCACGACTTCGTCAATTGGCTGCGCATGAAGTGGGCCACACGCTGGGTATAGCACATGCTTATTCTTCGAGCACTGAAAATCTTGCATCGGTTATGGATTATCCGCATCCGATCGCAAACATTAAAGATGGCCGAATTGATTTAAGCGCGGCCTATGATGAAAAGATTGGAGCGTTCGATAAAGTAATTGTCAATTATGGATATCAGGATTTCCCGGACGGAACGGATGAGGACAAAGCATTGTATGAGATAGTTCAGAATTCCCTAAAAGCAGGTTTTACTTTCTTGTCGGATCAGGATGCTCGACCTGCCGGTGGGGCCCATCCGTTTGCCCACTTGTGGGATAATGGAAAAGATCCTGCCGATGAATTGGATCGGGTAATGGAAGTGCGGGCCATAGCCTTGAAAAATTTTGGCGAACGGAATATTAAACCAGGTGCACCGATGGCGATGCTCGAGGAGGCGCTAGTACCCATGTATTTTTTTCATCGCTATCAAGTCGAAGCCACCGCTAAAGTGGTTGGCGGACTTAACTATCGATACGCTTTGCGCGGAGATGGACAGCCCATCACGGAATTACTTACACCGCAGCAAGAGTTAAAGGCAATTGAGTCACTATTAAAAACGGTACAACCTTCGGCTCTGGCATTGCCCGAAAGTTTATTAAAGATAATTCCACCGCGCCCGTTGGGATATGATCGTCATAGAGAGTTGATAAATGGAAAAACAGATTTGACATTCGATCCGTTGGCAGCTGCCGAAACAGCCTCGGATCTTACCTTTAGCATGATCTTGCATCCGGCTCGGGCAAATCGGCTGTTTGAACATCATTCGCGCGATGCGCGTTTGCCAAGTTTAGAAAGTGTGATCGACAAGCTTATCAGCGCCACGTTTAAATCGCCTGCCCGAAATGGATATGAAGGCGCCATACAAATGAGTACGAGTTATGCACTTTTCACCAACCTGGCTAAGTTGGCAGTCAGCAAAGATGCTTGTGCGCCAACAAAAGCAATCGCCACGTTTAAACTTGATCAATTAAAAAGTTGGTTGAAGGCCCGGGCCACTACCGATGAAGAGTGGAAAGCTTATTATGCTTATATTGTTATTCAGATTGATCAGTTTCAAGAAGACCCGGCCGAGTATAAACAAGATAACCTGATGGCGGCACCTCCCGGTATGCCAATTGGCAGCGATGAAGAAGATTATTTTAGAAATTAAGTTGATAGCTTAAACAGATTCCAGGTCTTGATTTTATCTTGGCCTGGAATTTTTGTTTCAATTCTTTTTAAAACCGATCCGCCACAGTCCGCGTATCTGGTTAACCTCATACCCAATGGCTTTGTCGCGTGGGTAAAGTCTTCGAATTAATGTATCAGTACTAAAGGCCAATTCCTTTTCAACTTTCCCGTGGCAGGTAAGACACATCGGTTGGGTAATAATTGCTTTATAAAAAATAACGGAGTCATCCTTTAACACAAGCCGGGGAGTAATTTCTTTTTCTGTATTCAAGTCGTTGCCAAATCCCTGGATCAGAAATTCCTCCATTTTATCAGCCTTGTTTCGGAGATTTCTGTTCCGATTACTTACACGCTTGATGGTAACCTGATTTGTCTGGGCAAGTGAGTCAGTAAGCGGATATGCATTTTCGTTACAATATTTTAAGGCGTATTCAATGCCTCCGCTTTGAATAGCCTCCTTAAGTTCACCACTAATGGTTTCAAAGGAAATTTTGGCTATGGCATTTCCCCGGGTTACATACGTGCTATCGATCAATTCCGCAACCTGACTGGCTTCTTTACTGCCACAGGCCATCAGGCTTGAAGCAAGAATAAAATAGGTAAGCATTTTCATAGACTAAAGATCGGAATAAAACCGGTAAGAAAGCGTGACAAAAGTTACCGATTAATGAGTTCCGTCAAACCACTCTTTAAAAGACCCTACTTTTTCGCGACTTACAATAATCTGTGGCTCCCATTTTATGTGAGGCGAAATTTTTAATCGACTGTTTGAAAACACGACTACATCCTGAATAGCACTGATGTTCACGATGTAGCTTCGGTTTACACGATAGAAAATTTTGGGATCGAGAATTTCATCCAGACTTTCAAGCGTATAATCAATAATAAACTTTCGCAACTGGTCAGTGATTAAATAGACATCGCGCCCATCAGCAAAAAATATGCTGATCTGGTCGGACGTAATGGATTTTATATGATCGCCTAATTTTACCATAAAGCGATTTTTATAGGTCTTGCCAAGGGCCGTATCAATTGTTTTGGAAATTGTTTCCGTACGTTCTTCACTCCAACGCAATTGTGCACCCAGGGCTTCTGCTTTTTGAAGGCTGGTTGATAAATCAGTAAACGTAATAGGTTTAAGTAGATAATCGATGCCATTCATTTTGAAAGCATCCAGGGCATATTCGTTATACGCGGTAATAAAGATTACTGGTTTATCCACTTTCACTTCTTTAAAGATTTCGAAGCTTACTCCATCTTTCAACTGTATATCCATGAAGATCAGATCGATGGTTGATTGATGAGCTTCCAGCCAATGCACCGCTTCTTCCACGGACTCAACCTTACCCTTTACTTCAATAGCTTCATTGTAACGATGAAGATATCGTTCCAGTTTTTCAGCTGCCGGTGTTTCGTCTTCAACAATCAATACTTTAAAGCCTGAATTACTCATGCGTACTTACGGGTTCATCGGTTGGCACTTGCACCAACGGAAATTTAATATAATTTTCTTTACCGGCTTTTACCTGTACAAAAGGGTTTTCACTAAAGAATGTATAAGCCCGTTGCAATCGTACAAAAGCTTGCAAACTTTCTTTATGGAGTTGCAGCCGATCGTTTATAGTATGTTGCAACACCAGATACTCATCGCCTTCCTCCAGATACAAGCGAACCACGAGGGGTGATTGTTTCGATATCAAGGTATTGCGAACAATGGAATCCAACGTTACCAGAATTGAACCGGGTATGAGTTGAATTTCATGGGTATTTTTAATAGAGTTCAACAGATTAAGTTGATTTTGATATTTGTAATTTAAAAGATTTATCAACTGTTGTGCGGCTTGTAATTCTTCTTCCAGACTTATCAATTCTTTATGTCGGTTAATAAGGCTATACCGGTAAATACCTGCCAGATAGTCGATTTGCTCCTCGGCATGATCTACGTTGTGTTGCAAGGTAAGTATCAGGTTCTCTAAACTTTCATAAAGTAAATCAGGATTGATCTCATTTCGGAAGGCAACGAAATCAGCATCCAGTTTTTCCTGTAGTTTTTTCTCTTGTTGAATCAGCATCGTGTTTTCACGATTTAAATAGTAATTGCTGAAGAACAGAACGTTGTACAGCAAACCAATTACGCCATAGATGGAAAGGAATAAGCTCAATTCGCTGGGGCTGATGGAAAAGCCAATAACCCATATGTAATAAAGGTGAATGGATAAGGCAATTAGCAAGAGGGAAATGGTTAATGTGCTTACAAACTGAAATAAAATTCTTCTCCTTACGATTTGCCTGGCTAACCATTTTTCAGATATAGATAGGGTTAGTCGCATCGACTCGAGAGAAAGATAGGCGAGACCAATGCAAACATAAATTTCGGCACTGTTGAAAATATTTTTAAGATCCGTGAAATCATTGTTGATTAAAAGAATCAATAGATAAACCATCAACCCGACTACGGGGGCCGAAAGAATACGAAAGAGGGGTTGGTGGATGAAAAGTCTATTCATGCAAGTTGGTGTGTTGCCTGTGTTTGAAACTTTTCAGTTTGTTCCAAAGATTTAATCACCGGAAGGATGACCGTATACCTTGCTTCATCTTTTATAATTACCTTTTCGGAAGAGAAGTAGCGGTAGCGATTCATAATGTTGTTAAGGCCTATTTGGAAGCTTACTGCTTTTTCAGAAACTGTTTTAGAGTTACTTACCAAAATGCGGGTGTTGTCCTGTGCTGAAATATAAATGGTGAGTGGAAACTCTTTGGAAATCTTGTTATGCTTTACTGCATTCTCTACGAGTAGCTGCAATGTCATTGGAGGAATACATGTGTTGAATAAGTTTTTGGGCAAATTAATGTTTAGGTTAAGATGCTGCTCGTACCGAACCTGTAACAAAAAGTAGTATGCTTTTACAAACTCAATCTCCTCGCGTACGGTAACTAATTTCTGTTTTTGATTGTCGATTACATACCGGAAGGTATCGGCCATCCTACGGATAAACTGCTCGGCAATAAAAGTGTCTTTAAATAAGAGCGAAGAAACCGTATTGAGGCAGTTGAATAAATAGTGTGGACTTATTTGATTTTTCAAAGATTCAAACTGTAACTCAAGTTGTAATCTATCTAACTGCATCTGTTCTATCTGGGTTTTGGCGTAGTAACGGTAGGAGTAGAATAACCCATAAAAGATTTCATAAATAAAGAGCGCGATAGCCAGAAGTATACCCAACTTAATCATGTCTTGTTGAGAACTATCAATAATAAGTAGGGTGGAAGTAATAACGAAGACAATGACTACAATCCCGTTAAGGAGAAACCCCGAAAGAAAGCGTAGCAAGAAATGACTCCGCCAATGGATCCATCGATCCAGTTGTTTGTCAAGCTTCCAGGCAAGAAAGCCAGCCAGGTTAGTTATCAAGGTGCAGGCAAGATATTCCTCAGCTTCCAATTGTATGGATGGAAATCGACCTTGATTGCTGTAGAATATATAGACAAAAAACAGCAAGCCAAGGGTAGTACAAATCAATACTAACAGACCGTATTTCTTCATGCGTTCATTTTGAAACAGGAGTGATTCGGTTGCCATTGTTGCTTCAACCTACTCAAAAAAATTAAATTAGTATAGAGACTTCTCGTGTCTGGGTCAATTTTCGATAGCCCGAAGCGCCCGGCCATAGTAGGTTTCTGAACTAATCTTTTTGGCCGCAGCCCGATACGCATCTTTTACTGGCTGCCCTGCGGTTTTTACTTCTGGTGCCGCTTCGGTCAATACTTCTGTGAGGTAATGGTCGGAGTCTATTTGCGCGGCTGAATTAATCACCGCAATTAATTTTCCATCCGTCATGTTAGGAGCTGCTAAAGCCGTTTGTAGGGTTTGTGACCTATAGTGATCGCTGCCCATGGTGTTTACATACTCCACTAACTTTTTGTATTGTTCTTCTTTTAAATCTTGCTTACGCAACAGGGTGGTAAGCACTTCGGTTCTATAGTGATCCGATTCAATGGAAGAAGTAATGCTCAGGAGATTGGTTAGTACTTGGCTATCGATGGGTTTGTCCAGCATACTCTTGAGAACCTGGGTAATGTAATGATCTGAATTAATTCCTTTTACGGATTCAACAACCAGTTGATACGAAGCCGGAGATAAAGTTCGCTCCAACGCTTTGGTAAGAACCACCGTGCGGTAGTGATCGGAATTGATTGATTTAGTAACATTTATCATTTCTGCCATAACAGGATCTGAAAGATTATCTTGACGGAGTAAGGTGGTGAGTATTTCTGTTTTGTAATGGTCGGATCCCATTTTAGAAACGGAAACCATTATTATTTTAACGCTTTCAATTGATGCCTTTTGATTTCGAAGCGCTACTTTGATTACCTGAGTTTTGTAATGATCAGACCCCATGTTATTTGTTGCTGCAAACAGCGCTTCTGTAGATTCGCGCGTTTGCATGAACTTGTTTAGATTGTTTTCTAAAAATTCAGAGAGGTAATGATCCGAATTGAGTTCAGAGGAAACGCTTGTAACAATCGAGGCATACTCTTTTGCTGCAACAGGTAATTTCATAAGCAGGTTTGCGTAGTGAGCTTTTACATAGTCTCCTTCCAATAAATCAATCTCTTTCAGCACCGCGTTGGTGCCACCATTTTTATAAAACCGGTTCACGCGACTTTCCGCTGCCAATGTGGTTGTTCTTACTACTTCCGGTAATATTTCCGAAAGCCATTTACGTCCTTCTGGCTCATAGCTAACCGCAGTTCTTCCCTCGAAATATTCGCGTTTAACGGTGTTGCCTTGCGCACTGATTTTAATAGTGCGCTTACTACCAAAAGTTGTTTTGGTTATTTCCAGGTAGCCATCCGAAGAGATGCTTTTAATATCCCGATCGTCATCGGTAAGTTCAAACTTTCCACGGGTTTCAATATTAAATGAGTTAAAGCCATTGGAATTTTTATACGTGATTTTCTCTTCTTTGCCGGAAGCATAAACGCGGGTTTCGGTTTGGGCAAATAGGCCAGTAGTAATCAGTAGACCAAGAATCAGATGAAGGAACTTCATATCATTAAATTTTAATCAGATAACGCCCAAAGTTGAGGTAAGGATGCCCCGTGGGCAACCCAAATGAAATGAACCGACAAATTGATGTATTGAGTTGTGAATGCAGGACTTTACGAAGCCGGTTTACGAAAACCCCGCTGGCGCATGGCTTCAAATACGACCACCGCAGCAGCATTCGAAACATTCATCGAATCAATTTTACCTTGCATGGGGATGATGATGTTAGCGGAGGAATTTTTTACCCAAAGATCGGAAAGGCCAGTTGCTTCTGTTCCCATAACAATGGCTGCTGGCTGAGTAAAATCCACCAGATGATAAGGGCTAGAGGCTTTGAGGTATGTGCAGAATATTTTTATGCTTTGCTTTTGCAACCATGAAAGCGTTTCCTCTGAGGTTGCGGAGGCAATTTGTTTTGTAAACACACAACCCACGCTGGATCGAATTACATTAGGATTGTAAAAATCGGTTTGTGGATCGCAAATAATTACGGCATCTACACCCGCGGCATCGGCTGTTCGTAAAATGGCCCCTAGATTTCCAGGTTTCTCAACGCCTTCCAAAATTAGAATGAGAGGATCCTTACTAAGTTTAATATCTTCTAACCGATGTGTTTTCTGTTCAGCAACAGCTAAAATACCTCCGGTGCTTTCGCGGATGGCAATTTTATCAAACACTTCTCTGGAAACGGGTACCAGAAGTTTGTCTTCTCTCAGTAAATCGTTGGCATCTATCGGGTCAAGAATTTCTTCGCAAAAAAAGATATTACCGATTTTATAGCCAGCCTTGAGTGCCAGACGTACTTCTTTAGCGCCTTCTACAATAAAGAGTTGTTGCTTCCTGCGTTCGCGCGGTTTCTCTAAAGCAAGTAAACTTTTGATCTTCGGATTTTGAGTACTGGTAATCTTGAAGTGCATAGGCGTTCAAAATTCAAGATTCAAAATTCAAGATCAAAGGATTGCCAACGGGTTATTTACTATTTTTGAAAACTTAAAAGTCAAATTTTGAATTTACTACATCCCTCATCATGGAAAGATTACGAGTTGCTCGACAGCGGTAACTTCGAGAAGTTGGAACGTTTTGGAAAAGTGATCCTGATCCGGCCCGAGCCGCAGGCAATCTGGGAGCCCGTACTTTCTGATGCTGAATGGAAGAAACAAGCGCATGCGCACTTCACGCGCGAACAAAAAGATAACTTTCGCTATGGCGAGGAAATAAAAGGAGGTTGGAAGAAGCTCAAACCCATCCAGGAAAGCTGGCAGGTAGAGTATTCGTATCAATCGTTGCAATTAACCTTGCGACTAGCGTTAACGGGGTTTGGTCATGTGGGTGTTTTTCCTGAACAGGGATCGAACTGGAATTTTATTTTTGATACAATCACCTCGTGGAAAATAGCAAAGCCTCGGGTACTAAACTTATTCGCCTATACCGGTGCTGCTTCGGTAGTAGCCAGAGCTGCAGGCGCTGAGGTTACGCATGTGGATGCTTCCCGGCCCGGCTTAAATTGGGCAAATCAAAACATGCAATTGAATCAATTGGCAGACATCCGCTGGGTTTATGAAGACGCCCTCAAATTTGTTAAGCGTGAAGTAAAGCGTGGAAATAAATACAATGGTATTATCATGGATCCGCCACCTTATGGCCGGGGCCCTGAAGGAGAGAAGTGGACCTTGCAGGAGAAATTGAATGAACTGATTCAGTTAAGCAGCCAACTTATGGAACCTACACCTTCATTCTTCATTCTCTCCATGTATGCCGCGGGCTTATCGCCTCTGGTTGGATTGAATGTTGTGAATACCCATTTTTCAAACGCCTCGCCAGCATGCGGAGAATTTTTTCTTAAATCGAAAACCGGGCGCGATTTGCCCATGGGTACTTTTTTAAGATTTAACCGATAAGCCGCTGGGCTTTTTTGGATAACGGACACCTTCCTTATCCATCCAAATAATTTATCCAGATAGATAAGGTGCTTTTCTTACTTTGCGAACTAACTCAATTCCTACTATGAAGGCGTTTATGATTTCTGCGCTCTTAGGTATCTCTTTGATATCTTTTGCACAACCTGATTATTTTTATCCAGCGGCTAAGCAAATCAATAAAAATATCCCCACCCCGGAGGAATTTTTGGGTTACCCGATAGGCACTCATCATACCCGGTATGATAAAATCATAGAGTATTTTAAAGCATTAGATAAAGCATCCGATCGGTTTGTTGTGGAAGAAATTGGCAGCACGATTGGGCATCGGGTTCAGGTCGTTGCTAAAATAACCTCACTGGCTAATCATGGCCGGTTGGATGAAATCAGAAAAAAGAACCTGGAAGGCGCAACGGATATTCCGCTGGTTATTCAATTAGGGTATAACGTGCATGGCAATGAACCTTCCAGTTCAGAGGCTGCCATGATAACCGCCTATTACCTTGCGGCCAGCGAAGATGAAGAGACAATAAAGTGGCTTAATGAATTGGTTATTTTGTTAGATCCCGTTTACAATCCCGATGGTCGCGATCGCCATACGCATTGGGCCAATATGCACAAGGGTTCCCCTTTCGTTGCTGATGCTGTAGATCGTGAGCATAACGAAGCCTGGCCAGGAGGACGTACAAATCATTATTGGTTTGACTTAAACCGCGATTGGTTTTTGGGCGTGCATCCTGAAAGTCGTAACCGCATGAAGTTTTTTCATCATTGGCGACCTTATGTAATGACGGATCATCATGAGATGGGAACCAATTCATCTTTTTATTTTGATCCCGGAAAATACACGAGTAACAATCCTGTCGTGCCTGCTTACTTATATGATGTCGTCCATCCAAAGTTTGCCGAATATTTTGCTCAAGGTCTTAATTCTGTCGGGTCTTTATATTTTACAAAAGAAGCATACGATAAATTATATCCTGGCTACGGTTCCAGTTATGTTAATTTTTATGGCGGAATTGGAATTTTATTTGAACAAGCCAGTTCACGTGGGCACTTACAGGAAACAACTACTATTCCGTTAACCTTTGCATTTACTATTCGAAATCAATTCAAGGCGTCCTTGGCAACGGTTCGCGCGTCAGTTGGCGAAAAAGTAATGTTACGTAAACTAAGAAAGGATTTTTTCAGCTCAGCATTATCACAAGCAAAAGCCAGTCCTATCAAAGCCTATGTATTTGGTGAAAGTAAAGATGCTACCCGAACAAATGCTTTCATCAATTTACTCCTGATGCATCAGATCGAAGTATATGAGACGGGCCAAACGGTAACTACAGCTGGGAACACATTCGAGAAAGGTAAATCTTATATCGTTCCTACGGAGCAGACTAATTATATTATGGTGCGCTCGGCTTTTGAGAAAGATATAACCTACCGCGATAGCACATTTTACGATGCGTCCACTTGGTCTCTCGTGCATGCCTTTAATATGCCGTATGCCGAAGTGAAAGGATCGTTTACAAAAGGAAATCAGGTAAAGGAAACACCCGTGAGAACGCTTAGTCCCGTAACGAAAAGTAATTATGCATACTTAATTGATATTACTGATTACAATGCACACAAAGCGATCTATGCATTGCAAACAAAAGATGTGATTGTACGCACTGGATTTAAGCCATTTAGTTCTTTGGTAAATGGTGTTGAAAAAAGTTTTCCACATGGCTCATTAGTTATACCTGTACAACAGCAACGCATCAATGCCGATGAATTATTTGAGGCCATCAGATCAACCAGTGCAATGGCTGGTGTTGAGATTTACTCAGTTGAAACTGGTTTGAATGCGAAAGGTGTGGATTTAGGTTCAGGTTCAATTCGGACTGTGAAAGAGGCTAAAGTATTAATGCCCATTGGTGTGGGAGTTTCCGGTTATGAAGCAGGCGAGGTATGGCATTTATTAGATCAGCGCATTGGCATGCCCATTTCAAAAGTTGACTTGCTTAATTTTTCAAGAGTTAATCTGAGCGAATACAATGTGCTTGTGATGGTAGGAGGTAATTACCCTGCAGATAAACCTACTACAGAAAAAATAAAGAGTTGGGTTCAGTCGGGCGGTACATTAATTACTTTGAAATCAGCTAACGAGTGGGTGATTAAGCAAGGTCTTGTAAAGGAAAAACTAATCCCCATCGACACTATTAAAAATCCCAAGCGGGTAGATTTTGAATTGGCTGGCGATACAGAGGGGGCGAAGCAAATAGGAGGGGCCATATTTCAAGTAGATCTTGACATCACCAATCCGATTGGATTTGGATATACCGATCGCAAAGTTTCTGTCTACCGAAATGGGCGCACATTTTTACAGCCCAGCAAAACGGCCTACAATACTATCGCGCAATACACACCTACACCATTAATTGGTGGGTACATTCATAAAACGGACATTAAGCGTGTGGCCAATTCAGCCGCGGTACTATATTCACCAGAAGGTCAGGGCAGGGTGATTATGTTTGCTGATAACCCGAACTTTCGTGGAACCTGGTATGGTACCAATAAAATGTTTCTGAACGCTTTATTTTTTGGATCATTGATATCGTTACCTAATAACTTTGGGGAGGAATAAAGTAGAGTCGGAGGCGGCATTGCATAAAACTATTTTCGTATTACCTTCATCTTGTCAGGAAAGTATCTGATGCTGACCCGCCTTTTTTTTGTTTGCTTCCTTCTTTCCGTAGGGTCAATTCATGCGCAGAAGTTATATAGTGGCATTGTTGTTGACTCTGCACAGTTGATTGATCTGCGCGATGTTCATGTGGCTGTAAAGGGAAAAGGAAAAATAACAAGTTCAAATTCCACCGGTGGCTTTCTGATTTACGCTCAGCCCATCGATACACTTGTTTTTTCTTCTGTAGGCTATATCACCACCGAGGTGCCCCTTCTTTTTGAGGAAGAGTCGATTTTCGTTTTGTTGCGGGAAGATCGGATTCTGTTAAGCGAAATTACCATTAAATCTACCCGCCTATACCCAAACGAAATAGTAGATAAAACGAAAACGGCCCCTCGCAAAATGTCTGGTCTGGATGGGTTTATTTCGCCCATGGATTACTTTTTGAAATCAGAGCGAGAAAAACGAAAACTTTTTCGGGTGGTAGAGGAGAATAACAGAACGCAAACATTTCGTCAGGTTATAACCGACCCAGATGTGAAAGCAATATTTATGTCAGATTATGAAATTAACGAAGACGTGTACTATCAAATCATAGAAAAATTCAACATTCAACGCGGAGCCGTTCATTATTTCAGGGACCCCGATGCGATTATGGAGTCGCTGCACGATTTTTTCAGCAAGTACGAATACTAAACGCAGGGCCTAATGCCTGCAGTAACTTTTTGATAGAACAGAAATCAAAACGCAACACGCTAAATCCATAAATTAAGACTATCTTTGCGCCCTCAAAGTCAAAAATAGACGCGGAAACCCACATTTATGGAAGTTAGTAAGATCAGAAACATAGCGATTATCGCACACGTTGACCACGGTAAAACTACCCTGGTTGATAAATTATTACATGCAGGTCACGTTTTTAAGGATCACGAAAATCCTGGCGAATTGATTATGGATAGTAATGATCTGGAGCGCGAGCGGGGTATTACCATTTTGGCTAAAAACGTTTCTGTACGCTATAAGGATTATAAAATCAACGTAATTGACACCCCTGGCCACAGCGATTTTGGAGGTGAGGTAGAGCGGGTATTGAACATGGCCGATGGTTGTTTATTGCTGGTGGATGCCTTTGAAGGTCCAATGCCACAAACTCGGTTTGTTTTGCAGAAAGCATTGAGCTTGGGTCTTAAACCAATTGTAGTTGTCAATAAGGTTGATAAGAAAAACTGTACTCCTGATGAAGTACATGAATCGGTGTTTGATTTGATGTTTGCCTTGGATGCAACGGAAGATCAGTTAAACTTTCCAACGTTTTACGGTTCGGCTAAACAAGGCTGGATGAGTGACGACTGGAAAAAGCCAACAACGGATATTACTGCCCTGATTGAAGGGATAATTGAACATATTCCGGCCCCAAAGATTGATGAAGGAACAACACAGTTGTTAATTACTTCGCTCGAGTATTCCTCTTTTGTGGGTCGTATTGCCATTGGCCGAATTCAACGTGGAAGCGTAAAGGCGGGTCAACAAATAGCGCTGGTAAAACGAGAAACAGGAGCGATAGTTAAAACACGTATCAAAGAAGTATATGTGTTCGAAGGCTTCGATAAGAAGAAGATGGATGAAGTAAAGGCTGGAGAAATTTGTGCTTTGGTAGGGTTGGAAGGATTTGAAATCGGAGATACGGTAGCAGATGTTGAAAAACCAGAAGCATTAAAGTCAATTGCTATTGATGAGCCTACTATGAGTATGCTCTTTACCATTAACAACTCGCCATTCTATGCGAAGGAAGGTAAATATGTTACTTCACGTCACATTAAGGATCGTCTTGAGAAAGAGCTTGAAAAAAATCTTGCTTTGAAATTGGGTCAAACCGGATCGGCTGATAGTTTCATGGTGTTTGGTCGTGGCGTACTTCACTTATCGGTATTGATTGAAACCATGCGCAGAGAAGGGTACGAACTTCAGATTGGTCAGCCACAAGTAATTTTCCGTGAGATTGACGGTGTAAAATGTGAACCTATTGAAGAGTTAACCATTGACTTACCAGAAACAGATGCAGGTAAAGCAATTGAAACGGTATCTATGCGCAAAGGTGAAATGTTAAACATGGAGCCGAAAGCGGATCGGATGATTTTGAAATTTCTTATTCCTTCAAGAGGAATTATGGGCTTGAGAAACTATTTACTGAACGTAACTGCAGGTGAAGCCGTAGTTACACACCGCTTTAAAGAATATCAACCGTATAAGGGTGAGATACCAGGTCGTATCAATGGATCATTGATTGTGATGGAACAAGGGGAGGCTATTACTTACAGTTTGCATAACCTGCAGGACCGTGGTAAGTTTTTCATTAATCCGGGTGAACCCGTTTATGAAGGTCAGGTGATTGGCGAACATAGTCGTGGCGGAGATTTAGTAATCAACGTTACTAAAACAAAAAAACTTACCAACATGCGTGCTTCCGGTTCGGATGAAAAAATGAAGATAGCGCCTCCGCTTAAGCATACACTTGAAGAAGCTCTTGAATACATTCAAGCGGACGAATACGTGGAGGTAACACCAAAATCTATTCGTTTGCGTAAAATTTATCTTAACGAAAACGATCGTAAACGTGATCGAAATCGTGGTGCATCCAATGCTTAGAAGGGTAAGCCTGATATTGCTTGTAAGCGCATTCGCCTTAACGGGATTTTCACAAAATCCGAAATGGACTGCCTGGGAAACTGAAGCGGATACGCTCATGAGTCAACAGGATTTCAAAGGTGCGATCAAGCTTTACACAAAAGTGATTAGCGCCTCCAAGCTAAAGGAAAAAACTTCTTACCGGCCTTTATATAAGAGAGCGGTTGCCTACTACAGTTCGGGTGATTTCAATAATGCAATTGCAGATATGAATCGCTTCATTCCTGAATTTCCGGAGAATTACCAAGCTCGTATCCTTCGGGCACTTTCGTATCGGGAGTTAGATGATGTGGATAATCAATTGATCGATGTTGAGACTGCGCTTGAATTAACCGGTGGCGAGCCTCAGATTTTAAAGTGGCGAGCTGGATTGTTGATGGAGAAGAATGAATACAAGCAAGCAAAAGAAGATTTGCTAATCGTTAGGCAATTGCAGGACGATCCGGAAGTAGAAATGAATCTGGCTTTTGCCTATTACTCACTCGAAAATCCTGATAGTGCCCTGATCGCTATAAATAAATCAATAGAACTTGATGCCACCTTTGCGCCTGCATATTTATATGGGGGATCTTTTTCATTAGAAGAGGAGAATTACGAGTTGGCGTTGAAGTATCTTGAGATTGCGCTGAAGCTTGATCCGGATAATGTGACTGCACAATTTTACAAAGGAATCGCTTTAGTAGAGTTGAAAAAGGAAACGGAAGGATGCCGATGCTTAACCAAGGCATTTATGGCCGGACAAGATGATGCCGGGGATTACCTTAAGCAATATTGCTACGGAGTTGAAAAATAGCGGGTAAGCGCACTGTTTTATAATCCACTTCTTTCGTTTGTTCTCTGACCGGATCGCATTATTTTTGCGGATGCCTGCGTGCCGGAAATGCCGCACTATGGCAAACAGGCATGGCAGAGCAAATACTTATTCTTGATTTTGGTTCTCAATACACCCAGTTAATTGCACGAAGAGTGCGTGAGCTAAATGTGTATTGCGAAATTCACCCGTATAATCATATTCCGGAGATAACGGCTTCAACGAAAGGGATAATTCTTTCTGGCAGCCCATGTTCTGTACGCGAGAAGGGCGCACCCGATGTGGACTTGAAACAATTTGGGAAGCTACCCGTGTTAGGGGTTTGTTATGGTGCTCAACTCTTGGCTCATAAAAGTGGAGGTACCGTGTTGCCTTCGCAGATTCGCGAATATGGTCGTGCACGACTCACCACCGTAAATCATCACAACGAATTATTAAAAGAGATTTCTATTGATTCACAGGTGTGGATGTCGCATGCGGATACGATCGAATCCATTCCTGACCAGTTCGAAATAATTGCCAGTACACCTTCGGTGAAGGTAGCCGCCTTTCACTTAAAGGGAGAAAAAACTTATGGCATTCAGTTTCATCCGGAGGTAACGCATACGATAGAAGGTAAAAATCTCCTGCGCAATTTTGTGGTTCATATTTGTGGTTGCGCGCAAGATTGGACGCCCGATCAATTTGTTGAAACAACGATTGCCGATCTTAAAAATAAACTGGGTTCCGATAAAGTGGTTATGGCCCTGTCGGGTGGTGTAGATTCTACAGTAGCGGCCATGTTAGTGCATCGGGCTATTGGAAAAAATCTTTACTGTATTTTTGTTGACAATGGCTTATTACGAAAAGGAGAGTTCGAGCAGGTATTAAGTTCCTATCGCGGAATGGGTTTGAACATTAAGGGGGTTGATGCGAAGGATAAATTTTATACGGCACTTCATAAACTCACAGAACCGGAGGCCAAACGAAAGGCGATAGGCAGAACATTTATCGAAGTTTTTGATGTGGAAGCTCATCGCATTGTAGACGTAAAGTGGCTAGGCCAGGGTACGATCTATCCGGATGTAATTGAATCGGTATCGGTAAAGGGTCCTTCTGCTACGATTAAATCGCACCACAACGTGGGAGGCTTGCCGGAGAAAATGAAGATGAAAGTGGTTGAGCCGTTGAACACACTATTTAAAGATGAGGTTCGTTTGGTCGGTAAGACATTGGGTATTGATCCGGTAATCTTAGGAAGACATCCTTTTCCAGGTCCTGGATTAGGGATCCGGATTTTAGGAGAAATCACTCCAGAAGGGGTTCGGATACTTCAAGAGGTTGATGACATCTTTATATCCGGGCTTCGTTCGCACGGATTATATGAAAAGGTTTGGCAGGCGGGGGCCATGTTGTTACCAGTTTATTCAGTAGGCGTTATGGGTGATGAACGAACCTATGAACAGGTAGCGGCTTTACGGGCTGTGGTAAGTGTAGATGGTATGACAGCCGACTGGGCACATCTTCCCCATGAATTTTTAAGTGCAGTTTCTTCCGATATTATTAATAAAGTAAAAGGTGTAAACCGGGTGGTTTATGATATTAGTTCGAAGCCCCCGGCAACCATAGAATGGGAATAGCGGCTTAATTATTGATTCACTATATTGGACTTTACCAAGTATTAATGAAATGATCGGTCGGTTGAATAAATTTTATATAGTCTTGCCATTCTTTTTCTTGTGTTTGTTCCATGTAGCTGCACAGGATTTTAAGCGACAATATCGTCAGGCCAAAGATCTTTTTGAAGAAGCCAGTTACAGTGCTGCCATGGAAGCGTTTAAAGAGCTTACCGTTTACGACCCGGCTAATCCGTATCCAGAGTATGCATCCTACTACTATGCATTATCGGCCGAAAGGCTCGGATATGCTTCAGTAGCTAAGGATATGCTGCTTCAGATAAAAAAATTGTATCCCACCTGGGATCAAATGAATGAAGTAAACTATTGGTTATGCAAAATCTATTTCGAGCGTAGAGAATATTTTCAAGGTCTATTGATAGCTAGTCAGATCACAGATCCGTCATTTCAATCGGGATTAAGCGAATTGAAACGAGTTTATCTCGCGAACATCGATGATATCGAAACCCTTAAAATGATTTTAGAGGATTATACGCAAGATAAGGAAGCGGCACGAGCACTTGTAAAATTATTGGGTAAGCAACCTGTTCACTTGCAAGAAACAGAACTGATTGATTCGTTGCTCACTAAGTTTGATTTACCTCGCGAACAGCTCATTACAAATGAAGTCCCTAAGCCCATTTTAAAAGAAACTTATCGCGTGGCTTTGGTAATGCCATTTTTAGCAGCAAGTCTTGACCCTTCGCCAGTAAAAAAACGCAATCAATTTGTTTTGGATTTATATGATGGTATGAAACTGGCGGCCGATACCCTTTCTAAAATGGGCATCAACCTGGAGTTGTTGGCATACGATAATGAGCGCAGCATAAAAATTACTAAGAAGATTGTTGACTTTGAAGAATTAAAATCCGCTGATCTTATTGTAGGGCCCTTATTTCAAGAAGAGTCTGTTCCGTTACAGGAATTTGCCCTGGCTAATCAGATTAATTTAAGTATAAACCCTATTTCAAATAATTCGGATCTGATTGGAAAAAGTCCGTTTGCATTTTTGTTTCAACCAAGTCATGAAACGATTGGTCTCCGCTCGGCTGATTGGGTTGCCAAGAACGTTCCCCGGAAAACGTGCATGGTCTACTATGGTGAAAGCGTAAAGGATTCGGTGATGGCATTTAATTTCATTAAGCATGCACTTGAACTAGGTGTTAATGTGGTGTTTGCCGAAGAAGTGCGTGGCGAAACATCTGCCAGTATATTAACCACGCTCGCTTCCGCTACCGAATATGACGAGTGGAAAAATCCTACGCAGTTTAAACTGAAGAAGGATAGTATTGGAAGTATCTTTGTTGCGTCCGACAATGAGTTGATTTATTCCAAGGTTATTAATAGTGTGGAAACACGAAGAGACTCAATCGTTATAGTGGGTCAGGAAAGTTGGCTAAACGAAACCTCCGTTGATTTTTCAAAGTTCGAACGCACGCATGTAACCCTTGCTTCACCCAACTATCGGCCGCCAGCCAGACAGGCATACCTTGATTTCAGACGGAAGTATATCTTAAAGCACGGTACGTTACCCGTAGAGCATGCATCTATTGGCTACGAGTTTGTTATGATTTTTGGTAATATTCTCGCCAAGTATGGAGCTAATTTTACTCAAACCATGCCTTCCGAAACATTTACCCCCGGATCACTCACTTCGGGCTACCAATGGCAAGATAATCACGACAATGGCCGGGTTCCATTCATCACCTTTAAGCAAGGTAAGCTGGTAGTTATTGACTGAAAGTAGCCTTAATAGTAGGAATACTTACACGGTTTCGCTTAAAAAAAGACGTTTTACTACCTTTCATCAGCCTTGTATAAACTACTTTTTACTATTTTTAGGGATTATCTGTTATGAAAGCAATCCGATTCTTTACAATTTTTTCCGCCCTCTTCGTATTTCTTAATCAGGGTTTGGTGTATGCTCAAGGGCAAGACGAAAAGGCCGCAGTGGTCTTTGACGAGCTTTATGATGAACCGTACTCAATCAACAAGCTTTTTATAGGCTTTCAACCTTTGTATGGCGAATTGTTCGCAACGAATGTAAATGCAGGGTATGGGGTGGAAGCACAGTATTATCACAAAAATAAATTTGACATCAAAGGGCACTTTCGAAAAAGTTATAGCAGTAAGTTTTATGATTTTAACCGCGAAGTGGCTTTAAAGAATAGTAATGTTTCCAACACGCCTGAAATTTATAATTATTATGAGTTGGGCGGAACGTTTCATGTTAAAGACTTTGATGTAAGCTCAAAGACGAAAATATTTCTTCATAAAAAGAATACTTCGGCAAATAAATGGGCGGCAACCGTACCGCTTTACGCAGAAGTACCCAGTAAGCTCAGAAAGATTTATGGTGTTCGTTTGGGCGGGATAATTTGGAATAGCACAGCTGATTTAAATCGGGTATTAGACGACCAGGGTTTAACGAATGCAGATCTTGTGAATAGCGAAGGCATCGGTTTGCCTGATACCTATGTGGATGGTAATGGCCAAACTCAGGACTTTAATGTATTTGGAAATATATATGCTACGAATATTTACGTGGGGGGTTCGTTGTCTTTAATCAGAAATATTGCGGTAAGTTTTGATCAATATGAAGAAGGTATGGATGATGGGATGCTTACTTTGTTCATGGATTTGATGATTGCTCCTTCCCTTACCTTAGATCCTGTGGTTTATAACGATTCAGAATACTCCACTAACCCTATTAAGACTAACATGGTTGGGTTCAGAGCCGGAATCGAAGGAAAATTTAATCGCACCCTTAGTTGGTCGTATGGTGGAGAACTTGGTTATCGACCATCTATTTCCGGACAAGGATTTTTCGCTCTTCTTAAAATTTCATTTCCGGTTTTCAGTTCTAATCTCGACAACAAAGTTGAAGCGTTCGGAAAATAAGTAGCATGGTTCATGACATACTGATCACGAACATCAAAGGACTGGTTCAGGTAAGAGAAAACCCAATTCAAAAAATTAGTGGTAAAGAAATGAGTTACCTGCCGGTATTGCAGGATGCATTTCTCGTTATAGCGGATGGGTTGATTCATAGTTATGGCAGCATGAAGGATTTGCCGGCTGATGTTACAGCCAAGCAGACTTTTGATGCCACGGGTCGTTTTGTATTCCCTTCCTTTGTTGATTCACACACCCACCTTGTTTTTGCATACCCACGGGAAGATGAATTTGTTATGAAGCTAAAAGGCGCTTCGTATGAGGACATTGCAGCCAGCGGAGGCGGAATTTTAAATTCAGCAAAGAGACTTCAATTATTATCAGAACAGGAATTATTCGAGCGATCGATACCGCGAGCGAAAGAAATAATTAATACAGGAACAGGAGCAGTAGAAATTAAAAGTGGTTATGGTTTAACGATTAAGGATGAATTGAAGATGTTACGCGTGGCTAAGCGCATAGCTAAAGAAACACCCTTAACGGTGAAGACAACTTTTTTAGGGGCACATGCAGTTCCTTTAGGAAAAAAGAAGGAGGAATATATTGCGGAAATAATAAATGAAATGATTCCCTCGGTGGCTGCCGAACACCTGGCGGAATACATTGATGTGTTTTGTGAAACGGGATTTTTTACCGTAGATGAAACTGAGCAGATTGTTGAAGCGGGGAAGAAGTTTGGCCTTATTCCAAGGATTCATGCTAATCAGCTAAGTCGATCGGGTGGGGTGCAGGTAGGCGTAAAAACAGGAGCTATCAGTGTGGACCATCTTGAAAATATCGGTGATGAAGAGATAGAGATACTCCGAAGAAGTGAAACCATGCCAGTCTCGTTGCCAGGTGCAGCTTTTTTTCTTAACCTTCCTTTTACACCTGCCCGAAAAATGATTGATGCAGGCTTGCCTTTAGCTATTGCTTCGGATTTCAACCCAGGAAGCGCACCTAGTGGTAACATGCCGTTAATGATTTCTTTTGCTTGTATCAAAATGAAGATGACCCCTGAAGAAGCTATTAATGCGGCTACTATTAATACGGCTTATACGCTAGGACTTTCACAAACTCACGGCACTATTAAAGCGGGTAAGGTAGCCAACGTATTTATATCACAACCCTTATCCTCCGTTGCTTCTATTCCTTACAGTTTTGGAAGTAATCCGGTGGATCAGGTAATTCTAAACGGAAAATTAATTTCAACAAGAGCTCCATGGTAAAAGAACTTAAGATTCAATCCTTTATTCGAGATGTACCCGATTTTCCGAAACCAGGAATCGTGTTTAGGGATATTACTCCCTTGTTGGCACATCCGGAAGCCCGAAAAAGTGTAGTCGAAGAAATTGCAAATAATTATCAAGATCAAAAGATAGATGCCATTGCAGCCGTGGAAGCTCGTGGGTTTATATTTGGATCGCTTTTGGCTGAAGCCCTCGGGGTAGCTTTTATACCGGTACGTAAATCAGGCAAGCTGCCTTTCAAAAAAATTCATGAGGAGTATGCGTTGGAATATGGCACAGCTTCCATTGAGATGCATGAAGATGCCATCGAACCGGGTAGCCGGGTACTTATTCACGATGATTTGTTGGCAACCGGAGGTACAGCATCAGCAGCGGCTAGTATGATAAAAAAATTGGGAGGCGAAGTGGTGGGTTTTTCCTTTGTCATTAACCTCGCCTTTTTGGACGGTGAGCAGGTGTTAACCGAACGCTTTGGTGTTAAACCCCATTATTTAGTTAGCTATTAGTTAATTGAATTATTTTTGGGATAACTTTCTACAATAAATACTGTTTAAAGGGTGATGAATGACGTTGTAAAAATACCCATGTTTCCTTTATCTATTTTTTCCTTGCCGGGAGAAATTATTCCACTCCATATTTTTGAGCCCCGCTATCGCCAACTTCTTGAAGATGCAGAAGCAAACGACATGGCCTTCGGTATTTATTTTAATCATGTTTCTAATTCGGAAAAATTGGGTTCTTTGGTCAAGTTGGAAAGTGTTATAAAACGATATGAAACCGGGGAATCGGATATTATTGTTAAGTGTATTGATATTCTTTCTCTTAGTAAGATGTTTCGCACATTCCGCGATAAATCATATCCTGGAGGCGAGGTTGAATTATGGCATGTTGACGTTACCCAACCCATGGGTGACGATCTGCGAGCCTATTTTAGTGAATACTCAAGTTTGAATCGTATGAATCATTCAGATAAAAATGTATCCCTTTACGATGCGGCCAATGAATTAAACCTCGGTTTTGAAGAGCGATTGAAACTCGTTCTTTTAGAGGAAGCGAGAAAAGAGCATTTTTTAATCAACCGATTAAAATATCAGATTCAACTTTTACATCAAGTTGAAAAAGCCAAAGACGTATACCACCTCAATTAGTTACGCGCTGAATAATATTTCAGATTATTTCATCCATTTTTTTATTGATCCCGTTTAGGACTTTCTTAACGAAAGATTTACTTCATAATTTTTTTAACAATCTTTAACATGATGCGTGCAACCTATTCATTGTAACATTCGTCCTAAGGTTAAAAAAATATTATGAAAACATTTAGTTTACTTCTTGCCGGTGTACTATTTAGTACAGTGGTGTTCGCAAATGGGATTGATGAGCCGGGCGAATCGGCTGCATCAGTAGCAGTAACAAATCCTGCAGGTGGATCTTTGTTTAAATTATTTTACAAAGCTGAAGAGTCAGGGACAGTGAAGGTTTCTATATTCAATACAAAGAAGAAACTTGTATTCACAGAAACACTACGTCATGTATCAGGTTTCTTAAGGCCTTATAATTTTGATGGGTTGGCGGCTGGTGATTATTCAATACAAATTGAAGATAATTCCGGAAAGCGTGTTGAGGAAATTACGTATGGTTTGGATCGTGTGGAAAAATTAGTTTCACTGATTAAACTTGCCGATGAAGGAAAGTATTTGATTTCTGTAAAAACAAAATCGACAGATAAGGTGAATATCAATGTTTACAATGAATTCGATCAACTAATCCATAGCCAGGTAAAAAGAGTTGAGGATAACTTTGCGGAAGTTTTGAATCTCAAGAATATCAATAAGTTTACTATTGAAGTATCCGATAATCAAGGTCTGCTTAAGAGCATTAAGAACTAAGAATCTGTTTTAAGGGAACTTTAAATCGCGATCGAGAGATCGCGATTTTTTTGTCATCACTTAATGCAATCGATTGGGGAGTAAAGAAATAAAGGTGGCTTGTTTTTAGCTCATTTACGCTACAAATTATTTCAACAGGAATCATTTTCTTTTTACAAAAGTACCGCAATCGATTTTTTATTTTAAAAATCAAGTTTACTTACAATCAGCAACTATGCAATCGCGATGCCCGTACATTTACATAAATCAAAAAAATAAAATAACTATGAAAACTAAATCAATTCTTTTCGCGCTAGTAATGACTATCGTTTCAGTTGCTGCATTAGCTGCTGACCCTGTCGGTCCCAAGGTGGTTGTTATTAATCAAAAAGAGTCTGGAATTTTTAAGGTGATTTATGAAGGTGTAAAAGCTGGAAAGGTAACGCTTAAGATTTACAACGAGACTGGCTCAGTGCTTTTTTCTGAGACACTTAATAATGTTGATGGATTCATTCGCCCGGTAAACTTTAAGGCCATGGCAGCCGGTGAGTACACTATTGAAGTTACAGATGCATCAGGTAAGCAAGTGCAGAAAGTAAATTATACCATAGAGAACCAGATAAAGTCGGTGCATGTGGCTAAAATAGGTAATGAGGATAAATATCTTTTGGCCGTGGCAAATGAGAATTCTGAAGAAATTAATGTTCAGATTTTTGACGGAGATAATAACCTGGTACACAATGAGAACCTGGTTGTTAATGGAAATTTTGGATTGGTGTATAATCTTAAGAACGTAACTGGTACACCCACGTTTCAAATAACCAATGAAGCTGGTACTAAGGTGATCAAGTAGTTAATGGCTATCTCCATTTATAAATAAAAGGGTTCGTTCATCACGAACCCTTTTTTTAGGAACGATACCTACATGTTTCTTCGGTATTGGCCTCCTACCTCAAACAACGCATTCGTTATTTGTCCTAGGGAACAAACTTTTGCCGCCTCCATCAATTCTTCAAATATGTTATGGTTTAGAATAGCTGCCTCCTGCACGCGCTTTAGAATTGCTGTAGATTTATTGCCCTGAAAAGTATGTAGCATTTTTAACATGCTTATCTGATATTCCTTTTCTTCGGGCGTTGCCCGAATTACTTCTTGTGGGATGAGGGTTGGCGATCCTTTTGAACTTAAAAAAGTGTTTACACCAATTATCGGATACTCGCCTGTATGCTTAAGTGTTTCATAGTACAAACTCTCCTCTTGAATTTTACCACGCTGATACATCGTCTCCATGGCACCCAGCACGCCACCCCGTTCAGTAATACGATCAAATTCTGTGAGTACAGCGGCTTCAACCAAATCAGTAAGTTCTTCGATAATAAATGATCCCTGCAATGGATTTTCATTTTTTGCAAGACCTAGTTCTTTGTTAATGATAAGTTGAATGGCCATAGCCCTACGCACACTTTCCTCCGTAGGGGTAGTTATCGCTTCATCGTAGGCGTTGGTATGCAAAGAATTGCAATTATCATAAATAGCATACAAAGCTTGTAAGGTTGTACGGATATCATTGAAATCAATCTCTTGTGCATGCAACGAACGGCCTGAAGTTTGAATATGGTATTTAAGCATTTGGCTGCGACTGTTCGCACCATATTTATTTTTCATAGCTTTAGCCCAAATCTTGCGCGCCACCCTGCCAATCACCGAATACTCCGGGTCAATGCCATTGCTGAAAAAGAAGGAAAGATTGGGGGCAAACTCATTGATATCCATGCCCCGGCTTAAGTAATATTCCACGTAAGTGAAACCATTAGAAAGAGTAAAGGCCAATTGGGTTATGGGGTTAGCCCCCGCTTCGGCAATGTGATAGCCAGAAATGGAAACGGAATAAAAATTCCGAACCCGCTTATCAATAAAATATTGCTGCACATCGCCCATCAGCCGCAAGGCAAACTCGGTAGAAAAAATGCAAGTATTTTGAGCTTGATCTTCTTTAAGAATATCAGCCTGTACAGTACCCCGAACCTGAGTTAAAGTCTCTGCTTTAATTTTTTCGTAAACTTCTTTAGGCAATACCTGATCACCCGTTACACCTAACAACAAAAGGCCAAGACCGTTATTGCCTTTCGGAAGCATGCCCTGGTAGGCAGGTTTCTCTTCCGATTTATATAGTATCTTAATTTTGTTCTTTACCTCCTGCTCTAATCCATTTTTCTTGATATAAATTTCGCACTGCTGGTCGATGGCTGCATTCATAAAATAGGCAAGCAACATGGGCGCTGGCCCATTGATGGTCATGGAGACCGAAGTTTTCGGATCGGCCAGATCGAAGCCGCTATATAATTTCTTGGCATCATCCAAACAACAGATGCTTACCCCGGAATTACCAATTTTGCCATAAATATCGGGTCGGTAATCGGGGTCGTTTCCATACAGTGTTACAGAATCAAATGCCGTTGATAATCGCTTGGCCGGCATGGCTAAGCTTACATAGTGAAATCTATGGTTAGTTCGCTCAGGTCCGCCCTCACCAGCAAACATGCGTGTAGGATCTTCCCCTTCTCGTTTGAATGGATAAATGCCAGCCGCAAAGGGAAATTCGCCCGGTACATTTTCCTGCAATAACCATTTTAGAATATCACCCCAGCTTGAATACCTTGGCAAGGCTATTTTTGGAATTTGTAAATGTGAAAGCGATTCAGAATGTGTCTGTATTCCGATTTCTTTATCCCTGACTTTAAATTTGAAAACAGGCTCTTTGTAGCTCTTTACTTTTTCGTTCCAGGTTTCAAGTAGTTTCCAATTTTTTGGATCGAGGTTTAGTTTTATCCTATCAAATTCAGCCAACAATACTTTTTTAATTTCCTGATGGGATTCATTCAGCGATTCGATGGTCTTATCAAGAGCAAAAAGTTTTTCCGAAACAGCTGCTTGTTCATTTACCCAGGTGTCATAGGCACGATTGTTTTCTGAAATCTCGCTCAGGTATCGGGTGCGATGAGGCGGTATTACAAAAATCTTGTCGGACATCTCTTGGGTGATGGCGAAGGTGGATTGAAGTGGAGCATTTGTTTTCTCCACAATTTTGTCCATTACCTGTTTGTAAAGTTGATTCGTGCCCGGATCGTTAAATTGCGAAGCGATCGTGCCAAACACAGGCATATCTTCTGGTTTTTGATCCCAAAGTTGATGATTGCGTTGGTATTGTTTTTTAACATCCCTTAAGGCATCGAGAGCGCCACGTTTATCAAATTTGTTTAAGGCAATTACATCTGCAAAATCAAGCATGTCAATTTTTTCCAGCTGGGTAGCGGCACCATATTCTGGTGTCATTACATATAAGGAAACATCGCTATGATCAAGGATTTCTGTGTCGCTCTGACCAATGCCTGATGTTTCAATTATGATGAGGTCAAATCCGGCAGCCTTTAGAATTTGAATGGCTTCTTTTACATATTGAGATAGCGCCAGATTAGATTGACGGGTGGCGAGAGACCGCATATAGACACGTGAATTATTAATTGCATTCATGCGGATACGGTCGCCTAATAAGGCTCCGCCCGTTTTGCGCTTAGACGGATCTACTGACACTAATCCAATCGTCTTATCTTTAAAGTCGATTAGAAATCTTCGCACAAATTCATCCACCATAGAGGATTTGCCCGCACCACCCGTTCCCGTGATACCCAGCACTGGTGCTTTCGATTGAGCAACCTTTTGATTAATTACTGCAAAGGCTTTTTTGTGTTCATCAAAATAATTTTCAGCAGCCGATATATATTGTGCGATTCCTAATTGATTATCAACCGTCAATGGTCGACTGTCGATTGTTTTTCCTGTTGGATAATCACTTTGTTCAACTAAATCATTAATCATCCCTTGCAAACCCATAGCACGTCCATCATCGGGCGAGTAAATACGAGTAATGCCATAGTCCATCAATTCTTTGATCTCATCAGGTAAAATAACACCTCCACCACCTGCAAAAATCTTAATATGACCGGCCCCTTTCTCTTTCAACAAGTCATACATGTATTTAAAGTACTCATTATGTCCACCCTGATAACTGGTCATGGCTATCGCCTGGGCATCTTCCTGAATGGCGGTATTAACAACTTCTTCTACACTGCGGTCGTGCCCCAAGTGGATAACTTCCACTCCGGTAGCCTGAATAATTCTTCGCATGATATTAATCGCTGCATCATGGCCATCAAACAAACTGGCAGCGGTAACAATACGGACTTTATTTTTGGGTTTATAGGGCACAGGAGCCTGATGACCGGCTAGATTTGGTTTACCATTAATTACTTTTTGGGTTTTTGCTTGCGTGCTCATCAGGATATATTGAATCTCAAAAATACAGATAAGGAAAAGATTAAGCTAACAGATGATAGGTGTTTTAGGGCACGAGATTCTAACCTACCTTTGCCGACAGATACCATGCGAAAGACCTTTTCTTTTTTACTTCCATCCTCAAAGGTGCCTGAGCATCTTCGCCAAGGAGTCTATATCACTAATTTGCTTAGTCTACTGCTTGCCATGCTGGGCATCATACTTTTTTATACGCTGTTTTTCCTTTTTGGATGGTCGCCCACATCGATCTATATAATTCTTACAGCTAGCTCTTTACTCTTCATCGTATTTGTCAATCGACTCTATTATAATGTAGGTCGATTGAGTTTTTGCCTTATACCGATTTATATGACTCTTGCTATATCGGTCTATGGCAAATATGCAGAGCCTTATCATACCTATATTACCTATTTTGATAGCCGGTTTATTATTTTAGTTACTTCAATTTTACCGGCAGTTTGTTTTAGGTTGCAAGAACGAGTTAAGATTGCCGCTTGTCTTTTCTCAACCTTCCTATGTTTAATCTTATTTGATCCGGTACACAATTTTTTTGGTGTAGGATATTTTCAGCGTGGATTTGATTCACCCTCATATTTCTATATAAATGCCATAACCTTTATTTGTTTTTTAATATTACTGTTTGGCCTACTTACTCTTAAGGCCATTACAGAACGAGCCGAGCAACAGGCTTATAAATCTTTCATAGATATCAATTCTTTGAATGGGCAATTGATTTACCGCAATGAGGAGTTACTCAAGCTAAATCACACCAAAGAACTGCATAGCGAAGAACTGCTACGACAACAGAAAGAACTTAAAGCAAGTCGGGAGTTACTAGCCGAAGCAAACCGCTTGATTAGCGTCCAGCAGAAAAAACTCTTCAACTACAATCTTGAACTAGAAAAAACGGTAGAGCAAAAGAATGCAGATATAACAAGTACTAATGAGGAATTGATCAGGCACAATAATGAGCTTCGACAATTTTCATATACAGTTTCCCATAATTTGCGAGGCCCCGTGGCGCGTTTGCTTGGGTTAACAGATTTGTTTAGTAAGCCAATATCTCATGAAGAACGCGAAGAAATCAGAATGATGATTAAACGGTCTGGTCATGAATTAGATGATGTTTTGAAGGACTTAAGCTTAATCATAGATATTCGAAACGATTTATATAAAGTTCGGGAGAAAATTTTATTCGAAACGGAATGGAAGAAAACGATTTCTATGTTGCAGGATCAACTTCGGCCGAGTTACAAGGTGATCGCTGATTTTACTGAGGCGCCATTTGTTTATTCGATCAGAGCGATGATTCAAAGTATCTTATATAACTTAGTAAGTAATGCCATCAAGTATCGGAATCCAGAGATTGATCTTTTGGTTGAATTAAAAACCAGTTCGCTAGAGAATCAGGATATTGTTCTCATGGTTCGCGATAATGGCTTAGGCTTTGATCTTGATAGCCAACGCGAAAATATTTTTAAGCTATACAAAAGATTTCACACACATGTAGATGGTAAAGGACTTGGGTTATATCTGGTTAAAACTCAAATCGATACATTGGGTGGAAAAATTGCCATTGAAAGCAAGATCAACCGAGGCACTTCATTCAACATTACCTTTCCCATGCCAATTGATGTAAGCAAACAAATATTTTTTGAAGGCGAAGCTGCTCAAATCTATTATGATGCCAATTTGAATAATACGGTTATCACCTGGAAAAAGAACATAACCGATGTTGAGTACCGGAGTGCTTTTCAGACAGTTCTACACACTTTAAAGACTTATCATACGCCAGGTTGGATTGCTGATTTGAGGTTGCAAGGCATAGTACCCGATGCTGAACAACTCTGGTTTTTGAGTACCGTATTGCCGGAAGCCGTTCGCTGTGGTTTGAAACGAATTGCTGCTATTGGTTTTTTAGACCCAATTCGAAAGAATTATTATGATCGAATGATTACCAGAACCTCCGAACATGGTATTACTATGAGGGTTTTTGAGTCGTTGGAAGACGCAATACACTGGATGGAGGGATTTATTCAACGTAATTAAAGGAATGATATATCACATAGCAATTTATTCAGACTGGGAAGGGCAAAAATATAATACCGCGTTTAAGCCGCCAAGTTACGAAGAAGAGGGTTTTATCCATTGTTGCTCTAGAGATCAACTAAATGGCGTGATCGAAAGATACTATCCGAATAGCGATAATCTTATTCTTCTTCATATTGATGACTCAAGATTAAATGTGCCTGTCAAATATGAAAAATCCACTAATGATGAGCTGTTTCCTCATGTTTTTGGTCCGATCAATAAAGAGTCGATAATCAGGGTAGAACCTTATTGATTCCAAGCAAGTACGGTTGGAAAGATTGAATGAAAGGAACTATATTTAATATTGGGAATTGATAAACCTTCCAAGACATGACAAGCTCGCTGAATAAATTCGGTATTGTGGTATTTATTATCTGTGTGTTGGCTGGTGCCAGTTACTTCTTATTGAGACAAGATCCACCAAAGCTGGTGATCAACGAAATTTTGGCTATTAGCGCATCGTGTTGTCCGGATACCTCCAGTGGAGCCAAAGAATTTGATGATTGGATAGAGATCTACAATGCGGATGAGACTCCTATAAATATTGGCGGGATGTACTTTTCACAAAACAAGAAGAAGCCTCTTGGGTACCAGATTTCAGATTCAAATCCTGAAATGACAACTATAGCACCAGGTGGATTTCTATTACTTTGGGCCGATGGCACACCTGATCAAGGAATACTTCATTTGAAGTTCAAACTAGATCAGGACGGGGAGTATCTTGGGTTCTTTAATAAAGATGGTAGAAAGATCGATGAACTTAAGTTTGGAAAGCAGACGGTCAACCAATCCTTTGGCCGAACGGTAAATGGAGGCGAATTATGGAAAGAATTTTTGACGCCAACTCCGGGCCAATCGAATCGCTAGAATTTTATAAGCTGAATTAACTGATCAGGCTTTTCTTTTTGATTCCACGCATCGTGAATAGCTAGTGCCGCACCCAGCGCGGAGGCTTGATGAAGATCAGCAGCATGTACGTCTATTGAAGGATAAATTTTAGCGAGCAAGTGCATGAAGATTGTGTTTTTACTAAAGCCACCATCTACATATAAATTTTTGATTGAATTCTGAATAATTAAATCTGTGGATTTTTTTTGTTTTTGAATAAGATCTGCCAGTATATGATGATAGGCGACCTCATAGGTTTGGCAGGAATCAATTCCCTTAAATATGAAATTGTCACTTGAGTCAATCAACGTTGCATCAAACTTAACATGTTGATAATAGTCTTCACCTTTATTATACTTAATTGATAGTTGTTTCACTGATTCATCGTGCATATACCCGGCAAATAACCGTGCGGCTTTTACAGGACTAGCATCATAGCTAAGGTAGCTAAGGCAGTCTTGCTTTAACTCTTCGGTAGTTAATACAGAATGATTAAATGGATTTAAACTAATACTCCAGGTTCCAGTTGAAAGAAGTAGGAATGGTTCTTTAAAATTTTGAAGGTAGGGGATGAGTGCGGCTGAGCTATCATGTAAGCCAATACCCACTTTATAGGTGTGATTGGATTGATCAACTTTATAGGATGGTCTTATCGGGGCTAGTTTTTCAAGAAGATTTTCCTGCGCTACCCAATTGTGATATTGCTTTGTTGCAAAGTTCCAGAGATTGGTGTGACACCCAATGCTGGTTATGCCGGATGTTGGTTGGCCTGAGAATAAATAACTGATGTATTCGGGAAGATGGAGCGAATATTTTATTTGCTTAAATAATTCTGGTCGTTCATACTTAAGCCAGTACAATTGCATGCCGGAGTTGAGATGACCGAGAACAGGTGAGGCCGTTAGTCTCGCAAATTCGTCCTCACCACCGTACGTTTTATAAAACTTTTTTTTTAACTCTTCGGGGTAAGGTTTTAGGTAATTGTAAAGCGGAGTAACAGGTTTTCCACCTTCATCAATATGAACAAAACTTGCTCCGTGCGCTGAAATATTAATTGCTTTGATGTTGAAGTCTCCCTGTTCCGTTAATTCCTTAAAAGAATCTTTCACCCATTGAGTCAATGCATGAATATCTTCACACGGAAAGTCCTCTTCATCTTTAATCTCCGGCAGATGAACAGATTTTTCAAATCTTATTTTATAGTCTTCATCAAAAAGAAAAACCTTTTTGTTGGTTTTACCAATGTCGAAAATGGCTATTACTGGAATACTCATAGTAATTTAATTCTCAATCTAAAAACAGTGGCGTGTCAGTCTGAGCTTGTCGAAGACTAACTTGATGCTTTACTTTTTGCAAGTTTTTTTATTTTATCCCAATCTTCAATAAAGAGCGCTTCTTTCTTCTTTCGACCCCAGCCCTTTAATTGTTTCTCCTATTCTATTGCCGTGTTAACGTTTGAAAACCCTAACCAATATCTTAATTTGACTGGCCTTCGTTTATAAGTAAAGCTTTTTATATCTATTCCTTCATTATGTTCTTCAATTCTTCTGTCTGGTAATTCCTGTATAATACAATCCATCGGAGCACTCAACAATATAAACGAAGTAATTGTGATCTTTCATTAGACTGGGTCAATCACCCTTGGACAAGCTCAGGATGACAAGTAATTAATCTGTATTTTCAATGAATCAAGATGAGTCATATTTTTAATGATTACAATCCAGTAGCCACTGTTTTCAAGCCGCGTTCCGAAACCAATTGCTTTCTTATTTGTAGATCTCTAAACAACTGGATAGGATGTATTGCCGCACCCGCTTTTAGTCGGGCTTCGGCCACAAGCGGCCGCACATCGGTGCGGTAAGCTTGTTGTAAAATCTCCTGAGCCTTGGCCACATCATTTTGCTCCTGGGCACGATTTAATTCTCTGCGATCTATTAAGAGAGCCTGCGCGTAGGCAATTTTTATTGCTTCAACTGATTGTAGTAAATCTTCCAATGGATCCTTTACGTTGTGTGAAGCATCAATCATCCAACCTAAGTCCGTGGCATGATTCATCTTCCGTGCATCCATTCCTTCAACCAGTTCATTAAAGATTAAAAAAAGTTGATAGGGATTAATGCTGCCTACAGTAAGATCATCATCGCCATACTTCGAATCATTAAAATGAAACCCGCCCAACTTCTCCTCCATTAATAAAAGAGAAACGATTTGTTCGATGTTGGCATTGGGAAGGTGATGGCCCAAGTCCACTAGCGTAAAAGCTTTAGGACCCAACTTACTGGCGTACAAATACGATTGTCCCCAATCTCCAACGGTCATGGAATAGAAGTTAGGCTCAAAGGCTTTGTACTCAACAAACATTTTCCAATCGCGAGGCAAGGCAGCGTAAATCTCCTTCAAACCTTCCAGCGTTCGTTGAAATGCTTTTCTGAAATTAAGTTGACCCGGAAAACAAGACCCATCCGATAGCCACACAGTAATTGATTTGGAGCCCAATGCTTTTCCGTGTTTTATGACCTCTAAGTTATGATCAATGGCTTGCTGTCGGACTTTAGCATTTACATGTTGAAGTGATCCAAATTTGTAGCTAAAGTTTTGGTTGGGTTGATCTTGAAATGTATTTGAATTCACCGCATCGAAGGTTAATCCATTTTCAGTGGCCAATTTTTTTATTTTTTGGGCACTTGTAGGTATATCCCAAGGAATATGTACCGAGATAGCGCCACTTGATTTATTCAAGGAATGCAGGAGCCCCACATCACCAATTTTTTCTTCGAGATTACGTGGCTCACCACCACCTGAAAACCGACCAAAGCGCGTACCGCCTGTACCCAACGCCCAACTCGGGATGGCAATTTGAAAATCAACCAGTTTTTTGATTGCCCGATTGACATTAGGAAATTCATTGGCAAGCTGCTTTACTTTTTTTTGATGCGCTGAATAAAGTTTGTCGTTATGTTTCTGGATGTGGGTTTTATCGATTTTCATAGTCGTTGTTGGTTATCCGTTATTCGATGTGGAAGTTTTGTACGATCAACGAAAGTCATTTTAAATAAAAAACTTCTTTCAAGGGCACACTTACTGGTGAATTATCGGGATTACAATCCATTAAATCCTTCATGTAGTTCCACCATTTTTTCATCACAGGATGATCAGGTAATGTTTTTATCAGTTCTGGACTTTCGATGCTTAGTACTCCGAAAAGGACGTTGGTATCTTTGTCAATAAAAATCGAGTATTCATTAATTCCAATTCCCTTCAGTAGGGCTTTTAATTCGGGCCATAATTCATCATGCCTGCGAAGGTATTCATCTTCTTGGCCGGGGTGTAGTTTCATTTTAAAGGCAAGACGATGCATTTGAAATTATTTTGGAAGCACAGTTACAATTACTCGCTTATATCTTGTCAATGCGGGTGTTCCCTTATCGGTTACTTTCAAAATGAAATGAATCGTTTCTGATTTTGTGACGATGGGTGCTGTAACAGGCAAATTATATAGGTTTGGTGAGTAGGG
>Ga0154020_10000442_pt1 | contig 49818 bp, 37 predicted proteins | sample Klosneuvirus_201_FD_109709 | JGI IMG/M metagenome (GOLD analysis project Ga0154020, IMG submission 109709) | Active sludge microbial communities from wastewater, Klosterneuburg, Austria - Klosneuvirus_20160825_MG | ecosystem: Engineered > WWTP > Aerobic digester > Activated sludge | place... | reverse complement strand
CTCGGCGCGGCGGATGTCGGCCTTGGCGATCTCGATGGCGTGCTCGACCATCTGGAGGGAGCTCTTGGCGCGGAGGAACTCGCTCTCGGCGGCGTCGACCTCTGCCTGAGAGACGTCGTGCGTCGACAGGAGCTCCTTCTTGCGGTTGAGCTCGAGCTGCGTGTTGAGGAACGAGGCGCGGGAGCCCTCCAGGCGGGCTTCTTCGCTGCGGAGCTGGGCCTTGGCGCTGTCGAGCAGGGCGGCGACATCGCGGGCGTCGAGGCGCACGACCACGTCGCCCTTCTGCACGCGGGCGTTCTCGCGGAAGGGGAGGGCGATGATGCGGGCGGAGACCTGGGCGGAGACCTCGACCTTGGTGCGGGGCTCGACCTGGCCCGGCGCGGAGACGGTGCGGACCAGGTCACCCCGCTCGACCGTGTTCAGGCGGACCTCGGTGGGCTTGAGGTCCGGCCGGATCATCTTCATGTATTTGTCGAAGCGGCCGCTGGACTGCATCCAATAGCCGGTGCCCACGCAGCCCAGGAGCAGGACGGCAACGATGATGAGCAGCCATTTCCACACAGGCGGCGTCTCCAGACTCGGATCAACACTCAGCCGCAGACTTCGCACCCCGGGCCAAGTCCGATGTCACGTCATTCGGACTTGCCGGTTGGTAGTTCCAGACCAAGCCCCCCAAAGGGCGGGCGCAGCTCGCCCGCCGATCAAGACGGTCCCTCCCGTCGTTGGTGGACTGTATGCCCCGGGGGGGCTCAATCTGCGAGGCGGGCGTGGCCGAGGCGGAGGAGTTCCATGCCCAGGCCGGCGATGCCTGGCGCGAGGGAGGCGGGGTCCCCGCCGTGGGCCTGAGCGACCTCCGCGGCGATCTGCCCGAGGGTGTGCGCGGTGTCGAGGCGGCGGACGACCTCCAGGGCGCCGAGCTGGACGGAGAGGGGCATGGGGAAGCCGGTGGTGTTGCGGAGCGTGATGGAGGCGGGGGCGAAGCCCTGCTCGCCGAAGCGGTGCCTGAGGTCGATCTCCAGCCCAGCGACGGGGAGCAGCGTGCGCTCGAGCAGCCGTTCCGGGGTGAGGTCGTTGATCGCGGTCTGGTTCTCGAAGAGCTGGGCGACCTGGGGGCCGGCGTCGCCGGCGCTGTCGGTGAAGAGGGTGTCGAAGCGTGCCCAGTTTTCGCCTTCGCGTCGGTGCATGACCACGGCACCCATGGTGATGCGTCGGATGCCGAGCGACTCGTAGTACGCGAGCCATTCGTCGAGCACCGGGGGGCGGTCGGCGGAGGCGCCGTTTCTGGTCAGTTCGTCGATCCAGGACTGTGCGTACGCCCGGGGGGACCAGGATTGGCGGCGGATGATCCAGACGTCGCAGCGGCGGCCCCTGGCCCACTGCATGGGGGTGTCTGCCCAGTCGCTCTCGTCGGTGTGGGTCCAGTTGCCCAGCACGCAGAGCCAGCCCCCGGGCGCGAGGAATGACGGGCCTTCTTCGACGAGGTGCTGGATGCAGCGGTCGCCGCGCTGCGTTCCCGTGAAGCACACGCGGTCGCCGGAGGGCTGAATGACGAAGGGCGGGTTGCAGAGAATGAGGTTGCAGAGGCCCCGCAGGTCGGCGACGGGCTCGAAGAAGCTGCCCTCGCGGAACTCGATGTTGGTCCGGCCGCTGATGTTGGCGGAGAGGGCGGCGGCGGAGAGGGCTCGCCTGTTGACGTCGGTGGCGATGACGCGCGAGGACCACTGCGAGGTGGTGAGGGCGAGGAAGCCCTGGCCCGTGCCCAGGTCGAGTGTGATGCCCCCGCGCGCGGGGACCATGAGGGCCGCGAGGCGGCGCGTGGACGGGCCGATGCCCAGCACGTAGTCGTCGCCGGCGGGCTTGCCGGTGAGCACAGCGTCGAAGTCGCGGGTGGTGAGAAAGCCGTCGCTGGGAATGATCGAAAACTCGGCGCGCAAGCCTGCGGCGTCGCGTTTGAGGATTCCCAGGCCGGCGAGTTGCTCCAAGAGGGGCTCGCCCAGAACCGCCGCGAGTTCCGTGTGAGACACGGGGAGTCCCAGGGCCCAGAGCGCGACATGGGCGCGAAGTGGTGGCGGTGCATTCAGAGCGCGGAGCGTGACGTCCGGTGGCGGAAGCCCGAGCGCGCGGGTGAGCGACTGCACCTCGTCGCAGGCGGCGTCGGTGTAGCCGTCTCTTCGAAAGGCCGCCGCCAGCGCGGAAAGGTCCGCGCCGAGAATGAGCTGCGTGCTGGCCGGCGTCATTTTGCAGTCTACGGACTGCGCTGGGACGGGACCACAGGCGCGGAGTATTTGTTTCGCCGGTCTGAGAGCAGCGGGGGCCTTTGCGGATGGGTGCATGTTGCGGCTATGCGGGAGAACAATGCGAGCATCGCGCGCCTGGGCACGAACATGGACCGGTGCTCTCGTGGGGTGCTTGCGGGGGTGAGCGTGGGAGCACGGTGCTGAACGCACGGACGCCGCAGGCCGCGTGGCGTCGGCGGGCCCGGCCTCAGCGCCGGGCCTTGTCATTGGCATTGGCGGCGACAGCCGGACCGCCATCGAGCGCGGGGCGGAATGCGCCGGCGATCTTCTCCCACGCGATGAACTTGAAGTTTGCCGGGGCACCCTGATTGTCCCGGTCCCAGAGCGCGACGACGCCGCGCGGGAATGTCGCACCGAGCGGGTCGGGGAGGGACGTGATCGCGCCCGCGCCGGTGCAGCCGTCCACGCTGGCGGAGTCCGTGACGCGGACCAGGCCCAGGTCGCGGTTGTCGCCACCACGTTCGAAGATGTGAACTCCCGTCGGGCGGCTGACCAGGAGGTAGCCCCCGTCGCCGATCGCGTGAAGGGCGAGCCCCGCGCCGTCGCCGGCGGCTTCGCCGATCACGCGCGGAGTGTCTCTGCCATCGACCGCAGCACGGCAGAGGCCCTTGCCCTCCGCGATGAAGTACAGGACGCCCGCCTCCGCATCGATCACGAGGGCGCGGACCGGTCCGGGTGACTGGAGCGTGCGGAGGGTCGTGGCCTTTAGAGAGGCGTCGCTGGGTGCCAGCGATCGCAGTTCGAGCCGCGAGCCGCTGCCGATTGCGAGCAGGGGTGAGGTGTCCCCGGGCGCGAGCGCGATGGTGGCGGGGGCGTCTTCGAGTGAAACCCGCCCCGCGTCCCTGAGCTCTCCAGTCCGGGCCTCGATCGTCCAGAACCTGATGGATGGCGGGTTGCTGGTGCCGAGGGCGGCGAGGGAGAGCTTCTTACCGCTAAGGGTGAGGCCGACCCGTGCCACGAGCGCGGTGGCGCCGGGCGCCTCCGAGGTGCCGACTTTGCCCCCGGAGAGGTCGAAGGATGTGAGCCCGCCCCCGGCGAATGTGCACAGGAGGTGGCTCTGGCTCGGCTCGCGGGAGTTCAGCCACAGGACGCCGGCCTCTGCGGGTGGGGCACCGGGCAGGGAGGTTTCGGCGGCGGCCTGCACCGTGCGGTCCGGCTCGGTGGCCAGGGTGAGGGCGAGGGTGAGTAGGAGCATGATGGGAAGGGTATCGGCAGGCCGTATGCGAACCGAATACGAACGGAATGGTCTCAACAGCGGATTGACCTGAGGGGCTGGGGGCTACTAGTGTTGCGGCCCGGGATGGCGTTCCGACCCGGCCAGCGGCAAGCCCGCCGCATTGGAGTTCGACATGCTTCCCCCACAGAGAGTCAGCTACGGGCGTTCTCGCCGCCGCCGCTCACATCACGCCATGGTCCCCTCGCAGTCGACGGTGTGCCCGCTGACGGGCATGCCCCGCCAGACTCACAGGGCGTGCAAGGAGTCCGGGTACGTCCGCGCGGGCCTTCAGATCAAGGTCGCCAAGCTGGGCATCGGTGTTCCGAAGGACTGAGTGTCATCTAAGCGAGGGCTTCACCGGTCCCTACGATGAGGGCACGCGGGCGCCGGCGGAGAGTGCCGCACGCGCGTGCCGCGTGTCGGTCGGTCAGGGAATCAGATGAGCACGAACAAGCAGAGCCCGGTCAGCAGGCCTCTCCGCGTCGCTGTTGACATCATGGGCGGCGATCACGCGCCCGACGCGATTCTCAAGGGTTGCGTGGCGGCGCTCGCAGACCTGCGGCCGGGTGACAAGCTGGTATTCGTGGGTCGTGGCCCGGTGATCCGCGAGTCACTGGAAGAGCGGGGGATCGACTATCGCACGGACGCGCGGATCGAGATCGTCGATGCCGAGCAGGTCATCGAGATGGGCGACCCTGCCAAGCTCGTGCGAGTCAAGACGGATTCATCGATCACGCGGGCCCACCAGCTCGGCTCCATCCGGGCGGCGGGACAGCGGTGCGACGTGGTGCTGAGCGCGGGCAACACCGCGGCGTGCGTGATGGCGGCGACCCTGTTCATGGGTCGGCTTGACCACGTCATGAGGCCCGGCATCGCGGTCACGGTCCCCGCGTTCCACGGGCCCCTCATCCTCATCGACGCGGGCGCGAACCCGGACCCAAAGCCGGAGCACCTGTGGCAGTACGGCGTGATGGCCGACGTGATGGCCCGGCAGGTCCTGGGAATTGCGAACCCGCGTGTGGGCCTGATGAACATCGGCTCCGAGGAGGCAAAGGGCACGGACGTCATCAAGCAGACCCGCGACCTGCTGAAGGCCACTCCCGGGCTCAACTACATCGGCTATGTCGAGGGGCGCGATTTCTTCGAGGGCGTGGCGGACGTGGTGGTAACCGACGGCCTGGTGGGGAACACCCTCCTGAAAGCCGCGGAGGGCATGGCCAAGAGCCTGTTCAAGGCGATCGCCGCCGAGTTGATGGAGTATGACCCGACGCTGGTCACGCAGTTCGAGCCCGTGGTCAAGAGGATCTACGCGAAGAACGACTACCACGAGCACGGCGGGGCGCCGCTGCTGGGCATCGACGGCGCGTGCATCATCGCCCACGGGAGCAGCGAGGCCAGGACGATTCGTGCGGCGATCCGCAACAGCCTGAACTTCGTCCGCATGGGCGTGAACGCCGAGATCGCTCGCCGCCTGGGAGAGCTCGAGGCGATGAACATCCCCGAGCAGGTGAGGCTCGCGGGCGAGCAGCCGGCGGAAGGCGTGCAGGTATGACCGGCACCCCCGGCTTCCGAGGGGTGAGGCTTGTCGGCACCGGCCGCGCGGTGCCCGAGCGCACGCTGACCAACGCCGACCTCGAAAAGTTGATGGACACCTCGGACGAGTGGATCGTCCAGCGGACCGGCATCCGCACCCGGTACATCTCGGACCGGGCACGCGACGAGAGTGTGTCGGGCCTGGGCACCCGGGCTCTGGGGCTCGCCCTCCAGGCCGCGGGCCTTTCGTCCGCGGACCTTGACCTCATCATCTGCTCCACGATGACGGCGGACATGCCCTGCCCTCCCTCGGCGTGCCTGATCGCGGCCCGCGTGGGAAACCCCGGTTGCGGGGCCTTCGATATCAACGGCGCGTGCTGCGGGTTCGTCTTCGGGCTGAACGTCGCGCACGAGATGGTCCGGGGCGGGACCTACAAGACAGTCGCCCTCATCGGCGCGGACACGCTCTCGGCGCTCCAGACCTACACGACCGCGGGCCGGGGAACCGCGATCATCTTCGGCGACGCCGCGGGTGTCGCGATCTTTCGCGCGGACCCGAACCCGTCGCTGGGCATCATCGCCCAGTCCATGCACACCGACGGGACGGGGTGGAAGGACATCTACGTGCCCCGGTGCAAGTACGACGCACCCCCGGGGGTCGAGCTCCCGGAATCGGCCTTTGGGCACGTGCAGATGAACGGGGCCGGGGTCTTCAAGTTCGCCGTCGGAACGTTCCCGAAGCTGATCCAGGAGACCCTCGACAAGGCCGGCGTGCAGGCGGCCGATGTGGACATGTACGTCTGCCATCAGAGCAACGCGCGCATCCTGCGGGCGGCTCGCGAGCGGTTCAACCTCGACGAGTCCAAGCTCTATGTGAACATCGACCGCTACGGCAACACCGTCGCCGCGAGCATCCCTCTGTGCCTGGACGAGCTGGTGCGTAGCGGGCGAGTGAAGCCGGGTCACAAGGTCATGTTCCTCGGGTTCGGGGGCGGGCTGACCTGGGGCAGCAGCCTCTGGCAGTTCTAGCGGGGTCTTCCGGCCATGTCCGACCACGCCGTTCATGGCTCCGGTGACCTGCCCTATCGCATCGCGTGCCTGTGCGACCTGCGCGACGCGCGCGGACGACACCTCATGCTCAGGAGGATCAAGGCGCCCAACCTGGGCCTGTGCTCGCCCATCGGTGGCAAGCTGGACGTGGCGCTGGGCGAGTCGCCCGCGCAGTGCGCCCGGCGCGAGATTCTCGAAGAGGCGGGCGTGGACGTGCCCATGGAGCGGCTGCACCTGGTCGGGCTCGTGAGCGAGCAGGCCTTCGAGGGCCGCGGGCACTGGCTGATGTTCGTGTACCGTGTGCTGGGAGAGGTGTGGATTGAACCCCAGGACACGCGCGAAGGCCGCCTGGACTGGTTCTCGCACGAGGACCTGGACGCGCTGCCCCTGCCCGAGAGCGATCGCAGGATCATCTGGCCACTGATGCGGCGAGCGGAGGTCCCGCCCGGAGGAATCAGGCCCGGGTTCTTCGTGGTTCACATCGATTGCCGGGGCGACCAGATGGCGTGGGTGGTGGAGCAGGAGACGCCCGGGCGATAGGCCCCAAAAAAACGCGCACACCGGACGGGGTGTCATCGTCCGGTGTGCCAGGGGTGGGTCCTGGCCCGTCGTTGGTGACGCGGCTCAGGCAGACCCAGGGACGTACGCGGTGGAACTCGAGACGGTTCCGCGAATCCAACCCTGAGACCGATCCGACCTTGACTCCGATCCGGCCCTGAGCCAGCCCCGGCCCCGGGGGGCCTGAACCTCCGGGGTCATAGACTGGTGCACGTATGACTATCGCGATTGCATCTCTTGTTCTTGCTCTGCAGATCTCGCAGCCCGGCGGCGAGCCGCCACAGACGCATCCGGCGACGGCGTCACAGCCCGCGCCGACCCCGCCCCGCATCGAGACTGCGGAGGACCTGCTGAAGCTCATCGAAGACGCGGAGGGGCGATTCCGGACGCTGACGGCGGAGGTGCTCTTCGACCAGGTGAAGGGCGTGGACGCGGATCGGCGCAAGCGGTTTGGCAAGATCTGGTTCGAGGACGGGCGCGTGCAGACGCCGCCCGGGCCCAGGCGGTTCGCGGTGCGGTTCGACCGTGTGCAGTTCGGCTCGCGCATCCAGGACGAGGTGCAGGAGTACATCTTCGACGGGCAGTGGATGGTGGAGCGCCGGCCGGCGGAGAAGCAGATCATCAAGCAGCAGGTGGCCCGTCCGGGCGAGACCCTGGACCCGCTGAGGCTGGGCGAGGGGCGGTTCCCGCTCCCGATCGGGCAGAAGGCCGCGGCGATCCGCGCGAGATACGCCGTCGAGATGCTCGCCCCGGAGGCGGGGCTGGAGGCGCACGAAGAGAAAGAACTGCCCGCGCTGCTGAAGTTCGTCGCGGGCACGCACCAGTTGAAGCTCGTTCCCGTCGCCGGGCTGATTGACACCGAAGAGTTGAAGGAAATCAGGCTCTGGTACAGGACGGAAATGGGCTCTGATGGGCTGACGAACCTGCTCCCCCGGCTCGCGCGTACGGTCAATCGGGCCGGTGACGTGACGATCGTGCAGATGATCAACGTGGTGCTGAACGCCCCCGTCCCGCCCGAGGTGCTGTCGACGGCGGTGCCGGAGGGGTGGGACGCGCAGGTGCGGGAACTGCCGCCCGTGGCTCCACCCGTAAGCCCGCCGGGCCGATAAGCTCGGTGGGCCTGCGCGGCCCGAGGAGGCCCGATGCCCGTCGACCGCCGCCTGGGAACGTTTGCCCTGATGCTCGTTGGATTGGCCGGGTTCGCGCCCCACGTGACAACGGGGGCGACAACGGGGGCGACCACGGGCGGGGTTGTGGGGGCGAGGGGTCAGCCTGTGGCCTCGGTGCGGCCCGAACCCCCGAGGGCTGACGCCGACAAGCCCGAGCCCTTCCCGGAGCCAAGCGTGTCCGCGGCGGTGACGGACCTGCTCGGGCAGGCCTACCTCACGCCCGAGGAGCGCCGCGCGCTGCGGATGCGGCATGGGCTGTGGACGGAGGAAGACCTTGCGGATGCTCGCGCCCGCGCTCAGGCCGCGGTGGTGCTTGGCAAGTGGACGGACCCGGCGCTGCGGGACCAGGGCGCGGACCAGGTGGACCGTGCGGAGGGCGCGATCCGGGTGGGAAAGCCCGCGGACGCGCTACCCCTGCTGGCGGAGAATGACTCCCCGCGTGCGACGAGGCTGCGGGCCGAGGCGCTGATCGATCTGGGTCAAGAGGACCAGGCCCGCGAGGCGCTGCTGCCGCTGGTGAGCGCGCAGCCCGCGACCGCGGACGACGTGGCGGAGGTCGCGCGGGGGCTTGTGATCCTCGCGAGGCTCGTGGGGCCCGAGTCCGGGCAGACCGCGGGGTACCAGGACCTGCTCGCGAGGCTCGGCAAGGCCCGCGACGAGATGGACCGGCTGTCCTGGGCCGTCTCGCTCGCCGAGGCGCAGTTGCTGTACGAGAAGGACCGCTACGGGGCGGTCGGAGAGGCGCTGCAGGCGACGCTGACACTGAATCCCAAGGCCTCGGAGGCGTGGGTGCTTCTGGGCATGGCGTCGGTGGACGGGTTTGACTTCGGCAAGGCCGAGGCCGTCGCGATGAGGCTGGACCTGCTGGCGGGCGAGCCCGGGTCGGTGGACGCCGCGGTCATCCGGGCGGCGGTAAGGCTGAGGCAGAGCGAGGGTGAAGAGGCGGAGGCGATACTCCGGCCCTGGGTCGAACGCTGGCCCGAGCATCGACGCCTGCTGGCATGGTGGGCGGCGTCGGCGGCGGGACGGTTCGACTTCGAAGAGGCGGACCGGCGCCTGGCGAGGCTGGACGCCCTCTCTCCCCGCCAGCCCCTGGGGAACCTCGTCGTGGGCAAGGCGATGGCGGGCTCGCGCCAGTACGACGAGGCGTCGCGCTACCTGCGTGAGGCCTCGGCGCGCTGGCCCCGGTGGGCCGAGCCTCAGGTGGAACTCGGGCTCTCGGATATGCAGGCGGGGCGGACCAAGGACGCGGAGGCGGCGCTGGATCGCGCGCTCTCGCTGGACCGGTTCAACATCCGCGCGGAGAACTCGCTGAAGCTGCTCCGGGAGCTCAACTCGTACGCGACCATCGAAAGCGAGCACTTCATCGTGCGGTACAAGCCGGGCGTGGACGAGGTGCTGGCGCGGGAGATGCCCGCGGTGCTGGAGCGTCTGCACGCGCGGGTCACGGGCTCTGGCCAGGGCGGGATCGACCACGTGCCGACCGGCCGGACGTCGGTGGAGCTCTACCCGGATCACCACTGGTTCAGCGTGCGGATCACGGGGATGCCCCGGCTGCACACGATCGCCGCGGCGACGGGGCCGGTGATCGCGATGGAGGCACCGCGCGAGGGGCCGGGGCACAAGGTGGGGACGTACGACTGGGCGCGGGTGGTGCAGCACGAGTTCACGCACACGGTGACGCTCAGCCGAACGAAGAACCGCCTGCCGCACTGGTTCACGGAAGCGGGGGCCGTGCTGCTGGAGGACGCGCCGCGGGACTACACGACCGTGCGGCTGCTTGCCGGTGCCTACGAGGCCGAAGCGCTGTTTGACTTCGAGCAGATCAATATCGCCTTTGTCAGGCCCAGAAAGCCCACGGACCGCTCGCTCGCCTACGCGCAGGGCCACTGGATGTACGAGTACATCATCGAGCGGTGGGGCAACGCGGCCCCGCTATCGCTGATGGACCTGTACGCCTCGGGCGTCCGTGAGCCGCAGGCCTTTCAGCAGGTGCTGGGGCTGAGCCGCGAGGAGTTCCTCGCGGCGTTCAAGGAGTGGGCCGGCGCGAAGTTGCGCGGGTGGGGCATGCTCGCGACCGACGAGCAGCCCGGCATCCCGACGCTGCTCTCCCGCGACGCGGCGGAGGAACCGACGCCCGAACTGGTCGGGCGCTGGCTCGCCGAGCAGCCCGGCAATCCGGCGGTGCTCGAGGCGGCGGTGCAGCAGCGCGAGGAGGCCGGCGGCGGACGGATCACCGACGCCGACGTGGACCTGTGCGAGCGATACGCCCGCGCCAGGCCCGTGGACCCCAGGCCCCATCGCCTGCTCGCGGCGTATTGGCTCGACGCGGCGGACGGCGCCAGGGCGGCACCGCACCTGGAGTGGCTCGATGCCCGCGAGCAGAGCACCGCGGTCTACGCGACCGAACTGGCGCGCATCTACGCGACCGGCGGCGACTTCTCCCGTGCCACGGCCAAGGCGGCCCGCGCGGTGCAGATCGCGCCCTACGACGCACGCACGCGGGAGTTCGCCGCCACCATCGCGCTGCGGGCCAAGGACCCGGACGTGGCCGAGCGGCACATCCGGGCGCTGGTGCTGCTGGAGCCGGATCGCCCCGTGCACACGCAGCGGCTCGAAGCCCTGCTCAGATTGAGGCAGTCCGAGGGGCGCTGAGGCCATCTCCCGTACTCCCCACGTCAGTCCGCATCCGGCCAGCCCGAGACCTTCTGGAACCATGCGCGGACGGACCGCGTGATCTCTTCCGGTCCTTCTCCCGCCCCGGGACGCATGATCGGGCCAAAGGTCACCCGCGCGTGGCTCGGGGTCCACAGGCTCTCCCAGGCGCGGTCGACCTGAGGCGTGCCCCGGATCCACACAGGCAGGACCGGTGCGTTGCTGCGCGAGACGATGAGCCCCACACCCGAGTAGAACGGGCGCAGGGTCTCCGGCGGGCGCTCGATGCCTCCCTCGGGAAACACTCCCACGACCCCGCCCGCCCTGAGGTGTCGTATGGCCTCGCGGGCAGAAGTCGTGTCGCGTCCCTGGCGATCGACGCCGATGATCCGCGCGAACTGCCAGAAGGGCTCAAACCGGGGCAGCCTCATGTCGTTGGCCATCATCCAGCGCACCTCGAACTCGCACGCCGCCTGCACCAGCAGCGGGTCGATCCCCGCGGTGTGGTTGCAGACGACCACGAGCGGCCCGGACCGGATGCCCCGAGGGACATGCGACAGCCCGTCGTACCGGGCCCTGTGAAACAGCCTTACGTACGCCTGCATGCCCCGATAGATCAGCCCGACGAGTGGCTCCTGCCTCGGGCTGTTGAGCAGCCAACGACAGACCAGAGCCCAGGCCAGGACAGCCAGGCAGACCGAGATGAACCACGCGGGGGGCGACAAGGGCACGATGTTAGCGGTTGCAAATGAAGAATCGAGTCCGAACTGGATTTGTTCGGATTTGGTCCGGGACTACAGTGGCAACATGGCGGACCTTTGGGCGGCGAGGCGTGCGTCAGCGGCGGGGGCGGTGGAGCCGCTCGCGGTCCGCATGAGGCCCCGGCGACTCGAGGAGCTGGCCGGGCAGTCGCACGTGCTGGGCGAGGGCAAGCTGCTCCGCCGCATGCTCGAGGCGGACGCGATCACGTCCATCATTCTCCACGGCCCGCCGGGCACGGGCAAGACCACGCTCGCGGAGCTCATCGCGGCGCAATCCAAGCGGCATTTCGTGCGGGAGAACGCGGCGTCCGTGGGCGTGAAGCGCATCCGCGAGGTGGTGGACGAGGCGATGAACCGGCTGGAGCTGGAGGGGCGGCGGACGATCCTGTTCCTCGATGAAATCCACCGGTTCACGCGAAGCCAGCAGGACGTGCTGCTGTCGGACGTGGAGCGCGGGCTGATCACGCTGATCGGGGCGACGACTGAGAACCCGCTGTTTGCCGTCAACTCCGCGCTCGTGAGCCGGAGCACGCTGTTCAGGCTGCAGCCGCTGAGCGAGGACGATGTGGCAGCGGTGCTGAGGCGGGCGATCACGGACACCGAGCGCGGCTATGGAGGGCTGGACGTCCGGGCGAGCGACGACGCGCTGGCGCTGTGGGCGTGCAAGTGCGACGGCGATGCGAGGCGTGCGCTCACGGCCCTGGAGGTCGCGGTCCTCAGCGCCAGGAAGCGCGACGGCGCGGGGACCCCGATCGTGATCGACCGCCGGGAGGCGGAGGACTCCATCCAGCTCAAGGCGGCGGTCTACGACGGCACGGGCGACGAGCACTACGACACGATCTCCGCGTTCATCAAGTCCGTCCGTGGAAGCGATCCGGACGCCGCGATCTACTGGCTTGCCCGGATGCTCGAGGCGGGGGAAGACCCTCGCTTCATCGCGAGGAGGCTCGCGATCCTGGCGAGCGAGGACATCGGGAACGCCGACCCGCGGGGCATCATGGTCGCGGCGGCGTGCTGGGAGCTCGTGGAACGCATCGGCATGCCCGAGGCACGCATCACGCTCGCGCAGGCCACGGCCTATCTCGCGCTCGCCCCCAAGAGCAACGCCTCGTACGTCGCGGTGGACGCGGCGATCGCCGACGTGCGAGAGGGCCGCACCGTCCCGGTGCCGGTGCACATCAAGGACGGCAACGTCGCGAAGGCGGGGAGGATGTCCGCCGGCGGGCTGGCGGGAGAATCCTACAGGTACGCGCACGAGGACGGTGCCGACGACCCGCACCTGGGCAAGGTCGGGATGCAGGACTACCTCGGCGTGCCAAAGCGGTACTACCTGCCCACCGAGCACGGGCACGAGAAGGCGATGCGAGAGGCGTTGGAGCGGGCACGCAAGGCCCGTGGCCAGACCTGACGACGCGGGGGACGTCCGGGGCTGCTATCTTCCGGCGCATGACGCAGGACCCTTCCAGGGCGGTGGTGTTGCTCGGCGGCGGGGGCCACGCCCTCGTCGTTGCGGACGCGGTGAGCGAGGGCGCGGAGATTCTCGGATTCTTCGACGACGATCCAAGCGCCGTGCTCGGCGTCTGCACCGGGCTCACGAGGCTCGGCTCCATCGCGGAGTTTCCCGACGGGGCCGGGCCCCCCGTGCACCTGGCGATCGGGAACCTCGCGGTCCGGGCGGGCCTCATCGAGAGGCTCGCGGCGCACCAGACGATCACGATCCGCCACGCCACGGCTGTGCTCTCCGCGAGTGCGGAGCTTGGCCGGGACGTCTTCGTGGGCCCTCAGGCGGTGGTGCACACCGCAGCGCGGGTGGGAGATCACTGCATCGTGAACACGGGGGCGATCATCGAGCACGAGTGCGTGCTCGGCGAGAACGTGCACGTGGCCCCCGGGGCGGTGCTTGGGGGGCGTGTGCGGGTGGGGCCGGGCACGCTGGTGGGGCTGGGCAGCCGCGTGCTGCCCGGGGTGCGGCTGGGCGCCGGGTGCGTGGTGGGCGCTGGGGCGGTGGTGATCCGCGACGTGCCCGACCGCGGGCGGGTTGTGGGGGTGCCCGCGCGAACCATGAGCTAGCCGGGCCCATACGATTGGGGCATGACCCGCTGCCGCATCGCGTACGTGAGGTATCTGAACACCGCGCCGCTGGTGGAGGGGCTGGCCTCTGACCCGTCGGTGGCGCTGATCCCCGCGGTGCCCTCGCGGATCGCGGGCCTGGTGAGGCAGGGCGAGGCAGACGTGGGGCTGGCCAGCGTGGTGGACGCGATGGACGGGCTGACGGTGCTGCCCGTGGGGATGATCGGGTGCGACGGCCCGACGCTGACGGTGCGGGTGTTTTCGTCGGTGCCCGTGCGGGACATCCGAGAGCTTCACGCGGACACGGACAGCCACACATCGGTCGTGCTGGCTCAGGTGGTGCTGAGAATGATGGGCGTGGGCCCTGTGCGGATCACGGACTTTGACGCGCGGGAGCGGGCGCCGATCGACGAGGCGCGCGCGTCCGGGCCGATTGAGGGGGCTTGGCCCGAGGCGGTGCTGCTGATCGGCGACAAGGTGGTGTGCGACGCGCCGCCATCGGACCGCTATCCGCACCAGATGGACCTGGGCGAGGAGTGGAAGCGGCTGACGGGGCTGCCCTTCGTGTACGCGACGTGGGTCTGCCGCACGGGCGAGGAGAAATCTCCGGCGGTGCTTCGGGCAACGGTGCTGCTGGATCGCCAGCGCCGCCGGAACGCGATGAGGCTGGGGTGGATCGCTGGGGCGCGGAGCGCCGGCACACGGTGGGCCCCCGCGCTCGCGGAGCGGTACCTGGGAGAAAGCCTGCGGTATGAACTCGGCGCGGGCGCCCGCGAGGGGCTGTCGCGCTTTCTTCACGAGGCGGGTGCGCTGGGTCTGCGTGCGGGCGGGCTCCCGGCATTCGCTGCTGGGGGCCGGTGATGGTGCGCGTGGTCCGAGCCATCGTCGCGGTCGGCCTGAGCCTTGTATCCGCCGCGGGTGCGGGGCCGATCTCGCCCGAGACCAAGCAGGAGGTCGTGAACCGGCTGCAGGAGGTTCTGGCGAGGCAGGCGTACGTCGGGGGCGTGGACTTCTCGCTGCTCCGCCAGCACCTGCAGGGAGAGCGGGAGATGCTCAACCGGGCGACCACGGAAGAGATGTTCGCGGGCGCCCTGCAGCAGTCGCTCAGGCAGTTCGGCATCAGCCATGTGGGGATCATCCCGCCCCAGGCCGCGGCGGGGATGCACCGCAGCGCGAGCATCGGGATCGGCGCGCCGGTGCGCCCGGCGCAGGGCGGGCTGCGCGTGCTCGGGGTCGGCAAGGGCAGCCCTGCGGCGGCCGCGGGGCTGCGCGCGGGGGACATCATCACCGAGGTGGACGGCAAGCGTGCGACGAGCGCGGAGGCGCTGGACGGTCCCATCGGGAGCATCGCCGCGCTGCGCGTCCGCAGGCTCTCCGGGCAGGTGGAGGACCTCCGGGTCCAGAGGCGGGCGGTGGAGATGCGGCGCACGTCCACGCTCGAAGAGCTCTCGCCCCGCACCGCGATCATCCGCATCCAGTCGTTCGCGGGCGACTACGTGCCCGTCGAGATCGAGGAACTCTTCGACCGCGCGTTCGAGTATGAGAATCTGATCATCGACCTGCGGGGCAATGGCGGCGGGGCGGTCATGCACCTCATGCACCTCATGGGCCTGCTCATCCCGGAGTTCACGCCCCTGGGCACGCCCGTGTCCAATCGGCTCGCGGCGGAGTACGTGGCGGAGACCGGGGGCGACCCCACCGACGCCCGGGCCGTCGCGGAGTGGTCCACGTCGGAGAAGATGATCGCGGGCCAGAACCTCATGGGGCCGTATCCGGGGCGGGTGGCGGTGCTGATCGATGGCGGGAGCGCGAGTGCCTCGGAGGTGACGTCCACGGCGCTTCGGGAGCTGCGTGGCTCGCTCATCGTCGGGAGCAAGAGCGCCGGAGCCCTGCTGGTGTCGACGTACGTGGAGCTGCCCGCGGGTTTCGCGGCTCAGATCCCGATCTCGGACTACATCACCATCAAGGGCTTCAGGCCCGAGGGCGAGGGCGTCGTGCCGGACATCGAGGTCTCGGGCCGGCGAGAGGACGCCGAGCGGGCCGCTCGGGAAGCGCTGGAAAGGTAGCGAGCGTCACGGGCCGGTCTTCTTGGGGGCCACGGGGAGTGTCGCGCGCACCTTGGCGGCCTGCGCGTCCTGTCCGGCCTTGTCGAGCAGGGTGGCGTAGCGGGCACCGAGGCGGGCGTAGTTGGACGCGACCAGGAACTCCGGGCTGGTGCCGGGGCTTGGTCTAGAGACCTTGGTGAACGCGCGGGCGTAGAGCGAGATCGTGTCGGCCTCCGGCTTGCCCTCGCGGCTCAGGAGCGCCTCGCACCGGGCGGCGGCATCGACGATGAACGGCCCGTTGTTCGCGAAGCGGTCGATCACGTCGCTGTAGCGGTCCCACGCTCGCGCGGGGTCGCCCGCCTTCTCCCACACCTCGCCTTGGGCGAAGCGGGCGCGGGCGGCGAGATCGGCCCGTCTGGGTGGTTGCCTGCCGGCCACCTTCCCCGTGGGCTTGCGGGAGCCGGGGCCCCGCTCGCCGGTGCCGCCGGAGAACCGGGCGAACACCCACTCCCACATCTCGTCCTCGCGCGCGGGGTCCTTCACGGAGTTGATGTGCGGGCCGAGTGCCTCGAAGGCGAAGTCGGGAAAGTCCGCCCCGCACAGGTCGACGGCGGCCCTGGCCCAGCGGAGCGCGTCTTCCGGCGAGAGCAGGCCCTCAGCGGCCAACGCGGCGGCGGCGTCCCAGGCCGGCGCGTGCGCGGGTGAGGCGTTGACCGCCGCCTCGAGGAGCGACAGCCGAAGCGCCGTCGAGTTCTCACGCGGGGCGGAGGAGACGCCCTGTGGCGGCTCGGGCGGGTAGGGGGCCTTGGCGTCGGCGAGGCGGGCCGCCGCGTCGACCAGGGCGGTGGCGTACCACCGGACCTCCGGTGGTTCGGAGGCGGCGACCGCGGCGAGGGCCAGGCGCCCGTCCCCGACGCTGCGCCCGGTCTGGGGGTCGGCGATGCGTCCGGTCATCTGCGAGTACTCGCCGAAGCGGCCCGTGTCGCAGTTCCAGCGTGCGGTGCCCGCGGAGACTTCGAGGAAGCCCAGCCACGCGTGCGAGACATCGCTGCCCGTGGCGCGGACATAGGCGCTGGGGATTCCCTGCGCCTTGGCGGTGTGCATCGCGTAGTGCGTCTGGTGGCGGCACACCCCGCCGAGCTTCAGCATGTCCGCGAGCGTGGCCCGGGACGAGGCGAGCCTGAGCGGGGCCCCGCCGGGGAAGTGCGCGCGGTCGTAGGCGACCTCCGCGTAGCGCTTCCCGATCTGGCGGTCGTCCGCGTAGCGGTCCAGGGCCCAGGAGAGCTGGTCCGCCCCGACGAGCGAATCCACGACGTGCACGAGCAGTTCGGGGGGCGTCTCCCGGGTCGAGAGGAGCAGGCGGCTGTCGTTGGCGGTGAAGTAGTCGAAGACTTCGAGCGCCTCGGGGGACTTCCCGAACTCCCACGCGCGTTCCCGGTCGAAGACGACGCAGACCGCCGCGGCGAGCGCTGGATAGCGGTCTACCTGGTCCGGCCTTTCGCGGAGGAGGCGCTCGGCGAGATCGACGATGGGGCCGGGCTTTTCGGCGTCGGCGCGCCAGAGGAACGCAAGGCGCAGCGCAAAGGCGGGGTGGTCGTGGAACATGGAGAGCACGACCGGCTCGTCCGCAGCCTTGCGCGTCGCGGCAAGGCGGCAGACCCGGAGCCACCCCGCGGGCTCGGAGAACGCCTCGCGCCGGTCCAGAGGCGCGAACGCGATCTGCTCGTCGAGCAGGGTGCGCAGCGCGGCGACGGACTTTGCCGCCCCGGCCCCGGAGCAGCCCAGTTCCACGATCGTCTTCACTCGGGATTCAACATCAGCCGGCTGAGCCCCGGCAACGGAGACCCAGGACAGCAGGCAGACAAGCGAGAGGGCAGGGGCGGCGGGTCGCATAACGCGGAATGGTAGCAGAAACAGGCCAAAACGAGGCCCCTGTGAATCGTGGGAACCGTGCGGGCGCCCACGGGTCTGACTCTGGTGTTCCGCACGACCACAGCCGTCAGGATGGACGGCGGGTGCGGAAGAAAGGAGTGAGTCATGTTCCGTTCGACCGCAGCCGCGATGGCGGCCATGTTGCTCTTCGCCCACGCAGGACTCGCCCAACCCGTCGCGGTGTCCCACCCCGGCAAGGACGCGAAGGATACCCGCGGCGTGCAGCCCCGCCAGGCGCCCAGGGCTCAGGAGATCGCCAAGGAGACCGCCGTCAAGCCCGGTGCCCGTGGCAGTGCCGACCGCAAGCCCGATGACGCCAGGCGCGATGACGCGAGGCGCGATGAGACGAAGCGCGATGACGCCAAGCGAGAGGAGATCAAGGTCGCTCCGCGCGTTCCCGGCACGGCGCTGGGCATCGGCGCGGTCTCGCCCGGCCTGCGGGCGCCCCAGTCGGGCAAGCAGGAGCGGGCACCGTTCGCGGGCCACTGGCAGGGTCGCGAGGTCCGCCGCGACGACCACGCCCGGCGCGACGGCCGGGCTGACGTCCGCGTGGGCGGCGGAGTGTCGATCATGATCGGCGGCGGGCAGGCGAGGTTTGAGCACCGCGATGGACGCAGGGACGAGGGGGGCGGGTTCTGTGGCACGCCCGTCTGCCAGCCCCAGGTCACCCGGCTTGTGGAGGAGTTCCACCTCGATGGTCGGCGCATCGAGGCGGAGGTCACGCTCTGGTTCGATCGGTCCTGCGGGGAGCTCAGGGGCAAGGTGAGGCTTACCACGTGCGACCCGCGCGGCCTGTCCGGAATCAGCGCGTCCTTGGACGCGAACCAGGGCCGCAAGAACCGCTGGAACCCCTGCCTCACTGAGGTTGCAGACTGCGAGCGGAACGTCGCGGAGTACCTGACGGTCTCCGCGCCCTCTTGGGAGGTGGACTGCATGCAGGTCAGGCTGAGCCTCTCGGCGCGCTGCGGCAGCGCCGAGGTCGAATGGCGGGGCGTCCGCGTGACGCGTTGAGCCGGATGTACCCCTGATCACCCACACGCACGGCCGGGGCCCACGCCCCGGCCGTGTGGCGTTCGGGGCGCTCGGCGGGCCCAAAATGTACCCCGGGAAGGCCCGCGGAACCGATGATGTCGGGCTGGTCACCCCCGGAGTCACGCGTGAGTTCTGACAACGCCAAAGGTGCGTTGCGTGCAAAGATGCGCGCCGCGGTCGCGGGGCTGTCTGCCGTGCAGCGGGAGAACGGCTCCGGGCGGGCCTGTGCGCACCTGGCGGGGCTGGAGCGATGGAAGCGTGCTCGCATCGTGATGCTCTACTGGCCCATGTCGGGGGAACCGAACCCGGGGCACGCCGCCCGGCTGTTCGGGGGGACGATCTGCCTGCCCCGGGTGAACTGGAAGGCTGGTCTCATGGCGCCAGCGGCGGTTCCGGGTTGGGGGCTGGGCCTCTTGCCAGCGGAGCGGGGCGTGCAGGTTCCCGGGCCGGAGTGTCCGGAGGTGGACCCACTGACGATTGACCTGGTGGTGGCGCCGGGTTTGTCGTTTGACCGCCGGGGGGGCAGGCTGGGCCGCGGCGCCGGCTTCTACGATCGGTTTCTGGCGGGGCTGCGCGCGGTGCGCGTGGGCCTCTGCTTCGACGAGCAGATCGTCGACCAAGTGCCCACGGACCCGGGCGATGAACGGATGCACTGTGTCGTGAGCCCCTCCGGGGTGATCGACGTCTCGTAGGACGACGGAGCGTGGCCCCGGACAGGGCCCAGGCATGGAAGGTGACCGATGGCGCTGCCCTCTCAATCTGAGCGTTCGACCAGCAACCGCCCCGTGATGACGCGCGCTTCTGCGAACGGCAAGAAGCCCATGATGATCGCGGTCGGGCTCATTCTTGCCGCGGGAGCCATCTACGGCTTGTGGGCGTTCCTGCCCTCGGGCGAGAAGACCCCGGCCAAGACGGACCCGACGAAGCTCGCCGACTCGGCGACCAAGACGCCCGCGCAGCCCATCCAGCAGCCTGCCGCGCAGCCGACGCCCGCGAAGCCGGAGCCCGGACCGGTGGTGCTCCGCCAGGGTTCCGGAGGCGGCGTGGTGACGCCCCCCGGCACAACCCCCGGCACATCCCCCGGTACAGGGCCCGCTGGCCCCGCGACGATCGGCGCGCCGGTCAAGCAGCCGGACCCGTCCAAGCCCCCGGCGGTGGACCTGGGGTCGCCCGATCTGAGGCCTCAGCCGACGAACCCGGGGACGAGCCCGGCACCGGCCGGCGCGGGCCAGCCCAACCCGGAGAACCCGCTCTCGCCTTCGGGCTCCACGAGCGAGGTCCGCACGCTGATCGCCGAGGCGGACCGGGCAGGCACCGAGGGCAAGCCCCTGGTGGCCCGGGCCGCGTACAGCCGGGCGCTGATGCACCCCGGCGCGGGCCCCACGGAGCAGGCCGAGGTACGTGAGAAGGCCTCCAGGCTCAACGAGACGCTGGTGTTCGGGCCCGCGGTTGTGACGGGCGACCCCATGACCGAGATGTACGTGGTCGCGGCGAACGACAACCTGGTGAAGATCGCGCGGAAGCGATCGCTGGAGACCGACTGGCGTCTGATCCAGCGGATCAACAAGCTCCCCGATCCGAACTCGCTGCGCGTGGGGCAGAAGCTGAAGCTCGTGCGGGGGCCATTCCACGCGGTGGTGCACAAGAGCGAGTTCCGGCTTGATCTCTTCCAGGGCTCGCCGGACGAGCCGGATCGGTGGACGTACGTGAAGTCGTTCCGCGTCGGGCTGGGCGAGAGCAACGGCACACCCACGGGCACCTTCGTCATCAAGAAGAACAGCAAGCTTGTCGACCCGCCCTGGGTCAACCCGCGGACGGGCGAGAGGTTCGCCGCCAACGACCCGAAGAACCCCATCGGCGAGCACTGGCTGGGCTGGCAGGGTGTGGGCGACGCGGCGATCTACAAGGGCTTCGGGCTTCACGGCACGATCGAGCCCGAGAGCATCGGCCAGCAGCGCTCCATGGGCTGTGTGCGGATGCTCCCGGACGAGATCGCCACGGTGTACGAGTTCCTGACCGAGGAGGTCAGCGTCGTGAAGGTTCTGCCCTGAGCGGCGTCACGATATGGTGAGCTTCGGCGTTGCCTGCGCTTGTTTCAGAGAGGCCAGCGCGACCTGCGCCTCGACCTGGCGAACAAGTGTGGCAAGCGCCCCCGCGAGCGCCCGCTCCGCGCGGCCCGTCCCCGTGAAGTTGCTCGTGGGGTCGCCCGTGTCGCTGTTCTGACGCAGGGACATCGTGATGGGGATGGCGCCGAGGAACGGCACGCCCAGGCGCTGGGCCATGTGCTGCGCGCCGCCCTTCCCGAAGATGTCGTACTCCTTGCCGTCGTCGCCCACGAAGGTGCTCATGTTCTCGACGACGCCCAGGATTTCGACCCCGAGCTGGCGGAACATCTGGATGGCGCGGGACGCGTCGTCCTGCGCGACGCGCTGGGGTGTGCAGACGACGATGGCTCCGGTGAGGCGGAGCATCTGGGCCATGGTGAGCGAAACGTCGCCGGTGCCGGGGGGCAGGTCGATGACGAGCGTGTCGAGCTCGCCCCAGCGGGTCTGCTCAGCGAGTTGCTTGAACGCCCCGTGGGCCATGGGCCCGCGCCAGATCAGGGGCTTGTCCGCGGGCACGAGCTTTCCCATGGTCATGCAGCGCACGCCGTGGGCGAGGAAGGGCTGGAGCAGCCCATCGTGGACGACGAGCTCCTGATCGTCGAGCCCGAGCATGGTGGGGAGCGAAGGGCCGTAGATGTCCGCGTCGAGCAGCCCCACGCTCTGACCCTGGCGGGCGAAGCCCACCGCGAGATTGACCGCGACGGTGCTCTTTCCCACGCCCCCCTTGCCCGCGCCGACCGTGATGACACGCCCGACGCCGGGCAGACCGGGCGCCTGCGGGCGGAGGCCGGGGATCGGCGTATGGCCCGCCTGGCCTGGGGCCGGGGTGGGGGCCTGTGTGGGGGCCTGTGTGGGGGCCTGCTGGGGTTTGGGCTGTTCGGGCTGGGGCTTGCCGGTTGGGCCGCCGAAGCGAGAGGTGTGTACGACCGTCCCGGCCTCGTTCACGAACTCGACGATGAAGGAATCCACGCGCGTGCCCAGCGGGCGGGCCGCGTCGAGGACCGCACCGTGGGCGGACGCCGCGAGCGAGTCAAACGCCGCCTTGTCCCGCGCCGGGTATTGCAGCTTGACACTTGCGTATGTGTCACAGGCTGACACCCACAACAGGTGGTGTCCGGAAACGAGGTCGGTTCCCGCGGTGGCTCCGGGCACGGCACGCAGGGCGTCAGTCACGAGCGGCTTTGTGAGGGACATGGGCGGGATTCTAGGGAAGGGGCGGCCCGAGACCCCGCGCCGGCAATACAGCCGGTGGGTCGGGCGTTGGGCGTGTGTTCCCCTGTGGGGCGGCCTGTTGATCCGCCCGATGATGACCGGACGATCGGGGCGTCGCAGAGTTTCGGGCGTGGGCCTAGCCTCGCCCAAAAGGAGTTCTCAATGCGGACGATTCTGAAGGCGTTGACGGCGGCGGCGGTGCTTGCGTGTGCAGGGGCGGCGTGGGCGCAGGATTCTGCCCCGCTGAAAGGCCCCTCCGGCGACGACAAGTCCGTGCCCGGTGAGACCAGGAAGTTCGGCGGGCCGGGCGGCGACCGCAAGGAGCGGGCGTCACAGATGCCCGTGCGCCATCCCATGTTCATGCAGGCTCTCGATGTCCTGCGGGGCGACAAGGCCGGGGAGAGCGTGAGGCTGACCGCGGAGCAGGACGAGAAGATCGCCGGCATCGACCGCGATATGAAGGCCAAGGGCGAGGCGTTCCGTGCGGAGCACGGGGCCGAGATCCGCGAGCTCGCGTCGAAGCTCACGCCGGAGGACAAGCGCCGCTTCGCCGCACTGCTGGGGCAGATGGGCCAGCCCGGCCGGGGCGAGGGCGGGAAGGGCGCTGCGCGGCCCGCCGCGGGGCAGCGAGAGGGCGTGAAGCGCCCCAACGCGGAGCGTGCGAAGAAGCCGGCGGAGAGCGACGACGCGATGATGCAGACGCCAGACGCGGCGACCGCCGAGGCGGCGCGCGAGAAGCTGCGCACGCTCATGGAGACCGCGCCCCGTCCGGAGGATGCGCACAAGGCGATCTTCGGCGTGCTGACGGAGGCCCAGCGGCCCCTGGTCCAGGCCGAGATCGAGCGCATGCGCAAGGAGATGGACCAGCGCGGCGCGGAGGGCGGCAAGCAGCTCGACCGTGAGAAGGAGCGCGCAGGCCGCAAGCTGGACAAGAAGGAAGCCGAAGCGATGGAGGGCGCTGCGCCCACGTCCATCGACGACCCGCGCATCCCCGAGCGCATGCGTGAGCGGCTGAAGAACCTCCCCGAGGACCAGCGGCAGGCCGCGCTCCAGCGGCTCTGGGCCCGCCTCCGGGAAAGCCAGCCCAAGAAGTAACGAGCTCCCTGCTCGTGGGCATCTGTGAAGCCCGGGCCCCTACGGTCCGGGCTTTTTTTGTCGGGTGTTTTTCATGGCTACTCGGCGCCAGCGTGCCGCACGCCGCTGATCCCAACCTCGTCCTCGCCGATGTCGCCGGCGGGGATGTCTCCCGCACGGCTCTCCGCGGCGGGTTTGACCTCTCGGACGCGCTTCTCGCCCGAGCCGGCGACCGCCGGACGTTCGTGGTCTGCGGCGTTCCTGCCGTCGTCGGTCACGCGATACACCATGCCGATGGTCGTTTCGGGCTCGCCCAGCACCAGCCGGTTCGCGAGCTCCACGCCCTGCATCAGCGTGTGGTCGGTGTTCGCGACCTCGTACTTCCACATGCCGAAGCGGCCCCGGCTGTAGATGCCCCGGGACTCGAGCCAGGGGATCACAACGCTCAGGGCCTCGTCGCGCTCGACGCTGGGCGTCGGGTAGGAATAGTCCGCGTAGTAGTGCCAGCGGGAGACGATGTTCGCCCGCTCGCCCGGCTCCAGCAGACCCGTGTTCTCCAGGCCCCGGATGCAGTCCTCGACGACCGCCTCGGGCGTGCGGCCCGCGTTGCCCGGCGTGGGCTTTGCGTCCGACTCGCTCACCTCGCACAGCAGCGAGTAGTAGTTGTCCTTGTCGGGCGTCATGAAGGGCGAGTAGTTGGAGAGGTACGTCACGCGATAGAACGGGCAGTTGTCCTCGGGGAAGTACATCCAGCTCTTGGTGCTGGGGGTGCCTGCTCCGGGCGTGCGGCTGCGGAGGCCGATGCCCACCATGTACCCGCCGGAGTGCAGCAGCCTCGCCGCCTGCTCCCGGACCTGCGCCGGCACGTTGCCGGTCAGCACGTCGCGGCACAGCACGTCCAGCGGCATGGTGGAGAGCAGCGCGTCGAATCGCTCCGTGGTGCCGTCCGCGAAGGTGACGGTGCGTTGATCGGCGTCGATGCGCTTCGCGGCCTTGTTGAGGCGGATGTGCGAGTCCGGCCGCTCCGTGCCGTCCTCGTTCAGCCCGAGCGAAAGTCCGAAGCGGCGGTAGAACTCGCCCGTGCCGCCCTTCAGCGGGAACTTGAACTGGTTGTTCGGGCCCCAGCCGAAGTCGTCGGTGCCCAGGATTACGTTGCGGAGCGCCCGTTCGACGTCGATGACGGCGACGCGTTCGCCGATCCACTGTTTGTTCATGCGTTCGGGCGGATAGGCCCAGACCTTGAAGTTGTAGGGGCGCATGAAGTACCGCGCGATGCCCTCGCCGAAGACCGCGTCGATGAACTCGCCGAAGTTGGTGGCGGCGGCGGGGGAGGCCACGCGGCCTTGGCCGTGCTGCGCCTTCACAAGGCCCGCGATGCACTCGAAGGCGGCTTGCTTCGGGAGATAGCGCACGTTGTTCTGGAATGGGTAGGGAACCCAGGTGTCGAACATCCGCACCCAGCTCTCGCGGTTGTTGAGCGTGAACTCGGTCCCCATCAGGGCTTCGAAGCAGCGGTCGTAGTAGGCGTAGTGGCTGAACATCACATGCCCGCCGATGTCCCAGGTGAAGCCCCGAGGGTCGGTGAAGGAGTGGGAGAGCCCGCCCACGTACGGGTGGCGGTCGAGAATCGTGAAGTTGGTGTGTCCCAGCTCGCGCAGGCGGTAGCCGGCGCCAAGGCCCGTGGGGCCGGCGCCGAGGATCAGGACGCGACCGTTGGCACGGAGGTCTGCGGTGTCGGGCATCGGGCTCCCTCTGGCGTGGCTCCCGGGGGCATGCCCCGGTGCGGCGTCGTGGCGGAAGGGTAGGGGCGGGCTCAGGGTCGCGCGCCGGCGGGCGTCGCCGGGCGGGTGCCCTCGATCGTGACCGAGGGCGCGTCCTGCGGGTAGTCCTGAAGGGCCGCGACGTTCCAATCTCGCTCCCGCATGGCCTGGATGGCGCCGGCCGCGGCGAGGGCCGCGGTGGTCGTCGAGATCATCGGCACGTTCAGTCTCACTGTTGCCGAGCGGATGCGTCCCTCGTCGGTCTGCCAGCCCGTGCGGGTGGGCGTGTTGATCACCAGCGCGATCTGCCGATTGGCCATGAGGTCGATGACGTTGGGCCTTGCGCCCGTGGCGATCTTCTGGAGAAGCGTGACGGGGATGCCGGCCTCTTGCAGAGCGGCGGCGGTGCCCGAGGTGGCGTAGATGGTGAAGCCCTGTCGCGCGAGGATCGATGCGGGTTCGATGATGCCCTGGCGGTCGCTCTCACGCACGGATATGAACACGCCGCCCTTTGCCGGAGCCGTGGGAAGCGCCGAACCCGCGGCCATCTGGCTCTTGGCGAAGGCAATGGGGAACGAGGGGTCGATGCCCATGACCTCGCCCGTGCTGCGCATCTCTGGGCCCAGGACCACGTCCACCCCCGGGAACTTGCCGAAGGGGAACACGGACTCTTTGACAGCGAAGCAGCCCCGGGGTCGGACCTCGCGGGCGCCGGAGCGGGCGAGGGTCTGGCCCATCATGGCCTTGGCGGCGATCGCGGGCCAGGGGACATGCGTGACCTTGCTGATGAAGGGCACGGTGCGGCTCGCACGCGGGTTGACCTCGAGGATGAAGACCTCGCCATCCTTCACCGCGAGCTGGATGTTCATCAGGCCGCAGACCTTCAGCTCGCGGGCCATGTCCCTGGCGAGGGATTCGAGGCGTGCGACCAGGGGCTGGGGGAGAGAGACGGTGGGGAGGGAGCACGCGGAATCGCCGGAGTGGATGCCGGCCTGCTCAATCTGCTCCAGCACACCCGCGACAAGGGCGGTGCCTCCTCCCGGCACGCCGAAGTCGGCGACGACGTCGACGTCAACCTCTGTCGCGCCCGCGAGGAACTTGTCGATGAGGACGGGGGCCTCGTCCATGCCGCTGGATTCGAGCGCGGTGTCGATGAAGTGCAGCAGAGCCCTCTCGTCGGGGCAGATCTCCATGCCTCTGCCGCCCAGGACGTACGAGGGGCGGATGAGCACCGGGTACCCGATGCGGGCGGCGACTTCTCGGGCTTCCGCGACGCTGCGGGCGGTGCCCGCGGGCGGGCGGCGGAGCTCCAGCTTGTCCAGCACCTCGTCGAAGCGGTTGCGGTCCTCGGCGCGGTCGATGGAATCGACGCTGGTGCCGATGATCGGTGCGCCCGCGGCGACCAGCCCCTTGGCGAGGTTGAGGGGCGTCTGCCCGCCGAACTGCACGATGATGCCCCTGACGAGCCCCTGGCCGGGTACTCCCAGGGGGCGGGCGTTCAGCCGTTCGATGACGTTGAGGGTGTCCTCGAGGGTGAGGGGTTCAAAGAAGAGCAGGTCGCTGGTGTCGTAGTCGGTGCTGACAGTCTCCGGGTTGGAGTTGATCATGACGGACTCAAAGCCCAGGTCGTCCGCGGCGTAGGCTGCGTGGCAGCAGCAGTAGTCGAACTCGATGCCCTGCCCGATGCGGTTGGGGCCCCCACCCAGGATCACGACCTTGGGCGTGCTCGTGACGCGCACCTCGTCGGTGGCGGGCGTGCCGGAGGCAGGACGTTCGTAGGTGGAGTAGTAGTAGGGCGTGACAGCCTCGAACTCCGCGGCGCACGTGTCCACGAGCATGAAGACGGGCTCGACCCCCGCCTGCTTTCGCCGCGCCCGCACCGCGAGGATCGTCTCGGGCGAGATCTTGCCCAGGTAGAGATTCGCGAGCTGCGCATCGCTGTAGCCGAGCTGCTTCGCGCGGAACAGCACCTCGTGCGGCACGTCCTCCAGGCGGCGGAAGTCGCACAGCGTGTCCTCGAACTCCACCAGCTCCTTGATCTGATCGAGGAAGAACGGATCGATGCGGGTCAGCTCCGCGACCTGCTCCACCGTCCAGCCCATCTTGAAGGCGTAGCGGATGTAGTAGGGCCGGCCCTGGCAGGGCACGCTGAGTTTTCGGCTGAGCTTGTCCAGCGGGATGGGCCACTCGATCACCTGCCCGTCGGCGGTGCGGAGCCCGGTGTCGGAGGCGCCGGCGGCGGGGCTCATCACGTCCAGGACCAGGTCGCCACGCTCCACCGCGCGCATCGCCGTCAGCCACTTGTCGTTGCGGTCCAGGCCCAGCCCGAAGCGCTTCACGTCCAGCGAGCGGATGGCCTTCTGGAAGGACTCCTTGAACGTCCGCCCGATCGCCATGACCTCGCCCACCGACTTCATCTGCGTCGTGAGGGTCTCGTCCGCCTCGGGAAACTTCTCGAACGTCCAGCGCGGGATCTTGGTCACGACGTAGTCGATCGCCGGCTCGAAGCAGGCGCTGGTCGTGCCCGTGATGTCGTTCTTCAGCTCGTCCAGCGTGTATCCCACGGCGAGCTTGGCGGCGATCTTCGCGATCGGGAAGCCCGTGGCCTTGGATGCGAGCGCCGAAGAGCGGGACACACGCGGGTTCATCTCGACGACGATCATCTCGAACGGGCGCGTGCCGTCCGCGAGGGGCTTGGGGTTGGGGTTGACGGCGAACTGCACGTTGCTGCCGCCGGTCTCGACGCCCACGGCCCGCATGATGGCCAGCGCGCCGTCGCGCATGGCCTGGTATTCCTTGTCGGAGAGCGTGAGGATGGGCGCGACGGTGATGGAGTCGCCCGTGTGCACGCCCATGGCGTCGATGTTCTCGATGCCGCAGACGATGATGCAGTTGTCCTTCGTGTCGCGGACGACCTCGAGCTCGTACTCCTTCCAGCCGATGACCGACTGGTCGATCTGAACCTGGCCGATCATGGAGGCGGCGAGGCCTCTGGCGACGATGTCGCGGAACTCCTCGAGGTTGTAGGCGATGCCACCCCCGCTGCCCCCCAGGGTGAACGCGGGACGGATGATGGCGGGCAGGCCGATCTCCTTGAGGAACTCGTCGGCCTCCTCGCTGGTCTTGACGGTGCGGGCCTTGGGCATCGCGAGCCCCAGGCCCTCCACGATGTCCTTGAAGGTCTGGCGGTCTTCGGCTCTGTGAATGACCTCGCGGCTGGCGCCGATCATTTCGACGCCGAACTCCCTGAGCGTTCCGTTGTCGTGCAGGGCGCAGGCGCAGTTCAGCGCGGTCTGCCCGCCGAGCGTGGGGAGGATGGCGTCAATGCGGGGCCCGCGGGACGCCTCGTTCTGGATGATCTTGCGGACGGCCTCCGGGGTGATGGGCTCGATGTAGGTGCGGTCGGAGAACTGCGGGTCGGTCATGATCGTCGCCGGGTTGGAGTTCACCAGGACGATGCGGTACCCCTCGGCCCTCAGCGCCTTGCAGGCCTGGGCGCCGGAGTAGTCAAACTCGCATCCCTGCCCGATGACGATGGGGCCGGATCCGAGGACGAGAATGGTCTTGATATCGGTGCGCTTGGGCATCGGGCTCCGTTCGGGCGTGGGACCAACGTGGGGCCAAGGGGCGGGCGGCGCGCAAACTCGATGAGGTTACGCCGCACGAACCGGGGTGTCCATGCGGCGCGGGGCTCCTGTCGAAAGTGGTGGCGGTCCGGAACCCGGGGGCCGGGTCTCCGAAGCAGGTCGATGGTCGGGAGTAGAATCGCCGCCGGAGTCCCTGTTGGGGATACCGGAACTCGCAGAAGGGGGGTGCGGTGGAGCCGAAACAGCCAGAACAGGTGCCGACGATCGGGCATGCCCCGCCGACCAGGCCGGGGATGTTGGGCCCCCGCCGAACGACCTGGCCGAGCGTGCTAGGGGTGATCACGATCGTGCTTGGATCACTTGGGGTCCTGAGCGGGCTGTGGACCGCGGTCTCACCTCTGTTCGCGGACATGATCGCCGGGTTTGTCCCGGGCGGCACGTCGGGCATGGAGTCGGTTGCCGCGTACGCCTGGCTGATGGTGATCCTGGGTGTCTTGACCATGGCGCGCGGGGGACTGGAGATTGTGGCGGGTACCGCTGTGTACCGCAGGCGGGGCGGGGCCAGACGCCTCATCTTCGCCTGGGCCTGGCTCGCGATCGTCCTTTCGTTCGTCGGCGCCATCGCGACCTATCTCATGCAGATGGAGCAGTTCCGGGTGATGACGGCGAAGGGCACACCGATCCCCGCGGGGCTGGGCGGAATCATCGGCGTCTTCAGCGCGGTCATCGCCGTGGCCTGGGGGTGCCTGTTCCCGGTCTTCGCGCTGGTGTGGTTCTCTCGGCGGGTGATTTGTGAAGAGGTCCGGGGCTGGGGGGCTGGGGCGAGCGCATGAACTGCAAGTCCTGCGACTATCCCCTGTGGAACCTCTCCAGCCGCACATGCCCGGAGTGCGGCGCCCCGTTCAAGCCCTCGGACTTTGAGTTCGCGCTCAACGCGGTGCGATTCTGCTGCCCGCACTGCGCGCAGGAGTACTACGGCACGGGCGCACGCGGGCACCTGGTTCCCTCGTATTTCGCCTGCGTGTCGTGCGGCAAAGCAGTGGACATGGACGAGTGCGTGCTGCTCCCGACGGCGGGCGTGAAGGAGGAGCTGACGCGTGCCGACGAGAACCCGTGGTTGGCGCGGGCAAGGCTCGGTCGCGCCCGGGCGTGGTTCATGTCCATCGGGCGGGCGATGACCCAGCCCGGGCGCCTCATCGACGTCACGCCCGCCAACTCCGGCTGGGGCTTCGGATTCGCCCTCGTCACAAACCTCATCTTCAACCTCGTGGGCTGGGCCGGGTTCATCATCTTCGTGGTCGTCATCTCGGCGGTCGCCGCGGGGGGCGGACGGGGAGGCATGAGGCCCCTCCTGGGCGTAGGAGGCGGCATCGGCGCGGGGGCGATCTCCGTCGTTCTGTTCCTGGGCCTGGGGGTCATCGCATGGATCGGCGTCACCCACTGGTTGCTGCGGATCACGGGCGGGTCGGCGCACCCGATCTCGCGGACCGCCCAGGCCATCTGCTACTCGTCCGGTGCCAACGTGCTGAGCGCGGTCCCCTGTCTTTCCATGTACATCTGGCCCCTCGCGCTCATCTGGTGGGCGGTGAGCGCCACCATCATGGTGGCGCGGGGCCAGAAGGTGAGCGGCGGGCGCGCCGCCTTCGCCGTTCTTGCACCGCCCGGCGTCGTGGTTCTGGCGGCGGTCGCGGGCTTCGCGTGGTTCATGTACTGGTCGATCAACATGGCGAACTCCGCCGCGGCTGTGCCGCCTCCCGCACCCCCGGTCGCCACCGCCCCCGCTCCGCCGATCATGCACGATGCTGATCCTGGCGACGTTTCCGAAGTACTCATGCGGCATCGAGGGGACATGGGCCACTGGCCCTTCCACGCCCTATCGCTTGTGGGCGGCGGGCTCAGGCCCGAGCAGCTCACGGGCAGCGAACCCGACGACGCCTCCGCAGGCAGGCTCTACGGCGTGGACCTCTCCGTGTACTACCTTGGCACCGACGAGCAGAAGCGACTGTTCCTCGACCTCGTCCGTTCCAAACTCCCCGAGCGCATGATTGCCCACAGGCTGGGCCGCTTCGTCTTCACCTATCACGGCGTGGACCCGGACGCGAACCCCGAACTGTGGGTGCTTGTGTGTCTGCCACGCCAGGGTACGCAAGAGCCGATCGCGGTGACGCTGGCGGACGGCGAGACCGCGTGGCACTACGAGCTCGCGGACTTCGGGGTGGCCCTGGAAGACCAGAACCGGGCCCGCGAGGCCGCCGGACTGGCACCGCTGCCGGACATCCTGGGCCTGGAGGCCGACTCGCCCGCGGTTGCTCCCTGACCTCGCTGGCATCGGTGCACCGCACGGTCGCCATGTGGGGCGGGGCCTGGCTCGACCCTACCCTGCATGACGATGAAGCTCGCCGTGGTCGTTCCTGTGTACAACGAAGCCCGCTGGGTCCGGCAGTCGGTCGCGCGCTTGCAAGCCACGCCCGCGCCCCGGGCCGGCCGAGGCCTCCCCGATGATCCGCCCTGCGAGCGCACGATCTATCTCGTGAACGACGGCTCGACCGACGGCACGCGCGAGGTCCTGGACGAACTCGCCCGGGAGCCGGGCATCGTGGTGCACCATCACCCGGCGAACCGGGGCAAGGGTGCCGCCATCCGCACGGGCTTCGGGCTGGCCCTGGCTCAGGGGGCACAGGTCGTGATCGTGCATGATGCCGACATGGAATACGACCCCGAGGACCACGCCGGCGTGCTGAGGCCGATCCTCGATGGCCGGGCCGACGCGGTCATCGGCTCACGGTTCATCGGGCACACCCACCGCGTGCTGTACTACTGGCACTACCAGGCGAACAAGGTCATCACGACCTTCTGCAACATGGTGACGAACCTCAACCTCACCGACGTGGAGTGCTGCCTGAAGGCGTTTACCGCGCCGGCGCTGCGTGCGGCGATGCTGACCGAGGAGCGGTTCGGGATCGAGATCGAGCTGATCGCGAAGGTCGCCAGGGCGCGGGTGCCGGATGCGCCGTTGGACGCGCCCGCGTACCCCGCGACCGCGGCCCCGCCCCTCCGCCGCGTGCGCGTGTACGAGGTTGCGGTGTCCTACGCGGGCCGAACCTACGAGGAGGGCAAGAAGATCGGCTGGCAGGACGGCGTGGCGGCGCTGTGGTGCATCGTCAAGCACGGCCTACTCGGGGGCTGAGGCCGGCATGATCCACATCGCGCTCCGGATGCTCTTCGGCGACCGCACCAAGTACCTCACGCTGGTGCTCGGGCTCGCGTTCGCCGCCCTGCTCATGAACCAGCAGGGCGCCATCTTCCTGGGGCTGCTCTTCCAGGCCACCGGCCCGCTCCAGAACGTGAAGCAGGGGGACCTCTGGGTCGTTGACCCCGGCATCAAGTGGGTGCTGGAGTACCGCAGCCTCAGCGACCAGAAGCTCTCGCGCGTGCGGTCTGTCCCCGGGGTGGAGTGGGCCGAGCCCTTCTTCAACGGCTGGGCGGTGACCGAGCTGGAGAACGGGGACTTCAAGAAAGTGCAGGTGCTGGGCATCCCGCGGGCCACGCTCGCCGGCAGGCCGGAGGTCATGCTCGAGGGCCGCCTGGAGGACCTGTGGGTCCCCGACGCCATCATCGTGGAACAGCAGACGGCGCGTGCGATGGGCGACATCCGCCCCGGTGACACGCTGAAGATCAACGACCGGCGCGCGCTGGTGGTGGGTATCTGCAAGGCCCGACGGGGCTTTGAGAGCAACGGCATCATCTACACGACCTTCGAGCAGGCGGTGCGGTTCTCGCCCGTGGGGCGGGAGTCCATCAGCTACATCCTCGTAGAGGTCAAGCCCGACGCCGACCCCGCGCTCGTGAAGCAGCGCATCAACGAACTGGGAGACGTGCGGGCGCTCTCCACCAGCGAGTTCCGGGCCCGCACCATCGAGTTTGTCGTGCTCGCCACGGGCATCGGTGTGAACTTCGCGATCACCATCGCGCTCGGCTTTGTGGTGGGGCTCCTGCTCTCGGCGTCGATCTTCTACCAGTTCACGCTCGAGAACCTGCGCCACTTCGCGGTGCTGAAGGCGATGGGGGCGGGCTCCCTCACCCTGGTCTGGATGATCCTGCTCCAGGCGCTGGTGGTAGGGGTGGTGGGGTTTGGCATCGGCACCGGCGCCGCGGGCGCGTTCGCGCTCATCAACCGCCGTTTCGAGGGCGACCTCGCGACCTACTTCCCGTGGCAACTGCTGGTGGGCAGCTTCGTGACGACGCTGCTCACGATCTTCCTCGCGAGCATGCTGAGCATTCGGCGGGTGGTGCGGGTCAGCCCCGGCGCCGTCTTCGCCTCGTGAACCTCAGGCGTGGACGTCAAGTCGCAGCCCGATCGTGGCCCACTCGGAGGCGAACATCGCCGCTCGCGCCGGGGGCTCGTAGGGCCTGAACGATTCAGCCGGCGGCGCGACACGCTCGCTCCGGCGGTTCTGCTTCTCCAGATACTGCCAGTAGGGAATCACGCCCCGGTCGCAGCCCCCCCGGCTTCCTGCGTCACACACGGGCTCGATGCGCCGCTCGATCGCGAGGGGCACAAACTGCCAGGTACACGTGTTTGCGATTGGAGCGAGCACTGCGGCGGAGAGGACTCCAACCCGCGTGCCGCCCGGGCCGCGGGGCGGAGCCGCCGATAATCAGCGCCGTGGGGCGGCGGCGCGGGCACGTCGCGAGCCCGGGCGACGGGCGCCCGCGGGCGGTGGCAAGGTGTGTTGCGGCTTGGCAACACGCGAGTGTCCTCCCGCGTGAACGCCGCCGGGGTGCAACGATGTCCGCGTGCTCCGCACCAGCGACCTGGACTACGCCCTGCCCGAATCGGCGATCGCGGCAACGCCCGCGCCGGCGCGGGAGGACGCGCGCCTGCTCGTCGTGGGGCCGGGGGCCGGCTTGGTCCGCGACAAGCGCATCCCCGACCTGCCGGGCCTGCTCGCGCCGGGAGACCTGCTGGTGCGCAACCGCACGCGCGTCGTGCCCGCGCGGTTCGTGGGGACTCGGCCCGAGACGGGCGCGAAGGCGGAGGGGTTGTTCCTGCGGGAGCTCGGCACGGGCGCGTGGGCAGCGATGATCAAGACACGGCGCGTGGGCGAGGGCGTGCGGCTCTCGCTTGTGTCACGCGAGGGGGCGCCAACCAATGTGCGACTCGTGCTGGTGCGCAGGCTCGAAGAGCCCGGCGCGTGGGAGGTGCACGTCCAGGACCCGCTGGGGCGGGCCCCTCTCGCGCTGCTGGACGAGATCGGGCGCACCCCGCTCCCGCCATACATCCTTGCCGCGAGGCGGCGATCGGGGTTGGAAGTCCCGGACGACGTGGACCGGTCGAGATACCAGACGGAGTTCGCAGGGGGCCAACCCGCGTCGATCGCGGCACCCACGGCGGGGCTGCACCTGACGCCCGGGGTCGCGTCGGCGCTCGCCGCACGAGGTGTGCGCGTGGCGGATGTCGAGTTGCAGGTGGGCACGGGCACCTTCCGCACGGTTGAGACTGAGTTCGTCGAGCAGCACGACATGCACGAGGAGCGGTGCCTGGTCCCCGCGGAGACCGCGCGCGAGGTGGAGGCGGCGCTCGCGCGGGGCTCTCGCGTGGTGTGCGTCGGCACGACCTCGGCCCGGACGCTCGAAGCCGCGGCCCTTCAGGGTGCGACTCCCGGCGAGTGGTTCTCGACCCGTTTGCTCATCACACCCGGGTACCAGTTCCGCGTGACGCGAGCGCTGCTCACGAACTTTCATCTGCCAAAGTCCACGCTCATGGCCCTGGTCGCGGCGATGCTGCCCGGCGGCGCGCCGGAACTGCGAACGCACTACGAACACGCGCTGTTGGGCGGATACCGCTTCTACAGCTATGGTGACGCCATGCTGGTCTTGCCGTAGAAAAGCACCCAGTTGGTGGAATTCGAGTGAGGCGGGCCGCTGGCTCTCGATTCATGGGAGGTAGCCTGCCAGGGTGCGAAGCCCTCGGCGAGAGAAGGAGGTGCCCGATGAAGCACTGTGCGATCGCGTTGGTCCTGGCCGCCTCGTGTGCGAACGCGGGGCCTCCCGGCGATTATGGCGATGCCCCGGTCGGCAACAACGGCCAGGGCATCCTTGCGTATCCGGGCGTGCTCGCACGCTGGGACACGCGCTTCAACCACACGAACACGGTCTTCAGCCCGCAGTACCCGCAAGGGGCGTGGCTGAACCCCGGGTACACGGGGTTTCTTGGCGCGCTGGCGCCGGGCGTTAGGGCGGACAGCACCATGACCCCGGCCCTGCCGGAAAACGACTGCCGTCCGGTGCTGCTGTTTGACGGCCCGGCGCCGCCCGCGGCGGGCACCAACCCGCTGGCGCAGCTCGAAGTGACCGTCAGCACCACCCCCGCCCACAACCCGGATGAGCCGCTGTATCTGAACGTCTGGATCGATCAAAACCGCGACGGCAAGTGGCAGGACGGCTACTTCGACGCCACGCCGGTCATTGCCTGGAACCTGGAGTGGGTGATGCAGGACGTGCGGGTGTACCTGGCACCGGGCACGCTCGCACGCGTCAACACCGCCGGCATGAGGCTGGAGAACCCCACGGCGCCGGTCTGGGTTCGCGTGATGGTCACCGATGAGCCGGTGGGTGCCGCGTTCCGTGGCCCGCCCACCAGCATCACGCACTGGTGGGATTCCACCATGACCGCCGCACACCCCTTCCGGGGCGAGATCGAGGACCACTATCTCGAGTACCAGACCGCGCAGCCCGGCACCGCGCCCGTGAAGGGCGTCTGGTGGAGGCCGTTCCACAACAATCCCGGCGGCGCCGCTCCTCCCAAGGCCGCGTGCGATGTCTTCTACAAGGGCCCGTGGCGCATTGCGACGCCGCGGTGCCTCCCGGTGGTCGTCTTCCCGCTCGACTACACCTCCAGCAGCAGGAACAACGGGTGCGCTCTCGCGCCAGTGCTCTGGGCCATGTACGGGCTGAAGCACGTCGCGGGAGTCCCCGGCCCACCCAATGTCTCCGTGAGGCCTCCAAGGCCACCCGGCTCCGCCGGCGCCGGAGCCCCGCCATCGTTCACCTGCCCGGCTCCGTTCGCGGCGGTCATCACCCTGCCCGCCGGGCCCATCCCCAACGAGGGGGCGCTCATGGACAGCATGACGCTGCCCGAGGCCAGCCTCACCGGCGGCACGCTCCGCATCCAGGCCTGCTATCCGCCCCCGCCCCCCTTCCCCAAGCGACTGCGGTTCCGCGCCTACCGCGCGTTCTTCCACACGCAGACCTGCGGCAGTGTGCACGTCTCCCGCTCGGTCTTCGAGCAGCCTGAGACAGGCCTCACGATCGCCCACGCCGTGGTCGAGGGCCCGGGGTACGGCTCGGACTACTGCGACTTCGAGCACGGCGGGCTCGAGGAAGACTTCGTCGACCTCGCCGAGAACCGCCCCTTCCCCGACCCGGACTTCACGAACTTCGCGTTCAACCTCCCTTCCCCCAGCGGCTCTGAGGCCGTGCTTGATCCGGACACGTTCGTCAGCCCGCCTCATTCCCTGCGGCTCCGCAACGCGTCGTACATCGTCTCCCCCGCCTTCCCCGACCACTACGAGGCCGGCATGATCGAGCTGTCGTACTTCGGTGGAGGGCCCGGCGCCAGAATGCAGATCGTCTCGGTCGAGGGGATGACCCTGGACGTGGACCTTCCCCCCGCCGACGACTGGCAGTCCTTCCTGATGACCCTGCCGCCCGACTTCAGGCTCCAGTCCATCGTCGTTGACAACGCCTCGCCACTGCCCCTCCGCATCGACGACCTCGGGATCGACCTGAGGGAGATCACGCCCCCCGCGCCGCCCTGCGATCCGGACTTCAACCAGGACGGCAACGTCGACCAGGACGACGTGGTGTACCTCATCAACGTCATCGGTGGCGGCGAGAACCCCACCGAGCGCGACCCGGACTTCAACCAGGACGGCAACGTTGATCAGGACGACGTGACCGCCCTCATCAACGCCGTGGGTGGCGGCGGCTGCCCGTAACCACAGCGTCCATCGCTCCCACGCGGCCCCGGCCTTCCGGGGCCGCCTTTGCGCGCGCAGCAGGGGCCGATCGGGGCTCGGGCACGCTCCCGCGCGTATTCTCCCGCCATGCTTCAGCTCATCCCTCTGCTCGTGACCCTGCAGCCCACCCCACCCCTGGCTTCGGAGGCCATGGCGGCGGTCAGCGCCGAACGGGCCAAGGCGTCGGTTGTGACCCTCGCGTCTTTCGGCACCCGCCACACACTCTCGGAGACCCAGAGCGACACCCGCGGCATCGGAGCCGCGCAGCGGTGGCTGCTGGCGCAACTGAAAGAGGCCGGGGCAGAGGCAAGCCTTGAAACGTTCGACGCCCCGCCCATGCAGAGGCTGCCCGAGGGTGCCAAGATCGTGAACGTGGTGGGCGTGCTCAGGGGCTCGATGCCCGAGGCGGCGGACAGGTTGTACTACGTTGTGGGCCACTACGACACCATCAACAGCAATCCGATGGACCCCAAGGGCGACGCGCCGGGCGCGAACGACGACGCCTCCGGCACCGCGGTGGTCCTCGAGTGCGCCCGGGCCCTGGCGGGCAGGAACCTGGAGTCCACGATCGTCTTTCTCTGCACCGGCGCGGAGGAGCAGGGGCTGGTGGGCGCGCGGTTCCACGCGGAGGCGGCGCGGGGCCGGGGCGACAACATCGTCGCGGTGCTGAGCAACGACATCGTGGGGGACCCATCGCCCCTGCTCACCATCCCCGCCGACCCGCGGGGCGATGACTGGGTCAGCCAGTCCGCGACGAACATGGTGCGTGTGTTCTCGGAGGGCATCCCGCGGAACGCCACCGCCGCGGAACTGGCCACCATCCGCCAGCTTGGGACCGAGAGTGATTCCACCAGCCGCCAACTCGCGAGGTACGTGCTGACTATCGCGATGCGCGAGGACGCGCCGGTAAAGCCCCTGGTGATCTTCAGGCAGGACCGCTTCCTCCGCGGGGGTGACCACTCGGCCTTCAACGACTCCGGGTTCGCCGCCATCCGCTTCAGCACGCCCGCGGAGGACTACTCCCGCCAGCACCAGAACGTGACCGAGAGGGACGGCAAGCCCTATGGCGACGTGCCCGAGTTTGTGGACGGGGAGTACGTCGCCAACGTCGCGAGGCTGAACGTGGCGGCGCTGGTGAACCTCGCCAACGCCCCGCGCGCGCCCAAGGACGTCCGCATGATCACCTCGGAGCTCACCACCTCTACCACGGTGCGATGGTCGGCGAACCCCGAGCCCGATGTCGTCGGCTATGACCTGGTCTGGAGGCCCACGACATCCTGGCAGTGGGAGGGGTCCAAGGACTGCGGCGACGTGCGGGAGGTCACCGTCCCCATCAGCAAGGACAACTTCATCTTCGGCGTGCGGGCCTACGACAAGGACGGCTACCGAAGCCCCGTCACCGTCGCCGGGGCCGCCCCCAAGTAGCGAGCAGGACGGATGGAGGGCGGCGCGGCCTCCTGAAACCGAGACGCCCCGGGCCCGAAGGACCTGGCGGCATCCGCGGGCGGCGAGCCCGACAAAGGGGTTCTCATGAGCGCTGACATCATCGAGCATCAGGTCATCGGCGGGGACATGCAGGCCGTGGTCGTGACCCTGGACCCGGGCGAGGCGGTCGTCGCCGAAGCCGGCGCCATGATGTACCTGGAGGACGGCATCGAGATGGGCACTGCGCTCTCGATGAAGAAGGACGCCCCCGGTCTGCTGGGCCGGCTCTTTGAGGCCGGCAAGCGTGCCGTCACGGGCGACTCTTTCTTCATCACCTTCTTCACGAACAACGCGAGAGAGCGACGCAGCGCCGCGTTCGCGGCTCCGTACCCCGGGCACATCGTCCCCATCCTGCTCGAAGATCACCGGGGCGAGATCCTCTGCCAGAAGGACGCCTTCCTGTGCGCCGCCCGGGGAGTCAGCGTTGACATCGCCTTCACGCGGCGCATCGGGGCGGGGCTCTTCGGCGGCGAAGGGTTCATCCTCCAGAAGCTCTCATCGCCCGATCGTCGCGGGCAGACCTTTCTCCACGCGGGCGGCACCGTCATCCGGCGCGAGCTCGCGCAGGGCGAGACGCTGAAGGTGGACACCGGCTGCCTCGTGGGCTTCGAGAGCACCGTGGACTACGACATCCAGCTCGTGCCCGGCATCAAGAACAAGCTCTTTGGCGGCGAGGGGCTTTTCTACGTAAGGCTCACCGGTCCCGGCACTATCTGGCTCCAGACGCTGCCCTTCTCTCGCATGTGCGACCGCATCCTCGCCGCGGCTCCTTCCGCCGGCGGCTCTCGGAAGGGCGAGGGGAGCGTGCTCGGCGGGCTCGGGGCGCTCCTCGATGGCGACAATAGCTAGCGGCTCAGGGCGCCTTTGCGCCCGGCTCGGGCAGTGCGATCTGGTGCACCGCGCCCGCGAGGCCCCGGACCACGAGCGTGAAGCGGGTCAGGTCGAGCGTCTCCAGCGTGTCCGTCGCCTTGTGGTAGTGCGGGTTGCGGAAGTTTGCGGTGTCCGTGACCATCAGCGCGGGCACGCGCAGCGCCATGAACGGCCGGTGGTCGCTGCGGGTCATGTCCGGGAGCGCCACGGGCACAAAGTCCACGACGGTTGTCCTGAGCCCGGGTGCCGACTCCAGCATCGCAAGGGAGAGTTCGCGGATGAAGGCCTGATCGCGAACGATGCCCACGAGCGCGATGGAATCTCCGACCGTGGGCGCCTCGAAGACGCCGGGCTGCGAGGGGATGGGGCTCTTCTGGCTGTTGGGCTCATCGCTGAAGTAGCCGAGCATCTCCAGGCTCAGCATCCCCACGATGGTCTCCGGGTTCGGAGCGTCGGCCGCCGTTGGGGCGGGTGGTTCATCCGGGGCGGGCGGCGCGGGCCGATGGGCCTTCTTCCAGTCCGCCGCGTACGCGGTCGAGCCGACCAGGCCCACCTCCTCGAGGTTGAAGAACGCGATGCGGATGGTCCGGCGGGTCGGGAAGTCCCTGAGGATGCGGGCCAGTTCCAGAGCCGCCGCGGTGCCGGTCGCGTTGTCGTCGGCCCCCGGGCCCATGGGCACGGCGTCGAAGTGCGCCCCGACCACCAGCACCTCGTGCTTCAGGTCCGTACCCGGCAGGTCGATGATGATGTTGTGCCAGGTGATCTGGCCCTCGTCCGCGGGGTCATCGATCTCCGCCCCCGGCGAACCCCAGGTGAACGCGTGCATGACCGGGGTGAGCCCAAGCTCCCGCAGCCGGTCCGCGAGCAGCGACTCGGCTTTGCGGAGGCCCTCGCGGTGCTCGGGGCTGCCGAGTGCGGCACGCTTCTCGGGGAGCGATCGGATCGTCTCCACCAGCCGCTCGGTGCTGACCAGCGGGGCGGGACCGGAGGGTTCGAGGGGCACGCCGAGCGCGCACAGCGACAGCAGAAAGGTGATCACGCCGTCATTGTTGGCGGCGTGTCGGCTCCGGCCCCGGGTCAGCGCTTGGGCTCGCCGGCGGGTGTGTATTCGACCGCGGAGCCGATCATCTGCTGCACGCGCTGCACGATCGCGAGGTCGGACTCGGACAGGTCCGGCTGCGAGGAGAGCGCCGCGACGTCCGCGGTGATCGTGGCCTTGTCACCCACGAGCACGAGCACGCCCCGGTCCAGCGCGATGGCCCCGGACGCGAGCGCGTTGAGCTGCCCGGCGTCGAGCGCCGCGGCGGCCTTCAGGTCGGCCGCGATGCTTGAGAAGGGCAATCCGGCGCCCACCAGCGAGGCACCGGTGCCCACCACGCCGCTCACGCCCTGGAAGGCCTCGACGGTGTTGGTGCGCACGGTCTCGCGCGCCTTGGCGACTTCGGACTCGGAAATGTCGCCCGCGCGGAGCCGGTCGAGCTCGCGGGTGAACTCCACCAGCGACTCGCCGGTGGCGTCGGCCCGCACGGAGGACCGGGCCATCCAGTAGCCCGCGCCGGGCTGCATCACGAACGCCGAGCCGGCGCCGTAGGTATACCCGTGGTTCTCACGGAGGTTCTGGTTCAGGCGGCTGGTGAACGACCCGCCGAGGATGGTGTTGATGAGGTCGTAGGGCACGCGTCTGTCGTCCGCCGCGTGAATGCCCGGGGCGAGGTACCGCACGACGGTCTGCACCGCGTTGGGACGGTGGACGATGACGACGCGCATGGCTTCCGCGGGCGAGGGCTGCACCACCCTGGTGGCGGCGCGGGGCGTGCCTCCCTTCCAGTCGGCGAAGAGTCCCGTGAGCGTCTGCTCGGCCTCGGCGCGGGTGAGATCGCCCGCGATGAGCACCGTGGCGCTCGCGGGGCTGAAGAGAGACTGACGGCGGGCCTTCACCTGTTCCAGCGTGAAGCCGGAGACCGTGGAGGCCGTGCCGGACGAGGGCCACGCGTAGGGTGACGCATCGCCGAAGAGCACCCGCTGCCCCACGCGGCCCGCGACCGCCATGGGCTGGGCGTCTTCCTGCTTCAGTGCTTCCAGGTGCAGGCGCTGCACGCGATCCCAGTCAGGGGCCTTCATCGCGGGGGTGCGGAGGGCTAGCCCCGCCAGAGCCGCGGCCTTGTCGAAGTTCCGCTTCACGCTCGTCACGCCTACCCAGGCGGTCTCCGCACTGGCCCCGGCGCCGAAGGTCGCGCCCAGGGATTGCACCGCGTCGGCGAACTGTTCGGCGTTGTAGTCGCCCGCGCCCTCGTCGAGCATCTGGGCGGCGAGGCCCGAGAGACCGGCGGTCTCCTGCGTGTCCAGGGGCTGGCCGGGGGTGAAGACCACGCGCATGGCGACGATGGGCAGCTCCGGCTTGGACCACAGCATCACGGGCATGCCGTTGGGGAGCGTGAACGTCTCGGGCGCGGGCGGGTTGAACGTTCCCGCGGCGAGGTCCGCGGGGCGCTGGTCGCGTGGGGTTGCGTCTCGCTCGGGCTCCGCGGGCAGCACCCGCATGATGAGCCTGGAGTCCTGGGTGAGCACGGCGCGGGCGACGCGGAGCACGGAGGCGGGCGTGGCGTTCCGGTAGCGGTCCAGGTCGCGCTTGAAGCCGTCGGGCGTGCCGAAGTTGAACTCGTACTCGTTCAGTTTGTCCGCCTTCGCGAGCACGGACTGGAGCTGGCTGACCTTGGAGAGCTCGATGGTCGCCTTGCGCTGCTCCAGCTCGGCCTCGGTGGGGCCGGATTCGAGAAGCCTCGCGACCTCTTCATCGACGATCGCCTCGACACGGTCCAGGTCCGCGCCGGGCATGGTGATCACGTCGATCCGGAAGACGCTCTGCAGCTTCGCGCTCGCCTGATAGGAGGACACGTCGCTCGCCAGTTTCTCCTGCTCCACGAGCCTGCGGTACAGCCGGCTGGACTTGCCGTCCGCGAGCACCGCCGCCAGCAGGTCGCACTCGGCATCGCCCGGCGCGAAGCCCGACGGGCTGTGATAGCACATGGAGGTCCGGGGCTGCTGCACCTGGTCGAGCGTGACCGCCCGAACAACCGTGCCCAGCTTCACCGGCGCCGCGGCCTTGTGGGCGGGCTCCGCCCCGCGAGGGAGCGTTCCGAAGAGGCCCGCGACCATGGGCTTGATGGAAGAGGAGTCAAAGTCGCCGGCGATGACCAGCGAGGCGTTGTTGGGGACGTAAAACGTAGCGAAAAAGTCCGTGACGTCGATGAGCTGCGCCGCTTCCAGATCCTGGTGGGTGCCGATGACCTCGTTGTGGTACGGGTGGTCCCCGGGGAACATGATCTCGGTGATCCGCAGCTCGGACTTGCCGTAGGGCTGGTTCTCGATGGACTGGCGGCGTTCGTTGCGCACCACGTCGCGCTGCTTCTCGAGCTTCTCGTGGGTCATGGTGCGGCCCAGGTCCTCCAGGCGGTCGGCGTCGAGCCAGAGCAGCGTGGGCAGGAGCGACGCGGGCCCCGAAGAGAAGTAGTTTGTCCGGTCGAAGTTGGTTGACGCGTTGTTCGAGCCGCCCCCGGTCTCCATCAGCACGTCGAACTGGTTGCCCGGCACGCGCTGCGTTCCCATGAACATCAGGTGCTCGAAGAGGTGCGCGAAGCCCGAGCGCCCGGGGGACTCGTCCTTGGAGCCCACGCGGTACCAGGTGTTGATGGCGACGACCGGCAGGCTGTGGTCCTCGTGCAGGATGACCGTCATGCCGTTGGGAAGCTGGTACTTCTCGAACTGAACGACCTGCGCGTGCGAGGCGGAGGCAAACGCGACAAGCGCGGCGATCGTGAGCGTGCGGACCATGGGCGGGGTTCTCCGGGGGATGGGTGCGGGGTCTGAGCCCGAGCGGAATCCTACGCGCCGGGCGGGCGTGCACCGCGAGCGGCCTTGCGATCAGTAGCGGATGACGCTGTGCACGTCGCCGAAGCTCTTGACTCGGGCGCGGCCATCGAGCGATTCGAGCTCGATGAGCACCGAGATTCCGGCGATGGTGGCGCCGGCGTGGGAGAGCAGTTCGCAGCACGCCGCGAGTGTGCCCCCGGTGGCGAGCAGGTCGTCAACGATGAGCACGCGCGAGCCGGGGCGGACCGCGTCGGAGTGCATCTCGACCCGGTCCGTGCCGTACTCAAGGGCATAGGTCACCCCGTGCACCCTCCGGGGCAGTTTCCCGGCCTTGCGGACGGGGACAAACCCGGCGGAGAGGGACTGCGCCACGGCGGTGCCGAAGATGAACCCGCGTGACTCCGCGCCCGCCACGACCTCGATGCCCTTGCCCCGGAAGGGGTTGGTCATGAGCTCGACCGCGAGCGCCAGGGCCCCGGGGTCCGCGAGCAGCGGCGTGAAATCACGGAAGACGATCCCAGGCTTGGGAAAGTCCGGCACGTCCTTGATGAGGGCCCTGAGCTGGGCGAGCAGAGAGTCCGGCAACGGGTGCTCCAATCAGGCAAGGACTTCGACGCTGGAGTACTGGTCGAGGTTTACGCAGACCAGCTCGCCGTCGTCCTTGCGGAGCCTGAGCCGATCGAGCCACAGCTTGTGGTCCATGCTGTGGGCATACCAAGAGCCGGTTTTTTCCTGCGAGAAGGCGACGACGGTGCCCTCGATGCTCGTGGCGAGCGTGGGGTCGGCGTTGCCCAGGTGGGGAACCTGCTGGGTGACCCGCACGCGCTGCCCCGCCTTGTAAGAGTCCGCTGCCATGGCGGGGCGATGATAGCACCATCCAAAAACCGCGTCGGGCCGTCCCCGAGAGCCGACCCGACGCAGTAGGGAAGAGGGTTGGGGTGTTTACCGGCAGCAGCCAGGCCCGGTTGCGACGGGCCCTGATGTTTTTTCACACCTGCCCCGGGAGTTTCCCATCCACCTGCAATCTAAGGAGTTCCGAGTAGCGGCCCCCGCGGGCCAGCAGCTCCTCGTGGGTCCCGATCTCGGCCACGCCGCCGTCCTGCAGCACCACGATGCGGCTGGCTCCGCGGATCGTGCTCAGCCGGTGGGCGATCACGAAGCACGTGCGGTGCTTCATCAGGTTCGACAGGCTGTTCTGGATGAGCACTTCACTCTCCGTGTCGAGGTTGCTGGTGGCTTCGTCCAGGATCAGGATGAGAGGGTCGGCGAGGACAGCGCGGGCGATGGCGAGCCGTTGCTTCTGCCCGCCGCTGAGTCTCACGCCCCGTTCGCCGATCAGCGTCGCGTACCCCTTGTCGAGCTGCGTGACGAAGCCGTGGGCGTTGGCAACCTTGGCGGCGTCGATGATCTGCTCGGGTGTGGCGTCGCGCCGTCCATAGGCGATGTTCTGCGCCACGGTGCCGTCAAAGAGGAAGACGTCCTGCTCGACGATGCCGAGCAGGCGGCGATAGGACGACGGGTCGATCTTCCGCAGGTCCTCGCCGTCGAAGCGGATGTACCCGCCCGTGGGGTCATAGAACCGCGCGATGAGGTTGCACAGGGTGGTCTTGCCCGCCCCGCTGGGGCCGACCAGGGCGATGGTCTCTCCGGGTTCGACCGTGAGCGAGACGCCCCGGATCACGGGGCCGACCTCGGCGGGAGGCTGGTCGGGCTTGCTCGGCGAGCTCGGCGTGCTTTCGGGCGCGGGCTTGCTCCGCGGATAGGTGAACCACACGTCGCGGAGTTCAAAGCGTCCTTCCGCGGTCGTGCGGTCCACGGTCACCTCGCCGGGCAGAGACGCGAACTCCTTTTCCTCGTTGAGCAGGTCGAGCACGCGGTCGAGCGCCGCGAGGTTGCTCTGCACCTGCGTGGCGCTGGAGGTGAGCGTCTCGAGCGGGCCCAGGAGCATCAGCAGGTACGTGGAGAACATCATGACGTCGCCGATGGTGAGCGCGCCGCGGAGCACCTGCGTCCCGCCGTAGATCATCACGGCGGCGGACGCGAGCGGGATCAGGATGGCCCAGACGATCTCCAGCCACCTGGACCACCACCAAGTGGTGATCTGGATTCGCGTCATGAAGTGCTGTGCGCCGGTGAAGCGGGAGGCCTCGGCACGCTCTCGCCCGAAGCCCCGGACGACGCGCATGCCGCCGAACGCCTCGGTCGTTGTCGCGTCGATCTGCTGGCGGACCTGGTTGGCGTCGCGATAGAGGGGCCTGATGCGGCCGATCCACGTGCGATGCGTGAACCACACCGCGGGGATGAGCATCAGCCCGCCCGCGAGCAGGCGCCAGTCCACAAACGCGAGGATGAGAAGCGTGCCGAGCAGTTGCACGAACGCCCGCCAGGGGTTGTAGACGAGAGAGAAGAGCAGCTCGCCCGCGAGCCCCGCGTCCTCTCGCAGCACGCTGGCCATCCCGCCGCTCTTGTAGTGCTGGATGCGGTGCAGGGGCAGGCGCACCGCGTGCTCGAAGGCCACCCGCCGGAAGTGGGCCTGCACGCGCTTGGTGATGCGCGTCATCTGCCAGCGCCCGACGGTGCCGATGCTCACGCCGACGACCGCGATGCCGACGATGAAGAGCCCGAGCCACCACAGGAGCGACTCGCGCGACGCCGGCAGAGAGAGCGCGTCCCGGACCGAGCCTGGGATGCCCGAAGGCCCGGGGTTGTCCGTCAGCACGTAGTCGATGGCGACCTTCGTGGACGCCGGGATCACCAGGGCGATGCCCGTGACGATCGTGAGTGTGAAAAGGGCCAGGGCGAGAGAGCCCCGGTGCCCCGGAGCCGCGACCTCCCAGAACCGCGCGAAGAGCTCGAAGAAGCCCCGCGAGCGAGTGCGCTTCGCCTTGCCCGGCTTGTCGGGCGAGGGGCGCTCGGCCCACTGCTTGTCGGTGCGGCGCGAGGACTGATAGTCCTCGAAGCGCCGACGGCTGGATGAGCGGGGATCAATCATGCGGGTCGCGTCCCCGACGATATCGGCGTGATCGCCCGGGAACGAGCGTGCAACCCGAGCCAAGTGCCCTGATTGGGGGGCCGCGAGCGAATCAGACACCGTAAGTTTCAGAAACGAGTGAAAACTCAGGTCGACACGGCTACCCGAGGGGCATGCGCCCAGCCGTCCTATCGAAGGGCCACGTGGACGTGATTGAAGGGCGTGCTGGTCGCGAGCCTCACGTCGGAGAACCCACCCGTTCGGATGACCTCGTGCACGCGCTTGGGTCCGGCGCAGGCACCCAGCGCCGGACCGCCGAAGGCCTGCGACGCAGGGACGCAGATCATGGTGGAGGCGGCGGAGAACACGCGCCCGACAGGGTTGAGATTCTCGGCAACGGTGTCGCCCGCCGCGGGCTCGACGATCATCCACGCGCCGCCGGGCCGCAGGGCCCGATGCACGCGGGCGGCGCACGCCACGGGGTCGCCCATATCGTGGAGGCAATCGAAGCACGCGACGAGGTCGTACCCTCCCTCCGGGGCCGGGAACGCCGCCGCGTCGGCGACCTCAAAGCGCACGTTGGTCAGGCCTGACGCGCGGGCCCGCTCGCGTGCGCACTCGATGGACGCGGGATGGAAGTCAAACCCCACGAACGTCGACACGGGAAACGCCCGGGCCATCACGAGCGTCGAGGCCCCGTGCCCGCAGCCGACGTCCGCGACCAGCGCCCCGGCGCGAAGGTGAGCCTCCACACCCGGGAGCGCCGGAATCCACGATTGCACGAGGCTCCCCCGGTATGTGGCGGCGAAGAAGCGCTCGGTGCCGCAGAACAGGCACGAATCGTGCGCGCCCCAGGGCACGCCCTTTCCGTTGCGGAACGCCTCCGCGACCTTTGGTTCGTCCCTGTGTAGAGAGGCGATGATGTTGTACCCTCCGAGCATGAACGCCGGGCCGCCCTCGTCCGCGAAGGCGGCGCGCTGCTCTTCGGTCATGGAGTAGGTACCGGTGGAAGCGTCGTAGGTGATGTACCCGCCGGACGCCTGGTTGAGAAGCCACTCGCGGCCAAGCCGCTCGTCGATGCCGGCCCGCTTGGCGAACGCCGCGCTGTCCGCCGGGCCCGCGGCGAGCGCCCTGTAAAGGCCCAGCCGGTCCCCGATGGAGACAAGCGCCGCGCTCATCGCGGCTCCGAAGTCGCCCACTACCTTGCCGAGCAGCTCGTTGAGCTTGTCAGGATCCGGGGCCATGGAAAACTCCTTGAACCGGGCCCCTAAAGGCCGTCGGCTCGACGCGCGCGAGGGTCTACCTCGCCCGCATGGATGGTTTCAGTATACAAGCCCGGGTACCGGACTCCGGACCGGATCGCGCCGCCCCATTCCTCGGTGCTCAAGACGGCGGCTTCAAAGAGGAGCAAGACGTCCTTGTTGGCGGGCCCACCGACGCGCGATCACTAAGTGCGGATCGCTTCCATCAACTCAATGACCCGTGCGATCGTCCGCACGTTGCGGCTTGTCCCCGGCGTACCGAGCGCCGCCTCGACCTTTGCCATCGAGAGCTTCGACGCGCCCACGCCCTCCGGAAAATGCAGATACGCCTCGCGGCGTGCCACCAGCACCCGCTCCGGCCCCGTGCACAACGCCGCCACAGCCTTGGCCGCGCCGCGCCCGGCCTCTCCATCCAGGAACATCACCAGCACCCGCGCCGCGTCGCCCTCAAAGGGGCATGCGCGGAGTGCGGCCCGCACTTCGATCAGGGTGCGCACCACCACCCCGGGGCGGAAGCCGTGCACCTTCTCGATTCCTGCGGCGAGGTTCCGGGAGGACACGGCGATGGTCTTTGCCGGGGCCGTGAAGACCACGTTGCCGCTCTGGATGTACGTGGAGACGCTCCGGAGCCCGAGCCCTTCGCAGATGGCACGCAGCGAGGCCATGGGGAGAGGGTTCTTGCCACCGACGTTGATGCCGCGGATGAATGCGACCGCTGGAGCCATCCAAGAGCCTACGCGGCTTGGCGCACTATGATGTCCCATTCGCTCGGGGCGCGGCGGCCATTTGGGGCCGATCGCTGAGACGCACCCGTAGAACCTGATCCGGTTCGCACCGGCGGAGGGAAGCGACCATGCCCGCGACTCCACACCGTTTCGCCGCGCCGCTCCATGGGGCCCTCAACCCCGGCGGCACCCTCAACGTCACTACCCCCGGCTCGTTCGCGCTCGCGCCGGACGTGGGCGGCCCGCGCATGTTCGCCAGCCCGGACACCCCGGGCATGCCCGCGCCCAGCGACAAGACCGCGTGGGACTTCCTGCCTGAGGGCTGGTTCACCGAACTCCCCGATGCCTCGATGCCGCCTGCCTCGATGCCTTCTTCGTCTTCAACCCGCGTCTTCACCGACGCCCGCGGCCGATCCCGGTGCGTCACCACCCCGCCGGGCTTTGCACCCGTCACGCAGCTCGAGCACGCCCGGCTGGGCGTCATCACGCCGCAGATGCGCCGAGTCGCCGAGCGTGAGCCGCACTTTGAGGCGATCTTCCCGGGCCGGGCCGCGGAGGCCGTGCGTGATGAGATCGCCGCGGGACGGATGGTGATCCCGGCGAACATCAACCACCTGAAGCACCGGCTGGACCCGATGTGCATCGGGCGTGCCAGCCGCACAAAGGTGAACGCGAACATGGGGGCCTCGCCGGTCTCGTCCGGCACGGACGAAGAGGTGGAGAAGCTGAAGTGGGCGGAGAAGTGGGGGGCGGACACGGTGATGGACCTCTCCACCGGGGGCGACCTGGACGCCTGCCGCGAGGCGATCATCCGCAGCTCCACTGTGCCCATCGGCACGGTGCCGATCTACTCCATGATCATCGGGAAGAAGATCGAGGACCTGGACTGGGCGACGATCGAGGCGTCGTTGCACCATCAGGCGGCGCAGGGCGTGGACTACTTCACGATCCACGCGGGCGTCCGGCGCGCGCACCTGAAGCACGTGAAGAACCGCCTCATCGGCATTGTCAGCCGGGGCGGGTCGCTGCTCGCCAAGTGGATGCTCGTGCACGGGCGAGAGAACATCATGTACGAACGCTGGGACGACATCTGCCGCATCCTCAGGCAGTACGACGTGACGTTCAGCATCGGCGACGGGCTGCGTCCGGGGGGCCTGGCGGACGCGACCGACGCCGCGCAGATCGCGGAGCTGGAAACCCTGGGCGAGCTCACCGAGCGTGCGTGGCGTCAGGGCGTGCAGGTCATGATCGAGGGCCCCGGGCACGTTCCCTTCGACCAGATCGAGTGGAACGCGAAGGTGCAGCGCACGCTGTGCCACGGCGCGCCGTTCTATGTGCTGGGCCCCCTGGTGACGGACATGTTCCCGGGGTACGACCACATCACCAGTTGCATCGGCGCCACCGCCATGGCCTATCACGGGGCCGCGATGCTCTGCTATGTGACGCCCAAGGAGCACCTGGGGCTGCCCAAGAAGGACGACGTGAAGCAGGGGTGCATCGCGTACAAGATCGCGGCCCACGCCGCGGACGTGGCCCTGGGAATCCCCGGCACGCGGGACCGCGACGACGAGCTGACCAAGGCCCGCGCCGCCCTGAACTGGGAGAAGCACTTCGAGCTCTCCTTCGACCCCGACACCGCGCGGGCGTATCACGACGAGGACCTCGACGTGGACACCGATTTCTGCGCCATGTGCGGCCACGACTGGTGCAGCGTCCGCATCAGCAAGGAAATCCAGGAGTTCGCCAGCGGCAAGGCCGAGGGCTTTGAGCGCACGGGCACCGGCGGGCGCACGGGCGCAGCGGTCCGCTCCGCCGCGCTCACGCCCGAGCAGCAGGAAATCCTTGCCAAGCGCGGCGTGCTGAGCCCCGACGAGATCCACAAGCTGGCGAGCAAGACCAAGAGAGCGATGAGCGAGGCAGAAGCAGGGCGAGGAAGCGGGGCGGGGCGTTCGGCGGTCGGAGCCGGACAAACCTCGGGTAGCGGTGCGCCCGCGGCGAACGCCGACGCACGAAGCTCCGAGGCCGCGTCCACCAAGCTCTCCTGCCACAGCGACTACGTGGACCCGGAGACCGCGAAGGACCTGCAGAAGCAGAAGGCCGGTGCCGTCGTCGTGCAGCTCGACGTGAGGCCGGCGCTGGGGATCGCGAAGGAGGATCGGGTCCTGTGAGGCCGCCGCGTACGGTCGAGTTTGCGCACCTTGATGGGCAGGGCAACAGCCGCTTCTCGCTCGGGTGGCGCCCCCGCGACGCGAGGCAGCGGCTTGCAGCGCCCGTGGATTGGGGCGGCGACCCGTGGCTGCAGGTTCATGGCGAGGTCACGTCGCCGGAGGCCAGCTGGTCGTTCGTCGATCCCGCGATGACCGAGCACGAGGCGCGGGACCTGGGCGAGTTCCTGGACCTTCGGCCCTGGACGGGTCCCCGCGTTCTCGCGTTCACCGAGCCCTGCCTGGCATTCACGGCGGTGCGAGAGGCCTCGGATGTGTTCACGCTGGCGATCCGGTTTCGCGAAGAGTGCGCCCCGCCGCGGGGTCGGGGCGCCGGGATTCAGACGGGAGAGG
>Ga0154020_10000441_pt1 | contig 49843 bp, 32 predicted proteins | sample Klosneuvirus_201_FD_109709 | JGI IMG/M metagenome (GOLD analysis project Ga0154020, IMG submission 109709) | Active sludge microbial communities from wastewater, Klosterneuburg, Austria - Klosneuvirus_20160825_MG | ecosystem: Engineered > WWTP > Aerobic digester > Activated sludge | place... | reverse complement strand
GGGGGGGGGGGGGGGGGGGTGGGGGGGGGGGGGGGGGGGGGGGGGGGGGGGGGGGGCGGCTTCCCGGCGGCCCAAGAAATGGGAGTTGGCCATGATCTATGAACGTGACGCGAGGTCTACCGGTCTGCGCTTGCGGGGACGTATCACAGCGTGCGCGGCACTGCTGCTACTCTCGGCGGCAACGGCGAGCGGCCAGGGCACCCGCCATTCGTCCTCACTGATTGAGTTCACGATCGGGCACGAGATCGAGTACGACCTCGGGACGTGCTCCTGCGGAAGCGGCACGGCCAGTCCTGTCGCGAGCGCGTTTGCGGTCGACCTGCTCAGCGGCCAGACCGTGAGTTGTGCCGCGGTGACGCCTGACGCGCCGGATGGCGAGATTGACAGCGACACCGACGACCCGTGCCCGAGCAACCCGGTTGGCGCGATTGCCGCGGCGGCAAGCGGTGCGGCGATCGCACAGGCAGAAGTCACGGTGGACGGGACCACGACGGTGCATTCGCAGTACTCCACCATGTTCTTCGCGCTCGACCGCAACTACGTCAACAGCCCGAACCCCTGCACCCCGTGCCAGGACCAAAGCACATTCGACGTCGGCCTCGCGTGGACCATCAGCCCCAGGTCCTACACGGTCATCAACTGCACGGACAACCTGGGCTACAGCCCAAACATGACCCTCATTCTCGAATACACTCACTCCGACGTACACACTTCGGGGTGCGCGGCGAGCGACTCCACCTTCCCCGGGCTTCCCCACCAGTCCCACGCGGTGATCATCTGGGTGAAGGCGGATGTGCTCGCGACTCCCAGTTCTGGCTCACCGGTGCATTCCGTGGTCGAGGGCGTCATGGGCATCGACACCGACGGCGACCTGACCCGCCTGGGCGTCTTCGAGGAGGATGAGTTTGATCCCATCAACGTCTCCTCAGGCTACTTCGAGATCGACGGGACCTACAACCCCACGATCGGCCTTCTGACCAGCCCGGGCTCGGTCACCATCTCGGAGACCTCGCGGACCGAGACGTTCACGCCCCGGGAGTTCGGTGACCTGAATCGAGACGGGGTGCTCTGCCGAGATGATCTGCTAGCCCACTACGCGCTGTGGTCTACCACGATCGGGTCAGCCGCCTACGACCCTCGCGCGGACGTGGACCTCGACGGCACCATCGACTCGACGGACGCCGCGACAATCTGGGAGGGCATGGTCTGCATCACCGACTTCAACTGCGACGGCAACTCCGATCAGGACGACGTGTCGGCCCTCCAGACCGCCATCGGTGGGGGGGCCCTCTTCACAGACGTGAACCACGACGGCAACTCTGACCAGGATGACGTGTACGACCTCACGACCTGGATTGCGAGCGGGTGCCCCTAGCGGCGCGGGTGGCGTTCAGGCAATGAGAGGGCTAACCTGCTTCTCGCCCCCGCAAGCGCGGGGGCGGGAGGTATCCATGATCGACGTCTCAACCGCCGAGGGCAAGAAGCAGGCTGTTCTTCTGGGTGTGGGTGGTCTGGTGCTCATCGTGGCGATCGTCCTGATTGTCAGAGCGCTCATGCCTGCGGGACAACAGCAGCTAGAGCCTGTGGTGGACACCTCAGGCACCCCGCAGGGCCCTGCGAGGGGGCTTGCTCCGGGCGTCCGTCCCGGTGGGAACTGACGAACGCCCCGCGTTCGGTTCGGGTCTTGGAAGGTCCTTCTCTTGGTGTTTTTTTTGGAAACCCCGAACCGGAATTTCACGGATAGGTGATGGCCGCCCCCTTCTGTTGGGTGGTTGCGTTTGGTCAAGTTTGTGTATACTGCGATCTTCCGGGTGGAGTCTCCGCCGCTTGGGCGGGATGTCCGAATCGACGAGAGCCGGCCGAGTTCTTCGGACCTGCAAGTGAACAAGGGGTGTTTTGATGCGCACACGACGTGGTTTCACGCTGATCGAGCTTTTGGTGGTCATCGCCATCATCGCCCTGCTGATCGGCCTCCTGCTCCCCGCCCTGGGCAAAGCCCGCAAGGCGGCGCGCCAGGCGATCTCGCTGAGCAACGCGAGGCAGCACGGCATCTCCGGCGCTGCGTACCAGCAGGAGCAGAAGGGCTTTCTGCCCATCACCATGACCTACGCCGCGGGCGCTCGCATCACCGCCCGCCCTCCGAACCCGAACCTGCCCGATGCCGGCATCACCGGGTGGTGCACTTGGAGTGCGTGGGGCAAGTACTGCGGCCTGAGCCCGACGACCGGCACGGCTGCGGAGTGGCAGGGCACGTTCGATGTTGCAGCGCCGGATCGCCCGATGAACTCGTACATGACGTCCGAGGCCATCTACGGCCCGGCATACCCGCAGTCCATCCCGCTCAACGCGGAATACCGTAACGCGAAGTACGTCGCCGCCTCCAAGGACCCCAGCGACACCATCGGGCATCAGGACCCCGCGCAGTGGCCGCAGCCGAACCGGGATGGCGCCACTTGCTACAGCGACGTCGGTACCTCCTATCAGTGGCAGGCCAAGTGGTGGGAGCAGATCAGCAGCGAGGCGGGCGCTCCGCCGTCCTTCGCCGGCAAGTTCAACCTCGGTGCCCGCCGCCTGAAGTTCGCCGACTCGTTCAACCCCAGCCGCCTGGTGTGGCTGAACGATGAGTGGGCGGACATCACCATCAACCAGACGAGCAACAACGCGATGATCCGCAACGGGTACGACGACATGAACCGCGCGGTGCTCGTCTTCCTCGACGCCCACGCCAAGTACTCCCCCATCATCCCGGGTGGCGGAGCAGCTCCCGCGGGCAACTGGAACAACGTGCCCGCCTACAACAACGAGCACTACACCGTCATCTTCACCGACCTGCGCAACTGAGCAGCGTTCCGCGACCGACCCCGAAACGGCCCCTCTCCCGGGGCCGTTTTTCATTGCGCGGGGTTCGATCACCCCACCCCCGCCCTCCCCCCGGCGCGTAGACTGCGCACGCAACGGAGGTGCGCCATGAACACGTGCGCGGTGGTTCTTTCGGGGTGCGGCAGGGCGGACGGGGCGGAGATTCAGGAAGCGGTCAGCATCATTCTTCACCTGTCGCGTCTGGGGGTGCCCTATCAGTGCTTCGCCCCGGACTCGCCGCAGGCCGAGGTCATCAACCACGCGACGGCGAAGGTGACGCCGGGCGGGACGCGGAACATGATGGTGGAGGCGGCGCGGATCGCGCGTGGGGACATCCTGGCGCTCGAAAGGCTCGACCCCGGTGCGTATTCGGGGGTGATCTTCGCGGGCGGGTTCGGGGTGGCGAAGAACCTGTGCACGTTCGCGCAGAGCGGGGACAAGGGTGGGGCGGCGTGCGAGGTGCTCGCGGACGTGGAGCGGGTCATCAAGGGCTTTCACGCACAGAAAAAACCCATCGGCCTGTGCTGCATCGCCCCGGTGCTGGCGGCGCGGGTGCTGGGGACCAGGAAGGGCGGCCCGGGGGTGAAGGTGACCATCGGGTCGGACGCGGCGACGGCGGAGGCGATCGCGACGATGGGGGCCACGCACGTGCCCAAGGGCGTGACGGAGGCGTACACCGATGAGGCGCAACGGGTTGTGACGACGCCGGCGTACATGTTTGACGCCAGGCCCCACGAGGTGTACGAGGGGATCGGGCGCATGGTGGAGGCCGTCGCGGGCATGCTGAAGTAGCGGGCCTGAGGTCTCGCCGGAGGGCAGCGGGCCCGCTATTCTGGCGATCTATGGTCGTCGCGGACAATCGCCCCCGGAATCTGAGCTGGCTGCACGCGGGGCCGCTGCTGTTCGGGGACTGGGGCACGAGCCGGCTGTACGTGCTGGGGCTGGCGTTCTACTACACGGCGCACGCGTCGGTGTCGTACCTGATCGCGATGTCGCTGATCATGACGGCGGTGGCGTGGGCGTACACGGTGATCTGCCGGTGCTTTCCGCACGGCGGGGGCGTGTACACGGCGGCGCGGCAGTTCAACCCGCTGCTGAGCGTCATCGCGGCGACGCTCTTGCTGTGCAACTTCATCGTGACGGCGGCGTTGTCGGCGGTGGAGTGCTTCCACTACATGGGGCTGCCCCACGAGTGGGTGCTGCCCTTGTCGGTCGTGACGATCCTGGTGCTGAGCGGGCTCAACTGGCTGGGGTCGCGGCGCGCGGGGCAGTTTGCGATGCTGGTGGCGATTCTGGCGATCGTGATGTCCGGGCTCATCGCGATCGCGTGCCTGCCCATGGTGGCCGAGGGGCTGGGGAAGCTGGCGCTCACGGCCCCGAAGGTCGAGAGCCCCTGGGACCGGTGGGAGAGCCTGGTGCGGATCATCCTCGCGCTCTCGGGCGTGGAGGCGGTGGCGAACATGACCGGGCTGATGAACGAGCCGGTGGCCCGCACGGCGAAGCGGACGATCTGGCCCGTGCTCATCGAGGTGGTGGTGCTGAACCTGCTGTTCGCGGTCGCGCTCAACGCGCTGCCCGGGCTGGCGGAGAAGACGGTGCCGGACTATGTGACGCACGAGATTCTGGGGAAGGTGAGCCCGCAGGACGTGCCGGAAGAGGTGAGGCAGTATCGCGACACCGCGGTGCGGCTGCTGGCGGAGCACGCGGGGACGCGGATCGGGGGCGAGGTCGCCGGGCGAATCGCGGGCATCTCGTCGGGGCTGATCTTCGGCCTGCTCCTGCTCTCGGCGGTGAACACGGCGATTCTGGCGATGGTCTCTGTGCTCTATGCGCTGGCGCAGGACAAGGAGCTTCCCAGGCCCCTGACGAGGCTGAACTACTCCGGCGTGCCCTGGGTGGCGCTGCTGGGCGCTGGGGGCCTCTCGGTGAGCATCCTGGCGTTCGCGTCGGACCCCAAGACGCTGGGAGAGCTGTACGCGATTGGCGTGATCGGGGCGATCGCGGTGAACGTGCTGTGCTGTGCCGCGAACCGCAAGCTGGAGATGGGCCCGTGGGAGCGGCGTGGGATGTGGGCCCTGGGCGTGCTGATGGGGGCGGTGGAGCTGACGATCATCGTGGCCAAGCCCCACGCGACGGCGTTCGCGGGGATCGGGATCGCATCCGTGCTGGTCGCGCGCTGGTTCGTGCGGGCCGCGGCGGCCCGGAAGGCCAAGGCGGAGCCCCTGCCAGAGCCCAAGGAGGGGTGGCTGGCGGCGCTGCGGAGGCCGCCCGCCTCGCTGGACGGGACTCGAAGCCGGATCATGCTCGCGGCCCGTGGCCGGGACAACGCGGAGTTTGCGGTGGACATGGCGAGGCGTCGCGGGGCGGCGCTGTTCGGAATGTATGTGCGGACGCTGCGCGTGCTGGACGTGCAGCCCGGGCAGAGGCCGACGCTTGAGGCGGACGCGGTGGCCCAGGAGGCGCTGGGGACGGTCGCGGTGCTGGCGCAGCAGGCGGGGGTGCCGTTCGTGCCGATCTATGTGAGCTCGCCGAACATCGCCGAGGAGATTCTGGACTACACGGTGACGTTCAACTGCGAGACTCTGATCATGGGCAAGAGCCGGCGGACGGTGCTGGGCCGGGCCCTGGCGGGGGACGTGCTGAAGACGGTGCAGGAACTGCTGCCGGACGGGATTACGCTGCTGACGCGGGCGTCGGCGCACACGCCTTCGGAGCTGCGGCACGAGGCGGAGCCCGTGCGGCGCGAGGCGGACAGCGACGACGACGTGGCGAGCCCGAGCTGAGCTGTCGATTTCGGGGCCGGACGCTCCCGCGGGTGGGGTGCCGGCTTGCCACGCCGCTACGCTTGGCCGGATGCACGAGAGCGAGTACAAAAAGCCATGGACGGCGGGTGGCGGGGCCGAGCCCGCGCCCGACGCCGAGAGCCTGCTGAAGGGCCTGACGCCCCCCCAGCGAGAGGCCGTGCTGCACGAGCACGGGCCGCTCCTGGTCTTGGCGGCGGCGGGGTCGGGCAAGACGCGGGTCATCACGAGGCGGATCGCGTATCTGGTGTCGCGGGGCGTGAAGCCCTGGCAGATTCTCGCGCTGACGTTCACGAACAAGGCGGCGGGAGAGATGCGCGAACGGGTGGAGCACCTGCTGGGCGGGGGCGACAGCCGATCCGCGCGGGGGCTGACGATCACGACGTTTCACGCCCTGTGCGCGAGGCTGCTGAGGAAGTACGCGGAGCGGGCGGGCCTGAACCCGGACTTCTCGATCTACGACTCCGACGACCAGCTCAGCCTGTGCAAAAAAGCGATCGAGGCGGCGCAGCTCTCGTCCACGAACTTTCCGCCCCGCTCGGTGCTGTCGGCGATCTCCAAGGCCAAGAACGAGCTGCACGACGCGGAGGCGTTCGCGGCCCGGGCGCCGGATTTTTCGGGGCGCAACGTGGCGAAGGTGTACGCGGCGTACACGCGCGGGCTGCGGGCCGCCAACGCGGTGGACTTTGACGACCTGCTGCTGCTGACCGCGAGGCTGCTGCAGCGGGACGCGGGAGTGCGGGCGGAGCTGCAGTCCCGGTGGCGGTACCTGCTGGTGGACGAGTACCAGGACACGAATATCGCGCAGTTTCTCATCGCCAGCCACCTCGCGGGCGAGCCCGCGGACGCGCCCAACACGAACATCTGCGTGGTGGGCGATCCGGACCAGGCGATCTATGGGTGGCGCGGGGCGGACATCTCCAACATCCTGGAGTTCGAGGATCATTACCCCGGATGCCGCTGCATCACGCTGGGGGAGAACTTCCGGTCGACGGCGCCGATCTTGGCGACGGCGGACGGGCTGATCCGGCACAATAAGCGGCGGAAGCACAAGGACCTGTTTACGAGCCGCGAAGGGGGCGACCGGCCCGAGGCGGTGCTGTGCAAGACCGAGCGGCACGAGGCGGCGCTCGTGACGGACTGGCTGCGCGCGAGGCACGAGGCGGGGACGCCCTGGCGCGACATGGCGGTCTTCTATCGCACCAACGCGCTCTCGCGGGTGATGGAAGACGCGCTGCGTGGGGCGGGCGTGCCCTACACCATCGCGCGGGGCACGGCGTTCTTTGATCGCGAGGAGATCCGCAGCGCCGTCGGATACTTGCGGGTGGTCGCGAACCCGGCGGACTCGGTCTCGCTGGAGCGCATTCTGAACGTGCCCGCGCGTGGCATAGGGAAGACGACGCTGGAGGTGTTGCAGAACGCCGCGGACGCCGACGGGGTGCCCTTGCTTGAAGCATGCCGCAACGCCGGGGGTGTGGCGGGGCTCGGGCCCAGGGCGGTGCCGGCGGTTCAGCGGTTCGTGACGATGCTGGACGAGTGGACGGGCGGCGGGGCGTTCATGGGTCAGGCGGTCTCCGCGAGCCTGGCGGACCTCGTCGGGCGTGTGATCGTGCAGTCGGGTCTGCGGGGGATGTACCAGGCGCAGGCGGCGGCGAGCAAGGCGGAGGGGGACTCGCAGCGCGTGGACAACCTGGACGAGCTTGTGAGTTCTGCGCGGCAGTTTGAGTTGGAGTTTGACCCAGCCGCCGACGCCGCGGGGGACGTGCCCGCGGATGCCGACCTGATGCCCACGCCGCCCCTGCTCGCGATGCTGCGGGCGTACCTGGAGTCGATCGCGCTGGTGGCGGATGCGGACGCGGTGGACCCGACCCAGGGGAGCGTGACGCTGATGACGCTGCACGCGGCGAAAGGTCTGGAGTTTGATTCCGTGGCGATGATCGGGCTGGAGGAGGGCCTGCTGCCCCACAGCCGGGCCGTGATCGGGCTTGGCGCGGGCGACGCGGAAATGGAGGAGGAGCGGCGGCTGTGCTTCGTGGGCATCACCCGGGCGATGAAGCGGCTGCTGCTGACGGCGGCGAAGTACCGCACGATCCGTGGCATCCCCGAGCGCACCATCGCCAGCCGGTTTCTGGGCGAGGTCCCAGAGGCGTGCCTGATCGTGAGCGACCAGTCCGATGACCTGACGGAGGTGGAGCAGGAGTGGGGGGCGACGTCGCGGCAGAGGCCGGAGCAGAGGCCCGGGCGGAGCCTCGCACAGGATGGCGCTGTCCCCGTGGCGGGCAAGCCCTCGCCGTTCCCGCCCGGAGCCCGCGTGAGGCACCCGCAGTTTGGGGTGGGTGTGGTGCAAGCCGTGCAGGGCGGAGGCAGCCCGCGTGCCACCATCAAGTTCGAGGCGGTGGGCGTCAAGACCCTGGTGCTTGAATACGCCCGTCTGACGGTCCTTTGAGTTCGGGAGAGAAACTGTGAAATTAGGACTTGCCCATGCCGAATGAGTTAGTGTATACTAACTATGCGGGCCGGTGATCGGCCTGAAGGAGGTGCCTGATGTCGAGCTTCTTGGATTGCGGGCCGCGGGTGTGGGCGAGGAGAGCCGGGCTGCTGCTCATCACGGGGTGGTCGGGCTTCTGGGTGTGGTTCGTGACAATGGTGGTGCTCAGCGAGGGCCCCAGCAGCTATCCGTACGGGGCCGCGATCGGGGTTCCGATGCTGGTGGTGCTGCTCGTGGCGTGGAGGTGGCGCGTGGCGGGCGGGCTGCTGGCGATCGGGGCGGGGATAGTCGCGGCGTGGCAGTTTCAGGGTTCGTCGGCGATCCTGCTGCTGACCCTGCCCCCGATCGTGGGCGGGCTGCTGCTGCTGGCGGGGCAGCGGGGCGCTACGCGGGCCGGATGCCGCGCTGCATCTGCTGCACCCGCTCTGACTCGGCCTTGACGACGTTGACCAGGACGTGGCGGGGGATTTTCCACTCGGGCGCGTCGCGTGTGACGCTCTGGCAGTGCTCGAGGATGCAGCGGTAGAGCATCTTGAAGGCGTCGCGGGGCTGGTGGAGCTTTTCGAGCGCCTCGAAGAGCTCTGCGCGGCTGACGTCCGGCGCGAAGAGGTCCAGCAGGTGGACGGGCGGGGCGTCGGGGCGGCGGCAGGCCTCGAGGCGCTGCTCGCAGAGGTCGTACAGGGTGGGGCCGGTCCAGGCGAGGCGCTCGATGAGGCACTGCTTATCGAGCCTGGCCGACTGAAAGAAGGCGCTGCTCTCGCGGAAGAGTGCGTGCCGGAGCTCCATCGGCAGGAGCATCTTCACCCCCACGCCCTCGTACTGCAGGAACTTGTTGGACATCAGGGGCCAGATGACGGCCTTCATGCGCTCCGGGTCGCCCCCGATCAGCGTGGGCTCGTCCACGCGGTCGACAACGACGACCAGCCCCGCCCACCCAAACTGCCTCAGCACGCTCCGGAGGCGGTCGAGCATGGCGAACCGGGCCTCGTCGGCGTCGGTGATGGGGAGGTGCGCAGCCTCGCGGTACGCGGCGGGCAGGTGCCGGAGCGAGGTGGCAAAGGAGATGTCGCCCCGCAGGACGATGCGCACCTGGCGGCGGATGCGGTGTGCCTGGCGCAGGAGCGCGAGCCGATCCCACACGCCCATCTTGAGGGCGAAGATGGCGAAGAGGGCAACGAGCCCCGCGAGCGCATAGTCGTAGTAGCGCCGGGGGACCTGCTCCCACCCGTAGTGCGAGTACCACCACCAGAACGCGACCAGCAGCAGGGGGACGACGACCATCGCGAACCGGCCCCAGATGGCGCTGGCCGGGGGCATGAGGCGGAGCCTTCTGCGCAGGCGGCTGGTGCGCTGGGTGGCGAACTCCGGCCGGTCATAGAGCGTCTGGAGCAGCAGCAGGTCGCGGCGCGTGACGAGGTCGAGCCTCTTGTGCAGGCGCTTCGCGTCGCCCACGTCGATGCGGGTCTCTTCCGGGCCGTCGCCGAGCACGGAATCGACGAGGCGCGGAACGACCTGGTGGAGCAGCGCGTCGAGGTGGTCCACGAGTCGGATCTTCTGGAGGGATTCGAGCGGGTTCTTGCCGCCCAGGCGCTCGTGGAGCCTGTCGAGCACCGCGTTGAGGTCGTCGTAGGCGACGAAGCAGATGCGGGCGCCCGGGTTGGCGGCGTTGAAGGCGGCGATTCCCTCGGCGAGCTGGATGCGGATCGCCGTCTTGCCCGTGCCCTTCTCGCCGAAGACCACGGCGCCGGAGGGGCGGCGGAGGTCTCCCCGGATTTTCTCGAAGTCCGGGTGGTGGGTGGAGAGGTCACCCGTGCGGTGCAGGCGGGTGAAAACCTCGTCCGAGCGGGCTTCCTCGCCCTTGAACGGGTTTTCCGAGAGTCCGTGGTGCTGGAGGAGTTCGCTGACGGTCATGGCAGGCCAAGTAGGGTACGGTCTCTGGCCCTGCGGAGTCCGGGGAGGGGGGAGGCCATGGCGTCAGTTCGGCTTGGCAGCATCCGGCGGTCGATTAGAATGACGTGGGGTGGATGATGACCGAAAGGGGGCCGCCTTGGCCGGAAGAATGACATGGGTGTGGACCCTTCTGGCGGGGATGCTGTTTTCGGCCGTTGCCGCGGCGCAGTGTGCAGGGCGCTGGCTCCGCGCCGACGAGCACGTACTCCCCGCTCCAGGCTCGATAGGGGTCGCGGTAGCGCACGACTTTGGCGACGCGCAGCCTCCCGGGCCATCGCTCGTAGTGGTCACGCCGGATGGCAGAATGCTCAGGAATGACGGCGGCCTCTGGCGGTACGTGGCCCCGGCTCCGACGGGCGTGTCCACTGCGGTGTCACACCGGGGGACGCTGCTCATTGCCCGCGCCCACCGAGTCAGTCCGGACTACCGGGATGAGGTCTATGCCTGGGAGAACGGGGCGTGGCGATTGCTGCTGGGCGCAGAGCCCGCGTACGACCCCAAGGTGGGTCTCTTTTCGCACGGCGACGATCTGATTCTCACGGGAGGCTTCCGGACGGTTGATGAGCAGGCGGCAAACGGCGTCCTCGCATGGGACGGCGAAACTTGGCGAAGCTTGGGGCAACACGCGTGGTTTAGCACAAGCGCGAGGGGCGTGCGACAGGGCCGGCTGGTTCTCAGCGGCATCCAGTACTCCCTGAATCCGACGATCCGTTCGTACAACGCCGAGTGGGACGGCACCGCGTGGCGGACGCTCGACACCAACGGCGCCGCCCCCGGAGTCCTCGACTCCGTGGAGTTTCACGGGCAGTTCATCGTCGGGGGAACACCAGCGAGTTCTCCTCTGCAGTTTGATGGTCTTGCGGCCTATGGCCCCAATGGGGGTTGGGCGACGATCGGCGTGGTGGCGGGTGGCTCAGTCCGCGACCTCGAGGTCCATGGTGACGAGCTGTTCGCGGGAGGATCGTTCACCGGCATCAACGGCGTGCCGATCCGCGGCGTGGCCCGATGGGCGGAGGGGGGCTGGGAGCCCGTGGGAGGCGGGATCCCGGGTGACGTCACTCGCCTGATCTCGCTCGGGGAAGAGCTTGTCGCCGTCGGCACCTTCAGCGTGGCGGGGGGCGTGCCGGCGACGGGGATCGCGGCGTGGGACGGCGCCGCCTGGCGAAATCTCTCCAACGGCCCACCCTTCGGGATCGCCGCAATGACCCTGATGGACGGCGTTCCGGTGGTAGCGGGAAACGACGCCAACGGCACGGCGGTTTTCGCGAGGTGGAGTACGGCGGGCTGGTCTGTATTCACGATGCTGCCGGCGCTCAGGGCCACCTCGCTGGCGGAGTACAAGGGCACTCTGTACGTCGGAGCAGACGGGCACACGTACCAATCGGGTGTGAAGTACTGGAATGGCACAGAGTGGCGAAACTCGACGTTCAACGGCACCAATATCAACTTGATCGCGCCCGTTGGAGATGAGCTGGCGGTTGTGAGTTGGTACACGGATGTTGTTCTGGGCAGTGAGCAGAACGGCTGGCGATACCTGTTCCCGGGACTAGAGACTTGCCCCATGGCCATCGCGCCCTTCGGCGACAGCGTGGCGGTGGGGGGGATGATCTGCTACACCGACGCGCTGCGGGTGCGCAACGTGCAGAACTGGGATGGCGACGACTGGGCCATGCTCGGCGGGGGGCTCCTGGGCGTGGACGACGAGTATCAGGATCACGCGGTGACCGCACTGGAGTGGTACCGCGGCGAGTTGTACGCGGGCGGGTACTTTGGTGAGCAGGCGCAGACACACGCGGCGGGGGTCGCGGTGCTTCGGGACGGGGCGTGGACGTACGCGTTCACCGGTGAGCCCGTGTTGGCACGCACGATGAAGACAATCGGGGATTCGCTCTATGTGACCAACGGCGCGGACTCCAGCCTCACTCGGTGGGATGGCGTGGCGCTGAGTCCTATTCCGGGGTATCTCGGTGTGGACTCGCCCTTGTACACCAATGGGCACGAGCTACTCGTGGGGGCCTGGAGGTACTGGGCGACCGTGGAAGGCCGTCCCGTGAGTGTGTTCGCCCGTTGGGCGCCCGAACCTGCGCCGTGGTTCCTCGGGTCGCCGCGCGACGCGTCCGTCGTCGTTGGCTCAACCGCGGAGTTCACCGCCGAGCCGGCGCCCGGGTATGACTGGGACGCCCCGCTTGATCTCAGGTGGTTCCGGGATGGCGTGGAGGTGTCAGATGGTCCGGGCGGTGCGTCCGCAGGAGGGGGCGTTGTCGAGGGTGCGCACACATCGGGGCTGGTCATCCGGGGTGCGCGTCGGTCTGACGCGGGCAGCTACGTCTGCGTCGCGGCGAACGAGTGCGGCAGCGGCAGGACGACCGAGGCGGAACTTGCCGTGGATTGCGAGGCAGACCTGAACCGGGATGGCACCGCCGATCAGACGGACGTGGCGTACCTGGCCAGTCTCCTGAGCGGTGGCGGAAATCCAGCCGGGATCGACCCGGACGTTGACGGCGACGGGCAAGCCGATCAGGGGGACCTCGCCGCGCTCATTCACGCCATCGCGGGCGGGGGCTGCCCCTGACGCCGGGGTCCGGCTGACCGACGCAACGGGGCCAGTCGCTTGGGGCGCAACGTCCGGGTCAGAGTCGAACCGGGCCCTAGTGGTCGACGCGCTTCCCGAGCCTGGGCGAGAGCGCGCCGAAGATGCGGTCGAGGGTTTCCTTGTCCTTGGCCTCGAGGTTGAGGCGCAGCAGGGGCTCGGTGTTGCTCTTGCGGATGTTGGCCCACCAGCTATGGGACTTGAAGCAGTCGATGGTGACCCCGTCGAGTTCATCCACTTCGCCCCGCAGGGGAGAGCCCGGTCCGTAGGCGTCCTTCAGCTCGCGGAGCACGGCGTCCTTGTCGTCAACCTGGAAGTTGATCTCGCCGGTCTGGTGATATCGCGCGATGGGCTTCACGAGCTCGCTCAGGGACTTGCCCGACTTTGCAAGGACCGTGAGGAGCGTGGACATGGCGATGGCGCCGCTGTCGGCGTTGAAGTTGCCCTGGAAGTAGAAGTGCCCGGAGAGCTCCCCGCCGAACACGCACCCGTGCTCCGCCAGGGCCGCCTTCATGAAGACGTGGCCCACGCGGCCCCGGACGGGGGTGCCCCCGGCCTTGCGGATGTCTTCTTCGACCGCCTTGCTGGAGCGCAGGTCGTAGGCGATGCTCGCGCCGGGGTGCTTTGCGAGAAAGTGCCGCCCCAGCAGCGAGGTCAGCAGGTCGCAGCCGATGATGCGTCCCTTCTCGTCGACGGCCATGCAGCGGTCGGCGTCGCCGTCGTAGCAGAAGCCCACGTGCGCCTTGTGCTGGAGCACGGCGTCCTGGGTCATCTTCATGTTCGCCGCGACCAGCGGGTTGGGCTCGTGCTCGAAGACACCCTTGGTGTTCTCGAAGTTGAGCTCGATGATCTCGAACTTGGCGGCGCCGAGCTCCTTGGGCGCGAGCCTGCCGAAGACGCGCGGGATCATCGTGCCGGCCATGCCGTTGCTGGCGTCGATCACGACCTTCAGGGGCTTGCCCGCGGGCAGGTCCAGGAAGCTCCGCACGTGCTTGGCGTACGCGAGCCAGAGGTCGCGCTCCTCGTAGCGCCCCGTCTGCTTGACGACGGTGGTCTTGTCCACCATCGCCGCGTGCTTGCGGATGTCCGCGAGGCCGGTCGCCTCTCCCACGGGCTTTGCCTTGCGCTTGGAGATCTTGAACCCGTTGTAGTTGGGCGGGTTGTGGCTGGCGGTGACCATGATCCCGCCCGCGCAGTCCAGGTGGTTCACGGCGAAATAGATCATGGAGGTGTCGCACATGCCGATGTCCACGACGTTGCCGCCCTGGTCGCGGATGCCCTCGATGAGTCGCTTGGAGAGTGCGGGGCTGCTGACGCGCATGTCGCGCCCGACGACGATGTTCTTCATCATCGGCGTGGACTCGCCCGCCGCCGCCGCGTCCGCGAGCAGGAACTTGCTGGCGCCAAAGCCGATCTGCCAGGCCATGGTCTCGTTGAGGAGATCGGGGAAGGTCCCTCGAATGTCGTAGGCCTTGAAGACGCGTCCAAGCATGCGTGAGGCTCCTTGGTCAGAGTCGAACGGCAACGGTAGCACCCAGATGAACCGAATGGAAGCCGAACCTCTGAGGCGATCCCGGTCCGGGTGGACGAGCCCGGGCGAGAGAGAAGGCACGCCCGACCGACGCCGCGCCCGCTGACTTGCTTGACCCGGGTGCGTTCGAGCAGTTCGTGCTGGTCTACGGACGGACACCCGCCATGGCAGACATCGAGAGGATCGCCCCAGGCTTGCATTCCAGAGTTCGCGCGTGGGGCCCGGTCGAAGTGATGCACGGCCAGACTCGACTGCGATACATCCCGTGCGGGATCACGGCCCTGGACGGTACTCTGGACAATGCGAAGAACCTCGTCCTGAGCGGGAAGTCGCCCGCCGCCCTGTACGCCGAGTTCGTAAGACACACGACGACAGCATCGAAGGCTTCGTGTGAGCGAAGCGGGTGAAAAACGTCTCGCCCTGACGGCCGCGCGTTGCCACGCCCGCCGCCGACCTGCACTGGCGACGCCGCCAGAGCCCGGCGACGCCGGTGGCACGTCCGAGCGACGTCGGTTGTGCCAGCCCAGCCTAGCGACACGCCGCGCCGCACTCGGGGCACACGGATGGAACGCCGCTGCCAATCGGGTAGCCGCATTCGACACAGCAGCCACTCTCGCGCCGACGCCGGCGCAACTCCGCGTGTCGCCATCGCCGCGCGTGTGCAAGCGATGCCACGCCGCAGATGCTGGCTAGTATTAGCATCGTGTGACGCAGCACATAGTAGCGAGAGACGCTGTACTGCGTGACAATGTTGGCCTCAAATGCAGACCACATGTCCTCTGGCACGCGTGACCGGTCGACCGTCGCCCGACCACTGGCGATTCTCGCGATCACCTCGGGGTTATCAAAGGCAACCGGCTTTCCTGCGAACGCCTCACGATTGAATGGCGTAACGGACCACGAGTACATCGTCACATTAATCGGCGAACCGAACCGCCACCACCACATCCACGTTGGAGGTCCCGGGCCGTCGGACACGATGTCCAGCGAAGCGGCGGGTTCTGTCAAGTGCTCCACGAACTGGTCTCCGTAGGCAGAGTATGGGATCCACACATTTGCGCGCCGCACGCCATTCTGCTCTGGTTGAGTGTGCGTCGCAACGGATGGCGCGTCCCGGCATGCGAAACACAGTGCGGCGCCGCAGCCGCAGAGAGCGCACTTGGCGCCAGGACCCAAAAGGCCAACTCCCGATGCTGGTGACGCCATTGGCTACTCCCGTTCGCGAGATTGTGCGATGCGGTTTCGGTCACGCCGGTTCGGATCACGAAGCTCTCGGAGCATTGGGCTGGCGTGGCACGGAGTCCCTTCACGGAGCCACGGATGTCCGCTCTGCGACATCCGTGCCGACGATGCCGCGAGCGGCTGGAAGTGGTGACGCGATCACTTCGGGCGTCCATTGGAGTTCAGTGTACCACGCCGCAGGGGAGGGGTTGCTCGGCGGCCGCGGTCGGTCCGGGCGTGGCTCGGCGAAGACGCCGAACCACGGCACCCAAGAGGGTCATCATGCGCCGGGTCGAGTGCTGCCAGCCGCCGATCAAGTCCTCGCCTTCATCGACGGCTTCTACCTCCGTCATCGCCTCCACAGCTCCCTCAACTAGGCCACCCCGCACGACGCCCCCACCGCGAGCATTCCCCCCGAAAGCACTGTCCGAAAGGAGTGGGCAAGACCAGTTCACCTCGGTGCCACCTGCCGACGCCGGTGGCACGTGAGGAAGGGCGCGTCGTGTCACTCCCGCCTGGCACCCGCCTGCTCGGACCTACTTCTCACACTGTCTGGCGCTCATTGCAGCCTCGAGTATGGCAGCCACTCGCTTTCCCTGTTCGAGCTCATCGCCCTCTCTTGACTCATTGAGGCCCTTGCAATAATGGAGCGCGGTCCGCCTCCCATTGTCTTTGAGGCAGGGGTTAGCACCAGCCCCAAGCAACGCACTGACAACGTCCTCGTCAGCACCAGCGATCGCTGCGGAGATGAGCGGAGTCATCCCGGAACGGGCACGGTGATCGACAGGTGCACCTGCGGCAAGCAGGAGTCGCACGCATTCGCTGTCCCCCCCCATGCAGGCAAAGTGCAGCGGTGAATGCCCCACGGGGTCGTTCAGGTTCACCGCAGCGCCGTACTTCAGCAGGAGGCGCACGGCGTCTGCATGGCCCATCGCTGCCGCAGTAATGAGCGGCGTACTTCCTACTTGGGACACTTCGTTAGCACTGACTCCGTAAAGCAGAAGTTCCTCAAGCTGCCTTACGTCGCCCTTTTCCGCAAGCACAATTATCGTCGGCGTGTTCGGCACCGGCAGGGGCTGCGGCCTGCGGTCACATCGAACGCAGGCGCACGCCGCAAGTACCAGTAGCACAAGGGGAAGTTTCATGGCTTTCGGCTCCAGGCTTCGCGGCCACCATCGGGTCACAGTCTACCACGGCGGAGGGGAACTTGGAGGCGCTTTCGCCATCTCTGGGCAGGAACGCTTGGCCCGGCACTGCACGCGATGAGGCCGGCGGGGTAGCGGCGCGTCAGCAGGGGTGTGTCGTGCCACGCCCGCCGCACCAACCACACTCGGGGCAGGTCGCCTGCCATACCGAAGGATACCCGCACGCAGCGCATTGCCCCCGCTGCACACGATATCTGGCACGTAGGCGCTTGGCGACATCGAGAACTATGCACCCCAGAGTGACAGACAGGAAGAGCACAGAAACGTACGCACCCACAAACCACCCAACGCGGTGCGTTGCCAAGTAGGTCTTGGATGCAATGGCTGGGAGTTCAGGCAACGAGCGGACATCCACCCGAGTGTCACGTACCGCGTTCAGTTGCTTGTCAACGAGTGGTAACCACAGATTCCTTTGTGGCTCGAGGCCATCCGGCACCCACCAGGTAGTCGCACCCTTGTATGACCAAACGACCGGCATTCTGTAAGCGCCGACGAGCGACATGCTAAACACAGGAGTCCAATCGATCACCATGACGCGCACCTGAACACGATGCGGGAAGTCCTCCAGTTCGTGAAGACCGCGCACACGCCATACTCCAGCTGGGTCCTCCACAAGGATCACATCGGCGGTAATGCTTGTGTGCGCGGTACACACGGCGTCCTGGTCGACCTGTGAGAGGCCGCCGATCGACCCGCCAAGCACTATTGTGGCGACACTCAGACTAACGATGTACGCCTTACGCATGGGCTAGTTGCTCACCGGGCAATTCCAGCTACGCTCGTTGCCCTGTCCGACTGCAAATAACTTGATCTGCATACTGACCGAGAAGTTCACTAGAACGGCGCTGGCTCCTGTTGCAAAGCTGGCCCCATCTAGCGTGGCCGTTACTTTAGGGTAGCCGGTGATGCCGGTCGGCGTCGGTGTTGCCGTCGCGGTTGAAGTCCAGGTTCCAGCCGCCGGCGCCGGCGATGAAGTTGCCGAGCGCGGTGGTGTCGCTCGCGTCCACGTCGCCGTCGAGGTCGTAGTCGCCCTTGGGATAGCTCGTCGGTACGCCGTAGGAGGAGTAGCGGACGTGCACTGGCGGCGCGGCGTCCCCAACGCAGGTCACGGGGTTGATTCGTACGGCGACCATTCGGATTCAGTGTACCACATCGCGGGGGTGGGGGTTGCGCGGCAGCGGCCCTGTGCCGCGGGGGTCGGCGAGGGCGACGAAGCAGGGCAGGCGCCCTAAGCCCGCTACGCACGGAAGTCGCCGGGCCGACTGCCGAGGAGTGCGAGGAGCACCGACTAAACCGCAGAGCCGGTTGAGTCGGTGGCACGAAGTCGGTGCCACCCAGCCGTGTCAGTCAACTCATATGTCGCAGTAAAGCGAACTCCCCGGGCATCTGTTTGAAAGGAGACTCGCTGTGGCGGTGCCCACTCGGTAATTTCGGAAACACTTTCGTACGTTCCAGACAAGCTTGTTCGCTCTTGCACGATACGAGTGCCTCGCTCCAAGCGTCCAGTCGTTTCAATGCGAGCCAGACCGAGTACCCATGCCCTGCACCTCTCAGGGCTCGTCAGGACCTCAAACACCGCCGGCGATGCCCGTGAGATATGTGTGGTTTCTGTAAAGCATATGCTCATCATTGTTGCACCCTACGGTTCTAGAACGGGGGTCGAATGCTCGGGAAATACTCCGTCAAGCACTGGTAGAACACCTCCAAGGCCTCTCGCTCGGAGGTCTCGCGGTCATGACCCATACGCATCAGTGGGCAGAAGGTCGATGCGGCAAGATGGGAGCACGTATACCTCGCGGGGTGGCTGAAGGAAATATCTGGCCCAGCGAAGGGCAAATCGAAGTCGCCCAAGCCCTCACAGTGGGCCCAGATGTTCCAGTCCTCCCAAGGCATATCCTCAAGCCGTGGGTTCGGGCTAATAGCCTGATCGCCCCCAGGCTTGCTGTACTGGAACCGCGCCCTACAGTTGGCGTTGCACCCCACTTGCCATGTGCGTCCATAGCCGATGCACCGCAGACTAATATCATAGCAACACGCATAGCAATCACGCAGATTATCCGTTTGGTTCGGGCACCACGTCTTTGGAATGGAATCATCGCCGCACGGCTCACGCGGGGGTAGTGGGTCTGGTAACGATCCCCCTCCAGGTCGTCGGGGCCGCTCGTCTGGCGCACGTCCGACCGTGATAGACGCTTGGGAAACCAAGCCAAGAGGATCGTTGCTTACGAGTGGCGTTGCCTCCACGTACTGGAACGTAGCATTGCCAACCAGATACCCAATCGGGTCCCTCCGCGTCCACCTGCCGATCTCCGGCATGTACACCCTGTGCCGCACGTGGTAGGCGTTGATCGTGTCGTCCCACTGGTACCCCGCGTAGCCGAGGCGGCTGGCGACGGTGGGCGAGCTCACGCGGCCGCTGCCGCTGAGGCCCGTGTTGGCGTTGTAGGACTCGGCGAAGAGGTCGCCGTCAGCGCCGCCGCTGTTCCAGTCGTCCAGGCCGTCCCAGTCCAGGTCGCTGTCGGCGTAGACGGCGGAGGACGGGCTGCCGTGGATGGGGTAGGAGCGGGTCACGGGCATTCGCGTTCAGTGTACCACGCCGCGGGGGTGGGATTGCTCGGTGGCCGCCGTGGGGCCGGGCGCGGCTCCGCGTCACTCTGCGAAGACGCCGAAGCAGGGCACCCGAGCAGGGCCACCCTCCCGTACGCACGGAAGTCGACGGGCCGACTTCCGTGGCGCGTTCGGAGGGCACCTCCATGCCACGCCTGCCGTAGCGTGATGGCACCCACGGTCCAGTTCCGGGCCACGCCCGCCAGCATGTCACTCGCCGGACGGCGGAGCCACGCCCGCCAGCCCACACTCCGGGCACTGTGCGGCGACTGGGAGATCAACACGCGCGTACCCACAACGAGGGCATAGACCCTTCCGGCTACGGCTCCTCGCGCGCGCCATCACCCAGCCCTTCCGGACGCCGAGCATTGCGGCGTACCACACAGCCATGTCCAGACAAAGGCCAATCGCAAGGGGGCGGCATGGCATGAGGCCCGATCGCAAGCGGAGCGCTCCGGAGACGACCTCGACGGGCTGCCCGTCGTGCCCTGTGCCAACAATGTGTGTCATATAGACACTTCTGAAGGGGAAGCCCGCGCTTATGGCATAAGCAGATACGACCGGCTTCCCGAGTACCATTTTGAAATTATCCATACGGCAGTTGGCCAGAGCTCGCTGAACCGGCGCAGGGATGCCGGTAGGGGGGGGAGGTCGCGAATCGATCCGATCTTCCTGACGCTCCTTCGGCGCGGGCGTTCCGACAGTTGCGCTATAGGACGTAACAGTGAGCGTCCGGTGACCAACCACGGTCCAGATGCCGGAGCCCGTGGTAGGCACCGGTGAGTACATGACCGCTGGAGGGCTAACGCTTGTTTCCGGTAGTGGGATATACGGTATCCCACCCGTAAGGACCGCTGCGACGCCGATTGCACACGCATGCATTGGCCAAGTACGCCACCTCGGCGCGTCGCCCCTCGCCGCCCCGCACCGCGATGTTCCCCCGTCACTCACCACTCGCCCGCCCCCGATGGGCCCCGTGGATTCAGCGTCGGCTTCGGGATGACCTTTTTGAGAAACTCCTGCAGAAGTTCCTGTGCGCAGTGCAAACGCCTTGTCTTCGCAAGATCACCGCCACAGCACTGATAGCAGTTCTCGATAGCCTTCTTGACTTTGTAATGACAGTTGGCTAGTTTCACTGGGTTGCTGCGGTACTTTCGACCACACTCGACACTCATAAGTGTGGCGGCCTGCTCACAGGCCGCCATACAATCATGGCGACGAGGGTCCCAGGGCAGGGTTGGCAAGTTTGGGTCTTCCCCTGGCCAGTTCGGCGGCAGCGGCTCCGGTGCCGAACCCGGCCCCGGATCGGGGAAGGGCCCCGCGGGATGCTCGCGGGCACATGATTCATATACCGCAACCGAGTCATCTATGCAGCGAATGTAGTCGGCTGCGGTGCCGCCGGACCGATCTCTGGAAGCACAACATGCATCGAGATTCGATATTAGATCGAGACGGCACTGCCAGTTAGTAGTGGGCGTAAGCCCGCCCTGGATTCGGTTGAATAGATTACGGGCACAGTCAACTGCATACAGTCCCGAGCTATCAGTAAACCTCAGCACCGACCCGCCAACATATTGAAGGTCGCTCATCCCATCGACGTACCCCAGGGGGTCCCTCCGCGTCCACCTGCCGATCTCCGGCATGTACACCCTGTGCCGCACGTGGTAGGCGTTGATCGTGTCGTCCCACTGGTACCCCGCGTAGCCGAGGCGGTTGCGGAGGGCACTCCGCGACTGCACCCCTCGGCCGCCGGAGCCGCCGGTGTAGCCCGTGCGGTACGCGGCGTGCTCGGTGGTGTCGTCGCCGTCGGTGTTGCCGTCGCGGTTGAAGTCCAGGTTCCAGCCCCCGGCGCCGGCGATGAAGTTGCCCAGAGCGGTGGTGTCGCTCGCGTCCACATCGCCGTCGAGGTCGTAGTCGCCCTTGGGATAGCTCGTCGGCACGCCGTAGGACGAGTAGCGGACGTACTCCAGCAGCTCGGCGTCGCTCGCGATGATGGCGACGACATCGGCACGCCAGCCGGCGTTGTGTCTGACCTGCTCGCGCTCGTCGGAGACGCGGCCCGGGTGGGCTGGGGTTGGCGTCGCGGCCACCATCGGGTTACAGTCTACCACGGCGGAGGGGAAAGTGGAGGCCATTTCGCAATCGCTGGGCATGAAGGCCGCTGGCCCTAGGCACTGGCGACGCCGCCAAGGCCCGGCGACGCCAGTGGCACGTCAGAGGGAATGGGTCGTGCTACGCCGGCCCCGCCAGCCGGCAGGCTGCACGATGAGACAACCGAAACACGGATCTAGGTTACGGTCACTGGCGAAGAGTGCCGCACTCAGGGCACTTGACGCCGAGTACCTTCGGCACGGGGTACCCGCAGTTCACACACCGACCCGCAGAACGAAGCACACGCTCCTTGGTTACACCGTAGACACCAAGCATGAGCATCACGGTGCAAGCCCAAAACGCCGTGCCGCCGAGCATCCCAGGCCAATACACCCTGGTCGCCACAGCCCACACGCTACGGAGCTCTGGCGGCAGTGTCCCGTGCCAGGGGAAGGGCTGTTTGCCAATGAAGAGGAACCCATCGGTCGTTCCCCCGGGCTTTCCGCCCGTGTCGTCGCAGTACCCTGTCACCGTAATGTAGGGCCAGCCGTAGCCCCAGGACGTGCTGTTCACCGTCCGACGCCCTCCGCTCTGCCATGCTCGCCAGCGCACCCAACCGGGCAAGGAGGTCAGGCCACCGTCGCCCCGCTCGAAAGTTGACGGCGGGAACGGCCGAGTGGCGATCCTGCGGCGGCCCCACGCCTTCCACACTGACACATCCAGGTCAGTCATGGCGTCCATCTCAATGTTGCAGCGCTCGGCGTCACTCCAAACCCTCATCCGTGGAGCGAGAGCTGCGAGCGAGTACGCCACGGTGGCGTTGATGATGAACCCGAGGTACAGAGACAGCCTCACTCGGCGCCCCAGTCCCGTCCTCTTTGGCCTGTCAGTGGGTACCAATGTCTCTGTCCCCCACGCTCACCGACAATCGCTTTCTGCCGGGCAGCAGGACCGAAGGATCCATGGCCTCGGCGAACTTCTCAAGGCACTCTCGGCCGGCGTGACACGGACTGTCTCCGCGGAGCCACGGATGTCGGCTCTGCGACATCCGTGCCGCTGATGCTGCCCGCGGCCGGAAGTTGTGAAGCGATCACTTCGAGCGTCCATTGGAGTTCAGTGTACCACGCCGCAGGGGAGGGGTAGCTCGGCGGCCGCCCTGTTCCGCCTGGCTCGGCAAAGACGCCGACTCACGGACCCCGGTCGGGGGCCTTCATGCGCTGGGCCGAGTGCTGCCACCCGCCTGCCGCCCACCCGTCGTTGTGAAAGAGACTCCTAGCTCGGCGCGGTCTCAATCAAACCAGCAAGAGCTAGGCCTCCAAATAGCGTTGTCGCTACGAGGACGGGAACTAGGGCGGGGCCAATCACAGGGAGGCTTGCGATATTGCCAACGGGAGGGACCCAGTAGCACACCTCGAGGACCGCGGCGCCCGCCAGCCAGACGGCGAGTGTCCACCGCCAACGGAGAGTGTGTTGCCACCCCAACGCTAGCACCAGCAAGATCACCCCGAGCAGCGCAAATGGCACGACGTTGAGACCAATCCAAAGCACCATGGCATCCGCCGCGGTGCCGTGGTCACTCATCCGTGCATCAAGTCGCCACCCAAGGCCGAACGTCCACACGGCGGCGGCGACGACCACCGCGGCGGCCCGTGCGGTGCCAACGCCTCGCGTGCACGGGGAGAGGGGTTTGAACCAGACTGACTGCCCGCGATGGTCGGTCATTGCACCTCGCCACGGCATGTCGACGGGATGGGCCCAAGCGGAATGATCGGCAGTATCCGCGGGAGTATGCAATCGACGTACTGTACTGGACTGTGAATGATATGGTGCTTCATACACCTGGCCAGTGTTGCGGCGGGCGTGGCACGGCTGTAGGGCGGGCCAACACGACTGCTTCTCCTGACGTGCCACTGGGGTCGGCGGGCTTTGACGCCGTCCCCAGTGCACCGGACCGGCACCCGCGGCGAGCCGTCGGCGGCGGAGGTCATGGGGTTGGGTCGGGCCGCCAGCATTCGCCTTCAGTGTACCACGCCGCGGGGGCTGGGTTGCTCGGCGGCCGCCGTTGGGCCAGGCGCGGCTCGGCGTAGCTCGGCAAAGACGCTGAACCACGGCAACCGAGCAGGGTCATCATGCGAGGGGTCGAGTGCTGCCACCTGCACAATGAGCCCCCTTCAGATCATCGAGCGACTACCACTCCGGCCCGCCGGTGTACCGGCCGTAGACATCGGCCATGGCCTGTGTGATCTCGCCGAGCGTGCAGTTGGAGAGTGCCGCGTCCACGAGCGCGGGCATGACGTTGGTCGCGTGCAGGCTGGCGGCGGGCACGCTGTGGGTCAGCGTCACGGGCTTGCCCTGGCAGACCAGGCGGATGTTCTGGAGGGCTCGGGCGACGGCGGCGGGTTCGCGGCGCTTCTTGAAGTCCGCCAGGCGAGCGTTCTGCTGTTCCTCGACCTCGGGCCCGATCTGCAGGATCTCGATGGGGCGGCCTTCGTCCTGGTCCGCATAGGCGTTCACGCCCACGATGATGCGGTCGCCCGCCTCGCACTCCTCGCTGAAGCGATAGGACGCCTCGGCGATGGAACGGCGGAAGTACCCGCGGTTAATGCCGTTGATGCACGAGCGCCCGAACGTGGAGCGGCGCTGATAGGCCGGGTGGGTGGTGAGGTCCGGCGAGGGCGTGCCCTTCTGGGTGCCCGGCTTCCAATCGGTGTAGTCGCCCATGCGGTCGATCTCGTCGATGATGTCGAGGGCCTGGGACTCCATGGTGTCGGTGAGGCTCTCGACGAACCACGAGCCGCCCAGCGGGTCGGCCACGCGGGTGACGCCGGTCTCGTGGGCGAGAATCTGCTGGGTGCGGAGCGCGACGGTGACGGCCTGTTCGGTGGGCAGGCCCAGGGTCTCGTCCATGCTGTCGGTGTGCAGGCTCTGGCAGCCACCGAGCACGGCGGCCATGGCCTGATACGCGACGCGCACGATGTTGTTCATGGGCTGCTGCTCGGTGAGGGAGCACCCGGCGGTCTGCACGTGGGTCTTCATCCACATGGAGCGCTCGCTGGTGGCGCCGTAGCGGCTCTTCATGGCGCGGGCCCAGATGCGGCGTGCGGCGCGGAGCTTGCAGACCTCCTCGAAGAACTCGTTGTGGCTGTTGAAGAAGAAGCTCAGGCGCGGGGCGAAGGTGTCCATCGGGAGTCCGCGCTCGAGGCACGCCTCGACGTACTCCATGCCGTCACGCAGAGTGAAGGCCAGTTCCTGGGCGGCGGTGGAGCCCGCCTCGCGGATGTGATAGCCGGAGATCGAGACGCTGTTCCACTTCGGGGTCAGGCGGCTCTGGAACTCGATGGTGTCGACGACGAGCTTCACCGAGGCCTCCGGGGGGTAGATGAACTCGTTCTGGGAGTGGAACTCCTTGAGGATGTCGTTCTGGAGCGTTCCGCCCAGGGTGTCCCAGGAGATGCCCCGCTGGAGGGCGTGGGCGAGGTACATGGCCCAGATTCCGGCGGCGGGGCCGTTGATGGTCTGGGAGACGGTGACCCGGTCGATGGGAATGTCGGCGTAGAGGCGGTGCATGTCCTCGATGGTGCAGATGGCCACGCCGCACTTGCCGACCTCGCCGACGCAGAGGGGGTCGTCGCTGTCGCGGCCCATGAGGGTGGGGAGGTCAAAGGCGGTGGAGAGGCCGGTGTTGGCGGCGGTTCCCTTGGCCTGGCTGAGGAGGTACTTGAAGCGGCGGTTGGTGTCGTCCGCGGAGCCGAAGCCGGCGAACTGCCTCATGGTCCAGAGGCGGGATCGGTATCCCTGGGGGAAGAGGCCTCGGGTGAAGGGGAACTGGCCCGGCACGCCGCCTGCGCCCAGGTCGCGCCGGATGGTGTCCATGGACCTGAGGGACTCGACGACCGGGGCGTTGGGCGCGTAGGTGGGGTCGAGGACCAGGCCCGAGATGGTGACGGCATGAGGGTCGACCTTGGAGGAAGCTGTGGAGGTCGCGGGCTTCTGCGGGGCGGGCGTGGTGGTCATGGGGACATTTTACGCGATGCGGGGCGGCTCCGATAGCCCCCGGTGGATGCAAAAAGAAAGCGGCCCGGGTGTGAGCCCGGGCCGCGTGGGGGGACGGAAGAGAGGTCAGCCGACAGCCTTACTCGGCGATGTAGTTGGTGAGCTCGTCGTCGCGGACGGGGGTCTTGAGCTCCGAGCAGGTGGTCTCGCCGACGACCAGGATCTCACCGGCCTTGGAAGCCTTGGCGGTGAAGGTGAAGCGGCGGGAGGCGCCGGGGGCGAGTGTGCCGATGGAGAACTCGAGCTTGCCGCCACCGACCTTGGGGTTGGCGTCGGAGGACATGAAGGTGAGGTCGGCGGGGATGGTGACGACCATCTTGACGTTGGTGAGGTTGACCATCCCCTGGTTCATGACCTCGCAGGTGTAGATGTGGGGGGCGCCGACAGCGACCACGCCGTCCGCGTCGGTGACGAGGGTGCCGATGTCGGGCACGCCGGTGGTGCTGGTGGAGCAGTTAGCGCTGACGGGGTCGGCACAGGCGCAGGTCGCGGTGGCGGACGCATTGAAGGAGCCCGCGACCTTGGCGTTGACGACCATGCTGAGGGTCTTGCTGGCGTTGGGGGCGAGGCTGCCGAGCTTCCAGGAGACGCTGGCGCCGCCCGCGCCGGCATTGTCGGCGGAAACGAAGGTGGTGCCGGCGGGGATCGGGGCGGTGACGGTGGTGTCGCACGCCGCGTTGCCGGTGTTGGTGACGGTGAACTTGAAGGTCAGGTTGCGACCGCCGCGACCGACGATGCCGCCGGTCGGGCACTCGGCGGTGATCTTGAGAGCGGGGGCGGTGACGGTGGTGCAGGCCTGAGCCGCGGAGGCGGTGAGGCCGGGGGCGGCGGTGGCGGCGGCGGTGGAGCAGAAGCTGCCGGTCGCCTTGACCGTGCCGCAGATGTCGAAGGACTTGGACTGCTTGGGCGCCAGGTCGCCGGCGGAGAAGACGGCGGAGCCGGTCTTGCCGTCGGTGGTGGTGAACCCGGCGGGGAGTGTCACGGTGGCCTTGGCGTCGCGAGCGACGCCGGTGCCGGTGTTGGTGACGGTCACCTTGCCGCAGATCGTGTCGCACTTGAGGGCGTTGGGCTGCATGGCCAGGTCAACCTTCAGCGCGGGCTGAACAACGGCGACTTCCTGGCAGAAGGACTGGGCCCACTCGGCGGTGGCGCAGGAGCCGACCTGGCCGGAGGCGGCGGACTTGGCGGTCACGGTGACCGTCTTGCACTGGCCGGGGGCGAGGTTGCCCAGGTTCCACCAGAGGTTTGGTGCGGAACCGGAGGCGGCGGGCTCGCTGCCGACGATCTGCATGGTGGGGGCGCACATGTCCTTGAGAATGACGTTGGAGACCTCGGTGGTCGTGAGGTTGCAGACCTTGTAGGTGTAGGTGAAGTTCTGGCCGGCGATCACCTCGACCGGCATGCAGCGGTCGATGTTGACCACGGAGGTGGACTTCGCGCCGGTGGGGAGGGCCAGGGAGGTCATGGCCATGCCCGGGCCGCAGGTGCCGGCGGGGGCTGGGGCCGGTGCGGGCTTGGCCGCCTCGGTCTTTGCTGCTGGCGCGGGCGCGGGGGCCGGAGTTGTGCGCTCGCCCGTGGGGCCACCCCAGTAGCCGCCGACCGTGTTCGGGCTCTTGCCGCCGGAGCTCGTGGTCGAGCAGCCGATGATGCCGAGAGAGCACAGCGCCGACGAAATCAGAATTGCTTTTGCACTATGAGTCATCCGATATCCTCCTGTTCAAAGGGCTTGGAATCGCCTTGAGAGTTCTCGGTCGTCATTCCCCTCCCGGGGAAGCGGCGGCGATAGATTGAAACCGAGAATCAATAGTATCACCCACGAGCGGCGAGAGCGGCCGCGGCCCTTATCGGACCGATGGAATCTTGGTTATAGGTCTCGAAACACGGAGCGATCGATGCCCGGGGGTCTCCCGCGCAACCTCATGTCGGGGAGTGGATTGCGAGCCGTCGGACGAGCACAACCGCAGGGGATGCGGATATTGCGCTCAGTGCGACAACACGCTGCCAATTCCACCGTCGGTCGGATTCGCTCCTCACGCTGGCTCCTGCGAGAGTCTCACGAGGTCCACCAAGACCCGGCGTGCTATCCCTGAATCGATGGCATCGGAAGCCAACGCGAGGCCGTCGGCCCAGGTGCCCGCCGCACCGCCGACGACAAGGGCCGCCGAGGCGTTGAGGAGTGTGATGTCTCGGGCTGGGCCCGTGGTCCCGTCGAGGATGGCCCGGGCCAGCGCCGCCGCGGAGCGCAGGTCCGTCGCGTCGAGGTCCGCGGAACTGGCCCGTGGGATTCCGAGGCTCGTGGCGCAGAACTCCTCGAGCCGCACGCCCTCGGGGGTCACGTGGGCGATGATCGTGGGCGCGGCGGTCGAGATTTCGTCGATGCCGTCGCGCCCGTGGACGACCATGGCTCGGTCGCACCCGAGCCTGGAGAGCACTCGTGCGACGGGCTCGACGAGGTCGGGGTCGTAGATTCCCATGACCTGTCTGCGCGCCCTGGCGGGGTTTGTCAGAGGTCCCAGCACATTGAAGATGGTCGGAAATCCCAGCGACTGCCTGGCGGTGGCGGCGTGCCTCATCGCGGGGTGGTGGTGGATGGCGAAGCAGAAGCAAAGTCCAATCTCGCGGAGGCACCGGCCCTGCGCGGTCGGGGTCGCGTCGATGTTCACGCCCAGTTCACGCAGCAGTTCCGCCGAGCCCCGCCCGGAACGGCCCCGGTTCCCGTGCTTGGCGACGCGCACCGTGCCCGGGGCGGCGGCGGCGGTGACGATGGCGGCGAGGGTGGAGATGTTGAAGGTCTTTCGCGCGCCGCCCGTGCCGCAGGTGTCGATGAGGGCGCCCGAGAGGCCTTCGGAGGGAACGGGGGTGACGTGCCGGCGCATGGCGGTCGCGCCGCCGAGGATCTCGTCCTCGGTGGGGAGCCTTCGCTGGATGAGCGCGAGGGCGGCACCGATCTGGGCGTCGTCGTAGAGCCCTTCGAGCAGGTCTTCGAAGAAGGCACGTGATTCAGCCGCGGACAGGGTCCCCCCCGCGAGCAGCTTCGAGAGTGTCTCGCGGATGTTCATGCCGCACCCAATGTAGGGGCGGTCCGTATGCTTTGGTGTGAGCAAGGTTGCGCCGAACACCACACGGGCCGTCGGAGCGGCGAGGCGGGCGCTGGGCCTGCGGCGGACGCTCGGACTCGCGGGCGTTGGGGCGACGTGTGGCTCCGTGCTGGGGGTGGGGCTGATTGTCGTGTCAAGGCGAGCGCCACTCCCGCTGGACGGGTGGGCGTGGTGGGTGGCGGGGCTCGTTGTGGCCGGGGCGGGCGCCGGGGCGCTCGCGGGCTGGCTGACCCGGCCGGGGCCTGCCGCGGCGGCTCGGGAGCTTGACCGCCGGCTCGCGCTCCACGATCTGCTCTCGAGCGCGCTCGAACTCGGGGGCTCGGGGTCACCCTCGGCGGCGCTTCTGGTGGCCCGCTCGGAGCGGGTGGCGGCGGCGGTGCGTCCGCGTGCGGTGCTGCCTCTGGCCACCGCGATGCGGACCGGCTTGTGGGGATGGCTGGGGCCGGTGCTCGCGATCGGCGTTTCGGTGGGGCTCTGGCTGCCAGCGCGGGTGCAATCCGGGCGAGAGATGCCCTCTCCCGCGCCCGCGGCCCTGACGCGTGAGGCGGTGGATGTTGTCCGTGAGGCGGCGGCGGCGATGGAGGCATCCGCGGAGGAGCAGGCCGTGCCCCGCGGAGCGCCGGCCAGCGAGTGGCAGCAAGAGTTGGAGCGGGAACTCGCGGCGGCGGGGCGGACGGAGGTGGAAACGCGCGCGCTCGCGGCGCAGGCCGCGGAAGCAGCAGCCGAATCGCTCGAAGAGTCCGCGGGTCGCGCCACCGACCGCGCGGACTCTTTGGCGGAACGATTGGCAATCGCCGCGGCGGCGAACGGGGGCACGCTCGGCGGAGCGCGAGATGAGGCACAGGGCAGCGGCGCGGTGCCCGAGGCGCACGGGCCGGGTGACGTGCTGCGGGACTCGATCCGCGAGGGGAAGCTGAATGATGCCGCGGCGGCGCTCGCAGAGGCGAGGAGGCGGCTGGCGGAGATGAGCCCGCAGGAGCGAGAGTCGCTGGCCCGTGAACTGGAACGGTGGGCGAGTGAGGTGAGCCGCACCAAGGAGGCGGAATCGGCCCGGTCGCATGACCAGCCTTCGCGTATCAGCCCGGGCAACGCGGCGGCCCCCGAAACGGCCCCCCAGACGGCATCGGAGACGTTGACGGAGCGAGAGTCCACGCCGGCGGGTGAGTCCGGTGAGACGACGCCCGCGGGCGAAGCGGCGCCGAGTGAAGGGGACGCGGCCCGGTCCGATCCGCTCGCGGAGCAGTTGAGGGACGCGGCGAGGGAGGTGCGGGGCGAGCCCGGCGCACAAGAGCAAACCCGGGACGCGCCGAGGCCCAGAGATGCGAGCCAGCAGCCCGGCGACCCGCAGCAGCCGGAGGCCCAGCCGCCGAAGCACGCCGAAGGGCAGCAGGCGCCGGGCCGTGAGCCGAGGGGACCGGGGCAGGACGAGCAACAGGGTGCAGATGGGCAGGGTGGGGAGCAGAGTGCGGATGAGAAGCGTCCCGCGCCGTCCGGGCAGAATGACAGCAAGCCCAGGGGCACAAAGCCCGGCGAGACCGAGCCCGGAGACACCAAGCCCGGCGCGACCAAGCCCGGCGAGACCAAGCCCAGTGACAACATGCCCGGTGGCAAGAAGCCCGGTGACAGCAAGCCCACGCAATCGAGCCCGGGCCAGGCTCAGCCCAGCCAAACTCAGCCCGGGACGCAGACACCCGGCGATCGTGCACCTGACGCCGCGACTCCCGCGCCATCGGGGCAGTCGGTGACCGGGACGAAGCCAAACGCGGGCGACCCCCGCACCGCGCCAACAGATCAGAATCCGCCGGAGTTGCCCGGGCGAGTTTCTCCTGGCGAAGCCCCGACGCAGCAGCCCGACGCGAGGCCGGGCCGGCAGCCTCCGGGGGGGCTCGAGGGTCTCGAGCGGACGCTGCGCGAGTCAGAGCGGCTGCGGGAGCGGGCGGCGCAGGACGCCGCACGGGCTCGGCACCTCCGCGAGCGTGCCCGCGAACTGCTGAGCCCGGGCGAGAGCGGGCCTGGGAGCGATGAGGCTGACAGGCCCGGCGTCGGCGGCGGGGGTGAGTCTCCGGAGCCTCGCAGGACCCAAGGCATGTATGACGAGCCCGATCCCCGGGGTGCCGGCGCATTTCCGACGGTGGATGAGCAACTCGATCTGCGCCCGCGCGGGGACGCGGAGGGTCCGATGACACCTCTGGCGGAGTGGGACCGCGCCGCGGGCGACGGCTCGCCAGCTCCGGTCGGGCCCGGCGTGGCCGGGAGGTTGCGAGCCGCGGCTGGCAATGCCGAGCGGGCGATCGAGGACCGGCGCGTCCCGGCGCAGTACGCGGACCTCGTAAGGCGTGTCTTCCGGCGGTACGTCGATCGCGCCCCGGGCGGCGGGGCGCCTTGAACCTGCGACTCGACCATCCCGAGTGGCTGTGGGTCCTTGTGCCGGCGGTGCTCATCACGCTGTGGGGAGCCGCGTGGTTCGGGGCGATGACGCGGACCAAGCGAGCGGCGGCGGTGCTGGTGAGGCTGCTGCTCCTCGTGACCGGCGTGCTCGCGCTGGCGGGCCTGAGCGTGACGCGCGAGGTGACGGAGATGGTCTGCGTGCTGGTCCTTGATCGTTCGGGCTCAGTCGAACGCCACGGGCGAACGGCGGACGGGCGATCAGTGATGGAAGGCGTCGTCGATCGCATCGAAGCGGAGGCTCGGACGCGGGGCCCCGACGATCTCTTCGCGGCGGTGGTGTTTGACGGCCGTGCGGTGGCGGTCGCGGCCCCGACCACGCGCGTGCCCGCGCTCGGGGAGGCCACGCCCCCCGGCGCGCCGGGAACGGACATCGCCGGCGCGATCGCGCTCGCCTCGCGCATGATCCCGCCCAGCACCACGGGCCGGATCGTGCTGATCTCTGACGGCGTGCAGACGGCGGGTGACGACCGCCGAGCCGCGGCGCAGAGCCCGTATCCCATCGACGTGCTGCCCATCGAGTACGCCGCGGGTTCGGATGTGTCCGTGGAAGCGTTCGATGCCCCGCCCGTGGCGGCGGAGGAGGCAACGATCGCCGCGCGCGTCGTGCTTTCCAGCACGGGCGAGGCCCGGGGCACGCTCCGGCTGTACTCGGAGGGGCGGGCGCTGACGTCGCGTGCGGTGCAACTCTCCGCGGGCGAGACGATCCTGAGGCTGGAGGCCAAGCTGCCCCAGGGGCGGGTGCACCGCCTGCTGGCGCGGTGGGAGCCGTTCACCGGTGAGGGCGGGTCCCCGGACGCGGTGCCCGAGAACAACAGCGTGCGGGCCCTGACGGTGACGCCCGGGCGCGGCGCGGTGATGCTCGTGAGCATGAGGCCGGGGGAGCCCTCGGCGATCGCGGACGCGCTGATCGCCGAGGGGTGGGACGTGCGGCGCTCTGCCGCGGAGGCGATCCCCGGTGACCTGCTCGCGCTCCAGGAGTTTGACCTTGTCGTGCTTGATTCGATCCCGGCGTCGGAGGTGTCAAGCGCGGCGCAGGGGGCGCTCGCGGCGTACGTCACGGCCTCCGGGGGCGGGCTGATCATGGCGGGCGGGCCCGGCTCGTTCGCCCCCGGGGGCTGGGCACAGACCCCTCTCGAGCCCATCCTTCCTGTGTTGTTGCGGACGCCGGACCTGGTTGTGTCCCCCCAGAGCGCCACGATCCTGGTCATCGACAACTCCGGCTCCATGGACCGGCGCGTGCTCGGCACGGGGCAGAGCCAGCAGGAGATCGCCAACGAGGCGGCGGTGCTCGCCGTGCGAGCGCTCGATCCGTCGGACCTCCTGGGCGTCATCACATTCAACTCGCGTCCGTCGCTCGCGTTGCCCCTGGCGCCCAACAGCGACCCCGCCCGCACGACCCGCGTGCTGCGGGGCATCTCCGCCGATGGCGGGACCAACCTCGGCCCCGCGCTGGACCTTGCCAGAGAGCAGCTCGCGCGCACGGAAAGCGTGAAGGTCAAGCACGTGGTCGTGCTCACCGACGGCGTCTCCCGGGCCAAGGAGACGCTCCCCGACCGTGTGCGGGCGCTCGTCGCCGAGGGCGTCCGAGTCACGACCATCGCGGTGGGCGACGGTGCGGACGTGACGGAACTGGCCGGGCTCGCGAAGCTGGGGGGCGGAGAGTTCTTCCATGCCCAGAACGTGGCGCACCTGCCCAGGGTGCTGGTGCGGGCGGTGCGCATTGTGAGATCGCCCTTGATCCGCGAGGAGCCGGTCACGGTGCGCGTCGCGATCGCCGGGCCGGTGACCGCGGGGCTGGAGCGTGCGCCCGACCTTGGCGGGCTGGTCATCACGCGAGACCGGCCCGACCCTGCCGCGGCTGTCCTGCTGCGGGCGGCCTCGGGCGAGCCTCTTCTGGCGGTGTGGCCCGCGGGGCTGGGCAACGTTGGCGCGTGGACCAGCGACACGGGCGAATGGTCGCGTGCATGGATCGAATCCGGCCAGTTTCGCACCCTGTGGCCCGCGTTCGCGCGGGACGTGGCCCGCCCCGCGTCCACGGGTGACGTCGAGGCCGACGTCGAGATCGCGGACGGCAGCCTTCGTGTGGTGGCCCGGGGCCCGGGGCCGCTGCGCGCCACGGTGTACTCGCCAAGCGGCCGTGCCAGAGAGCTCGCGCTTGGCCAATCCGGGCCCGGGGAGTTCGCGGGAAGCCTCCTGGTCGACGAACCCGGCACGCACGTCGTGGTGATCGACTCTGGCGAGGCCCGCCGCGGTACGCAGCCTCTTGTCGTGGGGGCCACGCTCGCGGACCAGGCCGAGTTTCGCGCCCGCACGTCGGACGCCGCGGCGATGCGGGCCCTGGCGGCCTCGGGCGGCGGGCGAGTGCTCTCGCTGGCGGACTCGCGGTCGTGGGGGCTGTTCGATCGGGCGGGCGTGCCTCCGCGGAGCCACGTGCGGTCACTCGCGCCGGAGCTCCTCGCGGTGCTGCTGGGTCTGGTGTTGCTCGATGTCGCGGTGAGGCGCGTCGCGTGGGACCGGTGGCGGGCGAAGACGCCCGAGATGGGTCCGGTGGGCGCGTCGGGGATGATGGAGCGCCTTCGGGCCTCGCTGGGCGCGGAGCCCGCGGGCGATGTCGCGCTCACGCTCGGTGAGCAGGACGCGCGGGAGCTTGTCGCCGCGGCGCGGGATCGCCGCCGCGCGATTCGATTGGGGTATTCGGGCGAGGCCTCTCAGCAGCCTGATGCGGAGGCGAGGGCGGTAGGCGGGGCGTCTGAGGAGGCCGAGGCACCGGCGGACGCCGCGGACGCGATGCGGGCGGCAAAGGCTCGGGCGCGGCGCCGAGCGGAGGAGGGGTGAGAGCGACCGATTACCGGACGCTTAGGTCCGCGCGAAGAACCGCGCGGGTGCTGCGTGCTGGGCCGAACCTACTATCCAGCCGAAGCGTTGTGTCGAATCAGGGACGATCGACAGGAGGCTCGCATGCGCCACTCCCAGTTGCTGGTTTGGATTCTGCTCGCGGGGACCCCTGTGTCCATGGGACAGAACGCCCTGGGCGACGGGCGCGGGCTTGAACGCAGGCTGGAGCAGACCGGCGCGTACTCCGGCAACGTGCCGAGACCGGATTTTCGGCAGGAAATACGGATGCGGAACGCGGTGGTGACCGGAAACGCCGGTGGTGGCAAGTCGTTCCGGGGCAGCGTCTCGTACACCGATCCGGACGATTTTCGCGGGTCGCTCGGGAGCGACTCGCTCTTCAGGTTCAGGCGGGACTCCTTCGGCGTGGGCGGCTCGACAAACGTCGGGCTGCGTGGCACGGAGTCCTTGCAGTACCAGTTCAACTTCGCCACGGGCAACGCCCGGGACGCTAACTTCTTCTCGCGATCGGTCGGGAATGAGCCACCCGCGAGTTCCGGGCTCGTTGGCGGGCTGGACACTACCAAGCTCCCGAAGTATGACACCAGCGGGGCGGACGAGTCGGCACCGGAGATGAGCACGCTGCGGTCCACGGCGTCATTCACCGCGACGCGGGGCCTCAGCCCCGCGCTGGTGGGCTTCACGTCGGTGCGCGACGGCGTGATCCGGGTGACCGCGTCGGAACTGCTGGGAGTTCGGGGCGACCTGCTGGTGCCTGACGTCAGTTCCGGACGGTTCATCGAGCGATCAAAGCTCATGCTGGAGCAGAAGGCCGCGACGCTGGGCCCGCAGACTGGACCCGAGACCGCGCCGCCCCCGAAGACGGCGTATCAGGAGCTTCAGGAGCAGCTCGACGCCCGCGACGGGTTCGACCGGGCGAAGGCGCGCGAGGAGGCGAAGACGCCGCCGACGGCGCCACCGGCGGAGACCCCCAAGGCTCCCGACGCCCCCGACCCCACGACGCCGCCCGAGAAGCCTGTGGAACCTGCGGACGGCGTTCCGCCGCTGAAGGACCCAGCGCTGACTGCGCCGCCTTTCTCGATGGAGCCCAAGATGCCACGGGGACTCGCGCCGTGGGAGCAGGCGGTGGTGAACATGCGTCGGCGGATGGCGGGGCTGCCGCCGCTGGGCCGCCAGGCAACACCGCTGGGGCCGGACGGTCTCCCCCCTCTCGACGAAGGAACGCTTCAACTGCTCCGGATGCAGGGGCCGGCGATCTCGGCGCTGGTGGGAGAGGGCACGGACGGGCCGATGGCGAGGCTGATCCGCGAGGGACAGGAGGCCATGGGCCGGGGCGCCTACTTCGACGCCGAGGAGCGCTTTGCGCGGGCGCTCGCGATCGAGTCCGGCGAGCCCAGCGCGATGGCGGGGCGTGTGAACGCGCAGATCGGGGCCGGGCTGTACGTCTCGGCCGCAATCAATCTGCGTCAGCTCTTCGAGCAGCACCCGGAGCTCATCGGCGTGCGCTACGAGGGTGCGGCGCTGCCGGGTGCGGAGCGGCTGAACGGGGTCAAGGTCGAGCTGCTCGGGCTCGCCAGGCCCGCGATCGCGGAGCGTCTGCCCCGCCCGGAGGCGGCGCTGCTGCTCGCCTATCTCGGGCACCACACGAAGGACCAGGGCGCGGTGCGTGACGGCATCGCGGGGATGCGCGACGCGTACACGCGGAGCGTCGCGGTGCAGGCACGCGAGGCCGGACTCACCGCCATGCCTGACCACCTGATCGACCTGCTCGAGCAGGCGTGGCTGGAGACGCCTCCTGCGGAGGGGAAGTAGCGTCTTGGCCAAGCCTACACCCCCTTCACAACCTTCGAGAAGCCCGAGGCAGCGCAAGGGAGCGCCGGCCAGGCCGGCATCGGCCCAGCCCGCGCGCGAGAGCGGCGTCTCCATCGCGGATTTTCTCACGGACGGTTCACTCGCGGCGCTGTGCGACGAGTTGTCCCGGCTCACGGGCATGCGGGTGCAGCTGCGCGACCGCGACAACCGAGTGGTCGTGCCCCGGGCTGGCAAAGGCTGGGATTTCGAGTCGGCGACAACCGAGCCGGTTGTTTCGGTGCCGCTGAGGTTGGATGAAGAGCGGATCGGCGCGCTCACGCTGGGCGGGGGCGAGCCGGAGATGCCCGAGGACGCGCGGGACAGGCTGGAGAGCGTCCTCTCGCTGCTGGCCCGCACGACCACGGAGCTGGTGCAGCACGAGTCGTCGCTGCGGCACAAGGTGCGGGAACTCGCCGCCCTCACCCGCATGGGGTCTCTGCTCGTCCGCGCCGCGGGCCCGGAGCACGTGCTGGAAGTCGCGCTCGAGCTTGCGCTGGACATTCTGGGCCTCGACGCCGGATCGATCGTGCTGTTCAAGGAAGACCCCGACGGCGGGATCACCGAGCTCGAGGAAGACCTGCTGCTCAAGGCCTCGCGTCATCTCTCGTCCCGGTGGCTGGACAACCCGAACCCGCTCAGCCGCGACCGCCTCTTTGACCGGATGGCCATCGCGGGCAAGATGGCGGTTTCCGAGGACATCGAGTCCGACGAGCGAATCCTGATTCGCGACGAGGCGCTCGCGGAGGGGTTGCGGGCGTCGATCCACGTCGGGCTGATCTTCAACCAGAGGGCGCTGGGGGTCATCCGTCTGTACAGCCGCAGGCCCAGGTCGTTCTCAGATGAGGAACGTCGGCTGCTCGCCTCGCTGGCGCAGCACGCGGCGGCGGCGTGCGAACAGTCGCGCCTTGCGCTGGTCGAGCGCGAAGATCAGCGCGTGCAGAGGCAGTTGCAGCTCGCGGCGGACGTGCAACGCCGAATGCTGCCCCGGGGCCTGCCCAGCACGCCCTCGCTGGACGTTGCGGCCCGGTACATCCCCAGCTTCGAGCTCGGGGGCGACTTCTACGACTTCATTGAGCTCTCTGGACACGTGGGCGTAGCCATCGGCGACGTGGTGGGAAAGGGCGTGGCGGCGGCGCTGCTCATGGCTTCGGTCCGGGCCAGCCTCCGGGCGCACACGCGCGAGGTGTACGACATCGACGAGGTCGTCGCGCGCGTCAACCAGGCTTTGTGCCGCGACACCCGCGACAACGAGTTCGCCAGCCTGTGGTACGGGGTGATCGACCCGGTTCGGCTGCGGCTGACCTACAGCTCCGCCGGGCACGAGCCGCCCCTGATCATCCGCGTGCCCAAGCACCGGGCGCCCACGACCGCCGATATCGACGAGCTGCACGCGGGGGGCATGGTCGTGGGGATCGACCCAAGTCAGCGATACCAGCGTGCGGTGTTTGACCTGAAGCCCCGCGACGTGATCGTCGCGTACACCGACGGCGTGACCGACACCGTCAACTTCTTGCGGGAGCGATTCGGCAAGAAGCGCTGCCGCCAGGCCGTGCTCGACGCCCTGACGCAGGACCCCGAGGCGAGCGCGGCGAGCATCGTGGAGCGCGTGCTGTGGGAGCTGAGGCAGTTCGCGGGGCTGGCCCCGCGTCCGGACGACACGACGATCCTGGCGCTGCGCGTCCGCGAGTGACTCCCCGTGTCGCGCGGGCTACCGTCCGCCTGCACCAGGAGGCGCGCCATGGCACATGAGATCAAGGTACTCGGGATTTCGGGGAGCCTGAGGAAGGGCTCGTACAACACGCTGCTCGTGAAGTCTGTGCTCGCCGGAGCCGCCGCGGCGGGGGCTCAGACCACCTATCTCGACCTTCGTGAGCTTGCCCTCCCCGTGTTCGACGAGGACCTCGAGGCGTCAGGGCCTGTGCCCGAGGGAGTTCGGAGGCTGAAGGACGCGCTGCGGGCTCACCACGGGCTGGTGATCGCGTCCCCGGAGTACAACAGCAGCCTCACGGCGGCGCTCAAGAATGCCATCGACTGGGCGACGCGACCCGAGCCCGGCCAACCCCCGCTCTCGTGCTTCAACGGCAAGGTCGCGGGGCTGGTGGCGGCCTCTCCCGGTGCGCTGGGTGGCTTGCGCGGGCTTGTGCACTTGCGGGCGATTCTGGGCAACATCAACGTGCTCGTTCTCCCGCAGCAGATCGCGGTGCCCAAGGCCCACGAGGCGTTCGGCGAGGGGGGCGTGCTAAAGGACGGCGCCCAGCGTGCCTCGGTGGAGGCGGTCGGCGCCGCGGTGTACTCCACGGCGCTGAAGCTGCGGGCCTAGGCGGCCTTGGCGGGCCCGGCAAAGGCCTTGGCAACCTGGGCCATCGCGGCGCCCGTGTTCGCGAGGAAGTCGACCTTGTCGAGGAACATCTCGGCGCCCGCGGCGAGCGAGCTCGCGCGGTTCGCCTCGCTGGGGTCCGCGCTCATGATGACAGAGACGATGCGGCGCGTCGCCCCGTGCGACCGGATGAGGGGCAGGAGCTCGGTCCCGCGTCCGTCGGGCAGGTTGAGGTCGATCAGCACCACGTCGGGCGGGGCCTTGCCTACGGAGAGCGCAACCCGCGCCTCCGCGAGGTTGTGCGCGGTGACCACCGTCAGCGAGGAGTCCGCCGAGAGTGACTTCACCGCGAGCCGGGCGGCGAAGACATCGTCCTCCACCAGCAGCACGGTGCGAGTGAGCGGGGCGCTCTGCGCGTGGGTCTGGCCGTTGTGCTCGACCCAGCGGACGCAGTTGCGCCCGGCCTGCTTTGCGGCGTAGACGGCCTGATCCGCCGCGTGGGTGGTCTGCTCGGGCGTCCAGCCTGAGGTTGGCGTGTCCGGCTCGCAGGAGGCGACGCCGACGCTGATGGTGATGGGCAGGGACAGGCCTGGAATGCCGTGCGCGGAGAGGTCAAAGGGCGTGCCAGAGACGACGCGGCGGAGGAGTTCGGCAAGCTTCTTGCCCTTCTCGAGGTCGAAGCCGGTCACGACGAGCACGAACTCCTCGCCGCCGTAGCGGCAGAACGTGCCTACGCGGTCCGCCACGGAGCGAAGGCGGGCGGAGAGCTCGATGAGCACCGCGTCGCCGGCCTGGTGCCCGTGCGTGTCGTTCACGCTCTTGAACTTGTCCGCGTCGAGGAAGATGACGGCGTAGGGCTTTCGGGCGGCGGAGCAGGCGGCGGCGACCGCCTTGCACTCCTGATCGAAGTGCGCCCTGTTGAACGCGCCCGTCAGCCCATCCCTGTGGGTCTGGCGGGCCAGCTCCTCGTTGCGGCTCTTGAGCTCCATGGACTCCTGCTGCATCGCCTCCTGCGACTCCGCGAGTCGTTCGTGAGCCTCGGAGAGGATCTCGGTCACGTCCGTGGCCGCCCCCACGCGCAGGTCCAAGGACTTGGCGAGCTCACGGGCGCTCTTGGCGGCCTGCTCGATGAGCGAGTTTGCGTCGTTGAAGGGCAGGTCGAACCACAGCCGCGCGTTGATGAGGAACGCCTTGTACTTCTCGCGGGGCTGGGCGACGGTCAGCGTCCCCGCGACGAGCCGGGCGAGCTGCACGGTGCGGACCAGGCGCTCGTGCGAGAGCGAGGCGGCGGTATCGGCATGGTGCATTGCCACGCACTCGATGAGTTGCGGGGGCAGGCGCCATTTCTCGGCGAGAAGGCGCCCCACCTGCGCGTGGTCGAAGCCGAGATTCTTGTGCTCGAGTGCGCTCAGCGCGTCGTGGTCTTCGTCGGCACCGTGGATTGCGGCGAGGTACTCGTCTTTCAGGGCCGCGAAGCACGCCAGGATACCGATGTCCTGCAGGAGCGAGCCGACGAAGGCCTCTTCCGGGTCGCAGCTCCGGGTGTGGACGGCGAGCACGCGGGCCGCCGCGGCTCCGTACACCGCGCGACGCCAGAAGGCGGTGAGGTCCAGGGAGCCCTCGCGGCCCAGGCGCTTCGTGCAGTCCACCAGGCTGAAGCCAAGCACCAGCGCCTTGACCGTGTTGAGCCCGAGCAGGCTCATGGCGCGGCTGATGTTGGGGCAGGGGACCGTCAGCGCGTAATAGCTCGAGTTCACCGTGCGCAGCACCTTGGTCGACAGCGCCGGGTCCATCTGCACGGTGTTTGCGATCGATGCGATGGAAACCTTCGGGTCGCGGGTCAGCTCCAGCACCTTCATTGCCACCGCGGGGAGCGAAGGCAGCGTGCCGCAGTTCGTAACTCGATCGAGCAGGGGGCTGGGCATGATTCTCGGACGCCTCGCGGTACGGGTCGAGCGGACGATTGGCGGGAATCCCCGGGACCCATGCATCGGGCGTTTCGCGGCGGTGCGTGAGGAGAAATACCTAGACGGGGGATGATCTCGCACGTGTGGTTGGCTTGTCCGTCGGGAGGACCGTAAACATGCTCGTGGCAACGACTTTCCTCGGCTCGGCCCCAGGTCTTGCCCGTTGAGTGACGTGCAGGTCATGAAACGCGTGAGGAACTCGCGCATCTAACGCTGCGTAGGGAGGGGGGGTGATAAGACACCCCGACCTGCCACGAGCGAAGGAGCATCACATGAACGCCAAGAACCAGCCCGTTGAACCCCAGCGCCTCGTCGACGCGGCGATCGTGGTGCTCAAGGTTTGCACGGCGTACGCCTCCACGCACGACGGGCGGAGCGTTCACCCCACGGAACTCATGAGCGACCCGGCGGAGGGACGCGACCTCGCGGTCTTCACTCGGCACGAGGTCGATGAGGCCACCCGGTTCCTCGTGCGATTGGGCTACCTCGAGTCCGTGGGCCAGACCGGTGGCCAGACGGGTGGCTGAGCCGGCGAGCAGTCCCGGGCCCATCCCCGGGCGTGCGCAATCGCTACGGAACCTGGTTGTTCATGGCCTGAAGCACCGCCGCGACGATTGAGTTCAGCAGCGCGCAGCTCCAGACCCACTTCACGATCGTGCTCTCGCACTTGGCGAAGACGAAGTAGATCTGGTATGGGCCGCAGAACCAGCAGAGCAGCCCGTCGAGCGCGGAGCTCTGGAAGCCGAGCAGGATGACCCACAGCGAGGCGATGACCGAGAAGGCCATCGACGCGATGAAGTGGGCAGTGCTCATCTCGGGGACGAAATACGCCGCCGCGGCGAACCCGAGGCACGCGAGCAGGATCACGAAGCCGATGGTGTGGGGGTTGGTTCCGCCCTGGCCGCCGGTGTTCTTTCCGCCTTTGTCGCCCGGGACGGGCTTGGCCTTGATGACCTTGACCTGCAGGCGTTTGCCCTTCTCGAAGCTGTACCCGCAGCCCACGCAGATGGTGGCATCGGCGGTGAGGGCTCTCCCGCACTCGGGGCAGGCCTTGGTGCCGGTCTCCGCGATCGCGTTCTTGCTGCCCATGCCCAGGAGAAAGGCGTTGCCGCCCTGGTCGTTGTCGGCCTTGGCTGCGTCGGACTTGGGCGCGGCTGGGGCGGATCGGGCGGACTGTGCCTGCCTGGCCTTGGTGACGCATTCCTGGCAGACGTAGCGACCCTTGGCGTCCTTCGAGCGGGGCTTGTTGCTCACATCGATGCCGCAGATCGAGCAGGTTTTGGGCTGTGCTTCCGCCATACGAACCTCCGGGCGTGGGGCACAAGCGTACCACACCCGGGGGCGGGCGGGTTCGGAGGCGCGGCGGGTCCTAGAACAGCCCGACGCCCAGCCGGACCATGATGAGCACGAACCCGGTGATGCCGGTGACGATCGCGGCGTCCTGCCCGAATAGGTCCTGAGCGTCCGAAAGCTGCCAGGCGTAGACGATCCCCGCGATGGACGCGATGACCCACATGGGGAGCGGCAGAGGGATCGCCGCGAGCACGAGGAACGTGAGCGCCGCGATGGACATGATGCCGGCGGTCTGCAGGGCCATGAGTCGGAAGGTGGTGTTGATGCCGGTCCAGATCAGGCCGCAGACGAAGACGGACACCATGGCGACCACCCAGGCGATGGCCAGCCAGAGCAGCCCGAGGCCCGCGTTGGCGGCGGCTTCGACCGGTCCTCCCTTTGGGCCGGGGCCGATGAAGCCGTACATGGCGCCGGCCATTCCGCCGACGACCCACCCCTTGGCCCCCGAGAGGAGTGTCACCCCGGGCACGCCGCACGCGAGGAACAGGAGCGGCTTGCGGACGGTGCTTCTGGCGATTTCGAGAGAGGTTTGCAGGTGGCGGTCGTCTCGGGCAAAGACCTTTGTCACCACGCCGCACTCGGGGCAGGTGATCCCTTCGGGCCCGCCCCTGAGCCCCTTCAGGCTGTAGCCACACCCTGAGCAGGAGGCGTCTCGCTTGGCGGCGTCCTTCAGCCTTTGTTGCTCGCGCGCGCGGGCCCTCTCTTCGCGGGTGCGTTGGCGTGTGCGCTCGTCCATCCCGGTGGCGTCCGGGTCTTCGTCGAAGTCACCCAGCACCTCTCGGGCTCTTTCCGGGGTGAGCGGAACCTCACCCGGCGTGTGCCCGCACTTGGGGCAGGTTGGGACGCCGACCTGCTGGGGCGTGCCGCACTTCAGGCACGGGGCGCGGTGCTTCTCGATCTCGAGCGGGCTGAGCTGGATGGGGGCCTGGAGCGCCTCGGCGCGGGCCTTGGCGCAGGCGCCGCAGAGGGGCTTGCCCCGGTCCGACGGGTTGACCCGCACGCGCGCGCCGCACCGGAAGCAGAGCGCCTCGGGGCGTGGTGGTGTCTGAGGAGTCCCCACGGGCGCAGTCTACCGCGCCGGCCCGGGCGGGTTGCGGCGGGGTGTCTACTTGTCCTTGGGGTCGATCCCCATTCCGGAACGGTTCGGGCTCTTGGGCCTGGTGGGAGCGAGGTACGGGTGCTCGCGGACTGCTCGGAGCATCTCGTCGATGGCGCGGTCGAGCTGCGGGTCGCCGCCGCTCTGCATCTTGGCTGGGTCGTCGATGACCTCGATGTCCGGGTCGACGCCGTGGCCCTCGACACCCCAGGTGCCGTCGGTTTCATAGAAGCCGAAGTTGGGTACGGTGACGGAGCCGCCATCGACCATGGTTGGATTGCCGGAGATTCCGACGAGGCCGCCCCAGGTTCGGGTGCCGATGAGCGGCCCGAGCTTGTGATGGCGGAAGAGCCAGGGGAACATGTCGCCACCGGAGCCGGCGAGGCCGTTGATGAGCATGCACTTTGGCCCGAAGTGGGCGTCGGTGGGCCAGGGCCAGTCCTTGCCGTCGCGGCGAGCCCAGGAGTTGGTGTTGGGGCGGTTGAGGAGCTCGATGAAGCGGTTGGGGATCTGCCCGCCGCCGTTCCAGCGGTCGTCGATGATGAGGGCCTGCATCCCGCGCTGGCCGAAGAACTGGCGGTAGAGGTCGTTCTGCCCGTCGACGCCGGTGTTGGGGACGTAGACGTAGCCGACCTTGCCCTCGGACTTTTCGGCGACGTATCGGCGCTTGGCCTCGATCCACGCGCGATATCGCAGGCCGGACTCGCTGCCGATGGGCTTCACGAGCACCTCGCGCTCGGAGCCGTCCATGACGGGCGTCGCGCTGATGGTGAGGGCGGTGACGCGGTTCGCGGTTCCGATGAGGGCGGCGTAGGGGTCCTTGGAGGTGTCCACGGGCACGCCATTGACCGCGAGGAGATACTCGCCCTCCTTGACGCCCACGCCGGGCATGCTGAGGGGCCCGCGCGCGTCGGAGTCCCAGGGCGCACCCTGGATGATCCGGGTGATGCGGTACGCGGTGTTTCCCCCCTCGGTGGCGAGCTCGAAGTCCGCGCCGAGCAGGCCCACGCCCTGGGTGGGCTGGTCTTCGACATCGCCGGGGTTCCCGAGGTACGCGTGCCCGATGTTGAGCTCGGAGATCATCTCGGCGATGATCCAGTTCACGTCTTCGCGGCTGGCGGCGTCGTCGACCATGGCCAGGTAGTGGTCGCGGACCTTGGGCCAGTCCACGCCGTGCATCGTGGGCTCGTAGAAGAAGTCACGCTGGAGCTTCCAGGCCTCGTTCACGATGTGTCGCCACTCGACGCGCGGGTCCTGGATGGTCTTGGTCATGCCTGCGGTGACGACGCTCTGCGACTTGCCACCGCCCGCGGAGGCGTCGACGACCGCGAGGTTTGCCCCGCCCCTGAACACGAGGAGCTTCTTGCCGTCCGCGGAGAGGTCAAACCCGCCCCCGGTCGTGACGGACTTCTCTTCCTTTTCGTCGTCGGCGTAGTTGTAGATCTTGATCGCGGCGCCCTCGGAGGACCCACGGGCGGAGTTGCGCACGAAGAGGAGCTTTTCCCCGTCCGCGACCGCGAGCCGGCCGAAGGAGCCGGGGGTGAGGGGCAGTTGGATGGCGCGGCCTTCGAGGCCCTCGAAGTCGATCTTGACCTCCTTCGCGGGGTCGGACTTGGTGGCGCTCTCGCCGCCGCCGCCGCCCTCGCCGCCCTTGGTGACCTGGAAGGAGCCTCCGGAGTCCGGGGACTTCCAGGAGCCCTTCATCTCGCCGTTCCCGAGCTCGCCGATGAACGAGACGACCATTCCCTGGAACGTGATCGAGCAATCGAGCTTTCCGGTGGCCTTGTCGAAGGTACCGGCGATCTGTCCCTCGCCCATCATGCTGGAGATGGTGCCGGAGATCTCCGAGCCGTTGGCGAGCGTGAGCCTGAGCGTGATGGGCATGCCGCCGTTGGGGAGTGTGGGCCCGCTGATGTTGCCGGCCCAGGTTCCGGTGATGGGGTCGTCGGCGGCCGGCTTGGCGTCGCCATCCTTCTTGTCGTCCTTGTCCTGGGGCTTGGCGTCGTCCTTCTTCGCCTCATCGCCCTTGGCGTCGTCCTTCTTGGCCTCGTCCTTCTTGGCTTCCTTCTTCTCATCGGCCTTCAGTTGTTCCTCTTCGCTCTTGGGGAGCCAGGGGCTCTTGACCTCGCCGGTGAGCGGGGCCATGAGGAGCACCGCGCTCTCGCGGTACGCGTACGTGCCGTCGATGTCGCTGTACTCGGGGTTGTTCACGGCGCGAAGGCTCGTGAAGAACAGCCACTGGCCCTTTCGGTCGAACGTGGGCGCATCGGAGGGGAACATGGGGCTGGTGACGGCGTGCTTCTTGCCGGTCGCGGCCTCGGCGATCCAGACCACGCCGTTCGCGTTGGTCTCGTCGCCCTTGGCGTAGGCCATCCACTTCGAGTCCGAGGACCAGCTCACCCGCACGCGGCTCATCCACGGGTCCTTGTCGAACTCGCTGGTGGTGCCCTTCTCGACGTCGCAGAGGTACAGCCGCCCGTTCTCATCGGTGAACGTGATCCACTTCGAGTCCGGCGACCAGATCGGGTCGTAGCGATAGCCCGGCCCGAGTGCCGAGAGTTTGCGGGGCGCGGCTGGCTTGGCGGCTGGCTTCGCTTCGTCCGCCTTGGTCTCGTCCTGCTTCGCGGGGTCGTCGGCTTTCTCTGCCTTCTTCTCGTCCTTCTTCTCGTCCTTCTTGGGCTCCGGGGGCTTGGCGTCGGAGGGCCTGACCCACAACTGGTACTCGCCCCCCTCGTCGGAGAAGTACGCGATCCACTTCCCGTCGGGCGACCACGCGGGGTCGCGCTCGGCGATGTTGTCCGTCCGCGTGAACGAGCGGACCACGCCCTCCTTCACCGGCGCCGACCACAGGTCGCCACGACCCTCGATGACCACGCGCTTGCCCGAGGGCGAGATCGACGCCGCGTTGACGTTCTTCGCCGCGTCCACAGAGCGGGGGCGGAGCTTGGGCTTGTCCCCCGGGATCGTGACCTGTACCTCCGCCGCCTTGCCCGTGCCGAGGTTGAGCAGCATGAGCTTTGCGCCGAGCTGAAAGACGATCTCACCCTTGGCGTCGGCTCCCGGGCCGACCGAGGGCCAGCGCACGTCGTCCTGGGCAAAGGTCGTGACCTGCCTCCGGGTGCCCGTCGCGACCTCGAACGCCCAGATGTTCATCCGGTGTTCGGGCCCCTGGTCGGTGAGGTAGTACACGACCTTGCCGTCGCCCGCCGGCACCCACATGGGCAGGGTGTCGACGCCCTCCCAGTCGGTGATGCGCCTGCTGGACTTGTCGTTCAGGTTGAAGAGCCAGATGTCCGTCGCCATGCCGCCCCGGTACCGCTTCCACGTGCGTGTGTCGACGGAGTGCGGGGTGTAGGCGAGCCACGCGCCGTCCGGAGAGACGCTCGCGAACCCGCCGTAGGGCACCGGAAGTTGGGCGGGCATGCCGCCGGCGGCGGGGACCTTCCAGAGCTGGGCCTGGCGACCCAGGCCGGAGTAGGCGCTGGTCATAAAGAGGAGCGATCCGTCGGCGGACCAGTCCGCGAGTGTCTCCGCGCCGGGGTTGTGCGTCACGCGCACCGCGACCCCGCCCTCGACGGGCATGGTGTAGAGGTCGCGGTTGCCCTCATAGTTGCCGACGAACGCGATGCTCTTGCCGTCGGGGCTGAAGCGGGGGAGCTGCTCCTGTCCGGGCGGGCTGGCGAGAGGCCGGGCCATGCCCCCGGTCCGGGGCATGATCCACAGGTCGTTGGCGTAGACAAAGCAGATGGAGTCCTTGCTCACCGCGGGCCACCGCACCATGCTCGGGGTGGTGTTCTGGGCGAGGGCGGCGGGGGTGCCTGCCAGGAGTGCCAGCAGGGCGGCACCGGCGAAGCCTCGGGCAACAGTGGAACCGGAGTGTGTCACGTGGTACCTCGTCTGGTGTGCGTGTGATGGTGCGAAGCGGGAATGGGAACCCTGGCGCCCCGCCGACCCCAAGAGCTTGGGAGTGTACCGGCTGGGCTTTCGTGGCGCACTCGGATGGTTCCCGGGGCGACTTCCGCCCGAAACCGGACGCCAAAAAGCAAGCTCCCCCAGCCTTCGGAGGCCGGGGGAGCAACGCGGGCGAAGGGACTCGAACCCCTAACCTTCTGATCCGTAGTCAGATGCTCTATCCAATTGAGCTACGCCCGCAGGCCGTGGGCGGCAGGCCGCCCCGGGGCACAAGCCTAATCATCCCGCGCGGGCCGGACAAGTCTGAAGGGTCCAAGGCTTGATTCTTTGCCCGGGCTGGCGAATGATTCTGACCCTGCGGACGTCCGTCCCGGGTCACTTTTGAGGCTCTCTCCGACATGGCACACTCCCGCACCGCCCGCAAAGCCGTCCGCCAGAACGCCACCCGCCGCGCCCGCAACCGCTGGCGCCTCAGCACCATGCGGGAGGCGCTCAAGGAGATGCGCGACAAGCTGCTCCACGGCACGGTCAAGGAGTGCGAGGAACTCCATCGCAAGGTCTCCCGCCTGATCGACCGCACGGCGGCGTCGGGCGTGATCCACAAGAACCAGGCCGCCCGGCGCAAGAGCCGCCTCGTCGCCGCGATCCGTTCGAAGGCCAAGACCGGCGAGAAGACCGGCACGAAGGCCGCCAAGGCCAAGTAATCCCACCCTGCGTCTGCGCCCCAGGGCCCGCGCCATCCGCGTGGGCCCTGTCGTTTTTGGGGTGGGCCCATCCCCGACACGCACACCCGCCGCGCCGCTATGCTCGCGGCTCATGACGTTCGGGCAGCCGCAGACCCGCTTCACTTCCAGCAGTCCGTACAGCGTGGCCGCGACGAGGCCCCTGCACGTGCTGGTGTTCCTGATCCCACTGATGCTGATGTACGAGGCGGGCTCGGTGCTGTACCTCGCGCGGGAGGCCCGCGGGGCGGACACGATCGGTGCCCACGGCATCCTCCGGGGGTTCTTCCAGACCTTCGGGGCTGCGAGCCTGCACCTGCCACCTCTCGCGCTCAGCGTGGTGCTGGTCGCGTGGCACCTGCTGCTGAAGGACCCATGGAAGGTGCGCCCTCGGGTGCTGGGGCTGATGGCGTTCGAGTCCGCGCTGTGGACGATCCCGCTGCTGGTGATGGGCCTCCTGCTCACGCGGCCCCCCGCCGCCGTCGCGCTCCAGGAGGGCACGCTCCAGGCGCTCTCGTGGCAGGCGAGGCTCACGATCTCGCTGGGCGCGGGCATCTACGAGGAACTGCTGTTTCGGCTGGTCTTGATCGGCGCCATCCACTTCGTGCTCGTGGACCTGCTGCGCGCCAAGCACGCGGTGGGGGCCTTCGCCGCGGCGCTGGTTTCCTCCCTCGCCTTCGCGTTCTATCACGATGTCAGCGGGCCCGGCGGCGTGAATCTGCGGCTGGTGCTCTTCTTCACCCTTGCCGGCCTCTACTTCTCCACGGTCTTCATCACGCGGGGCTTCGGCGTCGTCGTCGCCACCCACGCCATCTACGACATTGTCGCCCTGCTGGTCTTCACCAGGGAGCGATAACCCCGGCCGCCGGCACCCACGGCCTGCTATCATGCCCGCGGATGCACCCGGCGGCGGAGGGGCCCCGGGCGATTCCGAAAGGACGGGTTCCATGAGCCTGGCATTCGCGATCGACGCGCTCTACGACACCGGCTGGCACCCCACCGACCCCGATGGTGTCCGCAGACACTCCGACGGCAGGCCGTTCCCTTCCGCGGACGCCGCCAGGAGGTTCTTCGAGTCCCGCGGGCTCAACCTCTCTGTGAAGCACATTCAGCTCTTTGGGTGCTATCGCGCCGAGTGGGCGGACGCGGCTGGCCGCACGGTCGGCGCCGTGGTCGGCATGTCCGAGGATGAGGCGGCGGTCTTTGCGATGGCCCGCGTGCAGAAGCCCGCGCACATTGTCGAGCAAGCCGTGACTGAGCAAGCCGTGGCCGACGCCTGAACCCGGCGAACCACCGGCCCCGATGGGTTGACCGCGGCCCGCACGGGCGTACCCTCTGGGCACGTCTTGGCAGACCTCTTTGTGGCCCCATCGTCTAGCCCGGTCCAGGACGTCAGGTTCTCATCCTGAAAACAGGGGTTCGAATCCCCTTGGGGTCATTGCCCCCGCTCCGGCGGGGGTTTTTTGTGCGCCCACAGAACCACACCACGTTTCAACCTCCACGAAGCCCGGCGGGTGGCCCCGCTCGGGCGGAGGAGTGGCCCTTCTTGGGTGCCGTGGTTCGGCGTCTTCGCCGAGCCACGACGGGCCGCGTCGGGCCCAACGGCGGCCGCCGAGCAACCCCACCCCCACGGCGTGGTACACTGAGAGCGAATGCTCGCGGCCCGCTCCAACGCCATGACCTCAGCCACCGACGGCTCGCCTCGGGCGCCGGTGTGGCGCACTGGGGACGGCGTCAAGGCCAGCCGACCCCAGTGGCACGTCAGGAGGAGCAGTCATGGTTGCCCGCGGGACTCCGTGCCATGCCTGCCGGCTCGGGAGGGCCGACTGACTTGGCTTCAGGGCAAGGCGCCGCCGCTTTCGGATCAAAGGCAATATCCGAAGCCGGACTTGTTGCCAAACGCACCTGCCCACCTTAAGCCAGGGGTGGCCGCAGAAGCGAACGCGTGCTGCGGCCAATGAACCCACCTGGGCTGACGTTGATCTCCGGCCGTCGGGCGGTTCGAGTGACGCTTACACTCGCCGCTTTGGTGGCGTGTACACTAGTAATCGTCTACGCGGTACTGCGCAGGCCGAGCCAGCACCCCCGACCTCGTTTTACGAACGGCGCATGGGTGGGAGACTCGCTCGGTAGCATCCGGGCGAAGCTCCCGAATGGCGTTCTTGATGATGAGCACCAGGTCTATGCGGCGACGGCAGCCACCCCGTGCATCGAGGACTTGAGTCTCCATTACGCTGGCCGTCCTCGTCGTGTCACGTCCATCTGGGCGACTACCCAACATGGACCCTGCGACATCACCGTGCTCTTGGCCGAGCTCGAGGGAGACTTGGGGCCGCCAACTGCCCGCGGGCGCTTGTACAATACACCATGGATTCGCGGCGCTCGCTGGGATTCGGAGGAATGGTGGGTCATCCTTATGTGGAAGGCGCCCCTACCGGGCGATCCCCCAGACCGCGTTTCTGGAGCCTCCGTCGAAGTTTACTCTGACACGAACGGCCCCTATAGGCACTCCGCATCGTACATGATCGAACCTGAGTGACACCTGGCGCGAGGCAGGCGTGACCTGGAAGTGACCTCCGAACGTGCCACGGAAGTCGGCCTGGCGACGTCCGTGCTGGGGGGCTTGGGGCGACTGCCTTGCTTCGTCGCTCTCACCGATCCCCGCGGCACAGGGCCGCCGGGCGAGCAACCGGGGACGGGTGGCCCCGGCGGGGGTTGGCGTCGGGTGTGACCCGGTGGAAAGTGGGGAAGTGGGCGCAACAGGACTCGAACCTGTGACCTCGGCTATGTGACAGCCGCGCTCTAGCCAACTGAGCTATGCGCCCCTCTG
>Ga0154020_10000440_pt1 | contig 49847 bp, 39 predicted proteins | sample Klosneuvirus_201_FD_109709 | JGI IMG/M metagenome (GOLD analysis project Ga0154020, IMG submission 109709) | Active sludge microbial communities from wastewater, Klosterneuburg, Austria - Klosneuvirus_20160825_MG | ecosystem: Engineered > WWTP > Aerobic digester > Activated sludge | place... | reverse complement strand
CTGATCGATGTGGTCACCAACGACAACCTCTCCTCATACAACAGTGGGGTCAGTGTAAGTGTTGGTGTGCCGATCGGAGGGAAACAATAACCAATGACTAATGACTAATTACTAATGACTAATTACTAATTACTAATTACTAATGACGAATGACGTCTTTGCCAGATGTATCAATAGTCCTCAGTAATCTGTCATTAGTCATTAGTAATTAGTAATTAGTAATTAGTAATTAGTCATTAGTCATTACCTAACACACCGAAACCCCAAATGGCTCATCCCTGTATCCGGTGTTTCGCCGCGTCGTGCGCTAACACGATATGATTCGCAGTACGAAGCGTGACACAAGAATGAACCGCCGCGTATGACATGTTTGCGTGTTGACGGAACGCCGTCGTTGGGATCCCATGAAGTAGTTGGGCCGGTGGGGTTGTTGATGATCGCTTTGGGATCGGACTCAAGACGCTGCTCGTAGGCATCTGCACGAAAGAGATCAGAGCACCACTCCCATACGTTGCCGGCCATGTCGTAGAGACCTAGTTTGTTGGGTTTGTACGACCGAGCAGGAGATGTCCGTAGAAAACCATCTCGCTCGCTGTTGAGATAGGGAAACGTACCTTGCCAGATGTTGGCGATGGAGTCGCCGTCCGAAGGGATACGGTTGCCCCAAGTAAATCGAGCAGATTTTGCTCCGGCTAATGCAGCACATTCCCACTCGGCTTCTGTTGGTAGTCGCTTGCCGGCCCAAGTAGCGTATGCCTGGGCGTCCTCAAACGCGATGTGGACCACAGGGTGGTTCATGCGGTTGCGGATGTCGCTGTTGGGACCTTCTGGGTGACGCCAGTTTGCGCCGATCACCCACTTCCACCATTGCGCTACATCGTCAGTTGTGGTTCCTTCAGCCGGCATCGTGAACACAAGCGATCCGGGTTGCAGTAATGAGTCAGGGGGCTTTGGGGTTCCGGGCGGAACCTGCAGACGGATCTGCTCCCATTCTACCGGACGTTCTGCAACTGTGACGTAACCGGTTGCCTTTACAAACAACTCGTACTGCGCATTGGTCACCTCGGTAGAGTCCATCCAAAAGTCTGAGACCTTTACCCGATGTTGTGGCTTCTCATTCTCCGGATCATCAGCCCGTGCTGAACCCATCGTGAATGTTCTGCCCTTCACATACACCATTGACTTCGTGTCTGGTTGTGCGGAAGCTGAAACGCAAACAGCAAGCACGAAGATCAAGGATGCTATCATTCTGCGTTTGCATCCTCACCACTGAGCCGACGAACCTTGAGTTCCGCTTGCTCAAGGTACTCTCTGCATTGTTGAGCAAGGAGCATCCCTTCTTCGTAGATCTTCAACTGTTCATCGATCGAGAGTTCTCCGCGGTCGAGCAACGTTGCGATCTCTTCAAGTCTCTTCAGACTCTGTTCAAGGGAAGGGGCTTCTGTCTTCTTAGCCATGATGTTCATCCGATGGAATTGGCGTGGTGGGGGTGGTCTCTTCTACGCGGACGGCGCTGCGTTCGGTCTGACGTTGCAAGTGTACACGATCTCCGGCCTTGAGCGTATCTGCGCCGGTAAGCACATGCCCGTCTCGCTCAACAACGGCATAGCCTCGTTTCAAAGGGGCTAGGGGGTGCAAGGACGTCGACAACGCGATAACATGATCGATGCGCTGACGTGTCATGGTGATACGATGGGTGATGGTGCGAGCAAAACGCGAGGTGAGATCGTCGATACGCTGGCTGCGTTGCAGCACGCGTTCGGTGATCCTGCGTGCAGCGCGACCATCCACAAAACTCTCAGCGATCTCGCGCAGATCGATCACGTTGTCGGTCATGATCCTCACAATGGTCGAACGCAGATCATCGATCGCGATCAATAGGTCATCGGCCGTGATCGGCGTAACGATAACTGCAGCAGCTGTTGGAGTCTCTGCTCTGCGGTCTGCCACGAAGTCGGCTATTGTGAAGTCCGTCTCATGCCCAACGGCAGAGATGATCGGCGTTTCGGCATTATAGATGGCATCTGCCACCGCCTCGGTGTTGAAACACCAGAGGTCCTCCATGGATCCGCCGCCCCGACCAATAATGATCACATCAAGTCCGGCTCGGTCGAGTTCGCGGATAGCCTTGGCGATATCTTCTGACGCGCCGTCTCCCTGCACAAGTGTAGGCCGGAAGACCACGTCAAGAAGAGGGAAGCGGGAATTGATGGTGGATAACATGTCCTGCAGGGCTGCGCCCGTGGCCGATGTGGCGATGCCCACTGAGCGCGGACGTCGTGGCAGGGGACGCTTGTTGGACTCGTCGAAGTACCCACGGGCACGAAGACTCTCCTTGAGCTTCTCAAATGCCATATGGAGGTCGCCAAGGCCCTCCGGACGCATAGCAGAGCAGTCGATCTGATACTTGCCCTGCGCCGAGTACACCGTAAGCTTGCCCCGGACCACCACGCGCATGCCGTCCTCCGGACGGAAGGCCAGCGTACGGCTGCGCCACATCACGGCGCCGATCTGGGCATCGGCGTCCTTGAGGGTGAAATACCGGTGCCCCGACGAGTGATGTTTGAAGTTGGAGATCTCACCGGAGACCATAACATCGCCTATGCCTTCTTCAAGGAGTCCCTTGATGGCATAGGTGAGTTCGGAGACGCTAACAGGCTGCTCGGTCATGTTGCAAAGATCGTCATTCCGCATTACCCGTAGATTTGCCACATGGTAGGTTTTGGATTCGACGTGCACCGCCTTGCAGAAGGTGAGTCGCTCGTCCTCGGAGGGGTTGATATCCCCTCGCCCCTTGGCACCGTTGCTCACAGTGACGGTGATGTGATGTTCCATGCACTCGTTGATGCGTTGTTGGGAGCCCTGGCTCTTGGTGACATCGGAGAGCACTTCCCTGATACGGACCCGCGATGGAAGGGGGCTCCTAGTTCCGCCTTCGTGGAACATGCCGTTGCACTGGTGAAGGAACAGAACTGCCACATCGTGAACATCGATTGTACGCTGGTGTTGGAGAGTCCCAAGATCCTGCCGTTCAAGCAAACCATGCGCGAGAACATTGCACGCTTGTGCGGTCTGCCGATCGAGCGTGTTGCTGTGAAGGCAACAACGAGTGAACGTATCGGATATGTTGGCCGAAGAGAAGGGGTGCATGCCTACGTGATCTGCGAGGTGCAGCCTACATGATGATGATCCGCATCATCATTGCGCTGGCGGTGCTTACCTGTCCTGCATGGGCGGATCACTCCGAGCCGTTGAGTTATTCGATCGCTTCTACATGGAAGGGGCGTGTGGTTGCCGATGCTGCTGATCCATCTCGACTCCTTGTTGTATCTCCTCGTCCGGTCTGGTCGGGGTCCTCTCCGGCGCTCACGGTCATCGGAGTTGATGGACGTTCCCGCATCAGTGGCTTCCTCGGTCAAGACGTTCGTGATGCAATGCCATGGTCGAACGGATTTCTTGTAGCCCGAGTTGAATATCGCAGAGTGATCGTAAGCCTTGTCGATCGCCAGCTCTCGACGCTTCCATCATCGGAGATCATCATTGAAGCGGATGCCGATGTTGATGCTGCTACCATCGTTCGCGTGCTTGGAGCCCCCTCCGACCCAATTGCCGTTGTCCAAGTAGGTTCCTCGGTCGTTGCCGTGCAACGCTTCGATGGCAGGCTTTACCAGACACCCCTTGAACAGAATGTGTTTGCCGTTGCCTTTTTGCAAGGTCAAGGTCGGTCTCGCATCGCCCTTGCTTATACCATCGGTGCATCGGCATTTCTGACGGTGATCGATAGTACGTTGCAAGCAATGGCCTCTACATCTGTACCGTCCAGTGAGTCCGCGCGGATCGAACAGGTTGGACCGTATGTGATGATGCTCTCAACATTGGAGGGGGCGAGCGGTACGGTGTTCTCGTTATTGGAACCAACCACGTTCTCCACGGGCACGCGCGCGATCCCTGTTGATCAATCGCTGATCAGGCCCATTTGGCTACCAACAGGTATGGTCCTTGCGATGCTCACTACGCGCAATGGCGTGCCGGAACTTGTGATCACCGATGCGAATGATGTACCGGAAGTGCTGCCGAGGGGAACAACCATCCCGGGTGACTACGGGTCGGCGAAGAGTGTTGTAGCGCACGGTGACACGATCGTTGTTGTGTTCACGGGTGGACTGGTGACGATGCTTCTTGATGGGACGATCATCTCGCGTGATGCAATGCCCCTTTCCGTTGGTGCAACGAGTGAATCGTTCATGAGCGGTACGAGGTTGGTGGTCTCGTCACGTACCACATCGTATCTACTCGATCGATCGACACATACGTTGTGGTTCCTTTGGCGCGCACTCGATACGGTGTTGCGATTTGTTGTCCCGCTTGTGCTTGTCCTTCTGCTCATCACCGTATGGCTGTTGTACTGGCGTCAGCGACGATTCTTTGATGCGATGATCGACATCCCGGGCGCGGGGCTTGTCTTTGTTCTTGATGGTAATGGCCGGCTTGTTCGAACGAATGAACGGGCAGCGAAACTTCTGCGCATCACAAAGAGTGTCCCGATGCGGAGACTCTTTCGTTCCTATACTCAGAGGTCGGGCTTGGAGCCCCTTACCCACTTCCTCTCCCAAGTCCAGACGTCCCGCGCTGCATTGTCGGAGAAGATCGCCATCACGGAATCCCATGAACAGCGGGAGTATGTTTTTACCTCCGTGCCCCTGATCGGATTGGTAGGCAGATCCGTTGGGTCGATCATCACCGGCGTGGATATCACCGAGGCACTTGAACGCCGCAGACTTGTGAACTGGGCGCAGCTTGCCCATGATATGCAGACGAATCTCTCAACCATCAGGCTGAATGCTGAGCAATTGGGCGATGATGGTGATCCGCGCAATACCGAACGCCGACGTCGTATCCTGTTCCAAGTTGGCGTACTCATTCAGCGTGTGAGAGACTTGGTGAGTGTTGGACGATCTGAGGACATCATGCGTATACCCGTGCATAGTGCAGAGCTGTGTACGGAGATCCGACATGAATTCGATCCGGCGATGTTCCCACATGTGACGTTTGCTATGAAGCTCCGCGGCACGATGATGAATGTTGACCGACTTAAAGTTTCGCGTGCGGTGCGTAATGCGGTTGAGAATGCCATCAAGTCATTGCGTGGGAAACCGGGCACGGTGGAGATCGCTACGTGGTTCGATCGAGCGAACGTCTTTATCCGCGTAAGTGACACCGGTGTTGGGATGGACGCTGAAACGATGTCGAACATGATGAAGCCATACTTCACCACGGCAAAGGACGGAACCGGCACGGGCATCGGTACGATGATCATGCAGCACGTGATGAATCTCCATGGAGGTTCGCTCCGTGTGTCGAGCGAGCCAGGCGTTGGTACGCAGGTGATCTTCCGACTTCCGCATGAGATGGATGTGCGGCAACGCGCCGGCAGGGCATTAGAAGAGGTGGAGGCATGACGCGCGACGAGTTGCTCTCCCTCAACGGGAAGAGACTTTGTGCCATCGATTTTGGGATGCGTCGCATTGGTGTGGCTGTGTGTGATGAGATGCATATCGTTGTCTCAACGCGTCCGGTAGTGGATAACACGCCCGGCGTAATGGACCGCCTCGTGCAGCAGTTCGCCCAGGACAGGACAGAGGTGGTATTGGTTGGCGTGCCACGGCATCATGATGACCGAACCACGCCCATCATCGAAACCATCGAACGATTTGTCACTGAATTGCGCATGCATACGTCATTGCCGGTGTATGAAGTAGACGAAGCATTCTCAACGAAGGAAGCACGGTCCATCATGGTCGCAACCGGTGTGAAGAAGAAGAAACGTCAGACCAAGGGCGTTAAGGATCAGATGGCCGCTGCTGTGATCCTCCGCGATGCGATACAAGAGGTCCGCTCCATTACTCCGCAAAACCTATGAGTCTGTTCCGCCCCCTCCTGATCCTTGTTCTCTCTCTCTTGCCGTCAATGATGATGGGGCAGGGGCAGCAGACGATCAAGAATCGAACGATGCTGATAGATTACGGAGACCGGTTCTACGCCGATGCCTACGTTGTCCCGGTGGAACAGCCGGATTCAGCGGCCATTGCTGTGTTCTTCCGCATGGCAAACGACTTTCTCAGTTTCACCAAGGTGTTGAGCACGGGTGAAGTGCGTGGCAACTATAGTGCGGACATGGTGGTGAGTATCGAGCTACGTGATACCCTTGGTGTGATCCGTCAGCGCGTGCGGTGGAAGGACCAGGCCTTCACCAACACCTTTGAGCAGACGAACAGCAAGGTAGACTTCCACTACGGCTGGCAGCGGTTGGTTGTAGGTCCAGGCACATATGTGATCACGCTTGAGATCCTATCGCAGAAGGAAAGCAATCAAAAGAAGATCAAACTACCGCCAGTATCGTTTACTCCGCGTAGACCTACACGTCAGCTCACGCCGCCGGTCTTTGGCGAACCAGTGAGCGTCAACGGCAAGGAGATGGTGCGCCTCTTTGTGTTCAGCAACAATCTGCCCTTTGGTCCGGCGAGTGCGCGGGCTTTGGTTCTGCTCGGAGATTCGGTTGAGACTACCTACGACTACACCATCAAGCAGATGCCGTGGGACCCACGGGATATCCGATGGTGGAAGGTTGGAGACGTTGCCGGAGAAGTGACGTCAGAGCGCGACCGTTTCCCGCGTGTTGCATCTGCGTCGTCAAGTGATGCAGCGTATCTCGAGATGGTAGAACAAAAGGTACCGACGCGTCCTATTGCAACGGTCGAAGTGGACATCCCCCTTGGGTCAATGGTCCCGGGGAAGTATGTCTTGGAACTTGTTCGCAAGGGTACCTCAGACACCATCAGCATGAAGTTCCAGATCGTCTGGGAGATGATGCCGTTCTCACTGCGGACCATCGATTACGCCATAGAGTCCATGCGTTTCATCTGTAGGGATGAGACCATCGATTCTCTCAGTGCAGGCAGTGCTGTAGAGAACAGAGAAGCCCTGATGAACTGGTGGCGCGCTCAGGATCCCACGCAGGCTACTACGTTCAACGAGCGTATGGCCGAATACTTCCGTCGAGTAGACAACGCCTTTTTTGCTTTCAGTACCATCGCCGAGCCGGACGGTGCACAATCAGATCGTGGTAAGGTCTACGTCCTGTATGGTCAACCAACAGACATCAAGAAGAACCTCACCAACAAGGGGTCGCAAGAGATCTGGCGCTACGATACCGGCATCAAGCAGACGTTCACGTTCGAGGTCAATGACCGCGGCTACTACAAACTGGTGAACGTGAGGTGATCACCGCGGTTCCCACGCCTCGCCTTCGCATGGTGGGTGTTCGTTGGTGACGTGTTCGTCCAAGATCATGCACAGTTGGTTGGTGGCGTTGAAGTGTCTGCATGCACCGCATAACGTGCCATCTGTGATCTTCTCGATCTTCTCGTGGAATCGCTGATACTGTAGCCAGGCAGGGAAGACGCCGATGGCCCAGAGTGTGATCATGGCGAACCACCAGACCTTGGTGGAATCCATCCACTGACTCAGGATGATGCTTGCAACACCAAGGATGGCAACACGCATGAGAGCGGCAGCAACGATCGACCCCGTAGTGTAGAACGGCATGTCTACCGCATACTCGGGTTCCTTGGTGCGTAGCAGAAAGAGGTCGAGAAGTTTTTCGCCGTCGGTTGGTTCACGCATGTGACTGTCCCTTGGTATCGTAGGAGCGCCCCTTCCATCGAGAGCCCGTTCGTGAATAGGCCCACCGGATGGAGTTCACACCGATGATCGTGGACCACAGACCGGTGAGAGGTTGAAGGAACATGTGCCACCATGGCATAGAGAATCGTTTACTGATGAGGAGTCTGATGAGTGCTCCCAAACCAAGCTGCAACAACGCCAATCCCATGATGCGATCGTCACCGATCACAAAACCATAGACGGCCATTGGCAGTGGCAGAACATAGGTCGTGAGCACATGAACCAGGAAGAGGACGGTCAGCGGGAGATTGTAGTTGGTGGCAGGGAAGAAATTCTTTGAAAAACCTTCCGTTACCTCTCGTGCATTGGTATACATGCGACACTCTACTGCATCGGTTCCGTCAACAAGGGCAATGCGAAGTCCGGCACGTTTCACTTCCTTCGCAAGAAAGACATCTTCAACCAACGTCGACCTCACACTCTCATGCCCACCAACCTTCTCATAGGCATCACGGGTGAAACACATGAACTGTCCATTCGCTGCCGAAAGCGATACACGTTTGTTCTGCAGAATGAGGTCGTTGGGCAGATAGGCGAAGTACAGCACATGAACCATTGGTATCACAATGTGTTCACCGATCGACCCAAGCACCTGATACGGCACCAGCGAGAACAACGCGATGTTGTTCTGAGTCATATACGCGCGTGCCCTGCGTACCATATCCGGACGGTGCGTTGTATCGGCATCGGTGAAGATCAATGTCTCGCCCCTTGCCTGAATCGATAGTTGTTGACACGCCCAGGATTTCCCGACCCATCCATTTGGTAGAGGGGCTCCTTCTATCACGCGCAGATGCGGAAACTCCTCGGCGAGCCGCGTAAGGATCTCACCGGTAGCATCTGTTGACGCGTCATTGAGGACGATCACTTCCGTGTTCTTGTGGTCCTGCTCACAGAGGGATCGCACGCATGCTTCGATACACCGCTCTTCATTCCGTGCCGGAACGAGGATCGACACCAATGTCTCATTGGGTGCAACACCAAGCCCCTTTGACGACGGCATACGCGCAAACCGACGCAGATTATAGATGCTCACCAATGCCAATGCAATGGTGATGGCTGCGATCACAAGATTGTAAGCAAGTAAATATGACATTATGACATTATGACGTTATGGAGTGCCTCTTCGCCTTTTCGCCTCTTCGCCTCTTAGATTTGTGCATGCAGCTACTAACAGGATATCCTCACGATTCGTGCCATCACCTCAACGGACCGGGCGCGTATGAGTGGTGGTATGTGGATGCTTTGTCTGCAGATGCTGAATGGGGCGTGGTGATGATCGTCTTCCGAGGGATGCCGATGTCGCCAAATTACCTCGACGATCCCAATGACCTCACCGGGGGGTATTCCCTCAGCGTCTATCACCGCGGTGTTCGTGTTGCCTTTGCATTCGCCGGTGAACCGCTCGATGATCCGTCGGGGAAGGCAGAGTTCACAAAGCTGGATGAAGGGCGGCATGTGTGCCGTATCGATGCAACGATGCCGGGGATCAAACGCTCTGCACGTGTAGAGGTGGTTCTCTCCGGAGAAGGGGCAGCCCCCTCCAAGGAAGAGTTCACTGCCGATCATGGGTGGGTGTTGGCCGCGCCCCGCAGTCCGTGTACCGTGCATATCGAGCTTGCGGAGGGCGGACGAACGACAGTTGACGAGACGTTCGAGACCCTGGCCTATCATGACCATAACATGGGTAGGCGGGCGATGTCCGATGACTTTCGTGAGTGGTTCTGGGGCCGCGTCCACGCATCTGACCGCACCTACGTCTACCTCGCTACTCCAAACGCAACCACGCCGTTTTCGTGGGTGGGAGAAGTGGATGATAGGGGGCTTGTGACGCCGTGGACAGACGTAGACTTCACCTATGAATATCCGTGGCTGAGTTTTATGGGGCTTTCCCTGCACCGCCGCGTGATGATCCATGGACTGGGTGCTGATGGCGTTCGGCGCCTGCTCATCTGCGACAATGTGCGGGCCTGTGAGAACGGTCCGTTCTATCAGAGGTATATTTCGCGTTGGACGCTCAACGGCGTTGATATTGGGAGCGGGACGTCGGAATTCATGCACGTGCGACGATTGCGCGCGCGATGGATCCGCCCCTTCCTTCGACTGCCGTGGATATTTCACCGAAGCTCTTCAACTCCATGACCGATCATACGATCCACATCCTGCCGGACCACCTTGCTAACCAGATCGCGGCGGGCGAGGTTGTGCAACGTCCGGAATCTGCGGTGAAGGAGTTGGTGGAGAATGCCGTTGACGCCGGCGCAACGTCCGTAACCGTCATCGTGCGTGAAGCAGGCAAACAGCTCATCCACGTGATCGATAACGGCTCAGGAATGTCCAAGAGTGATCTTGAGCTCAGCGTGATCCGTCACGCCACAAGTAAGATCTCCACGGAAGAAGACCTCCATGCCATTCGTACGCTGGGCTTCCGCGGAGAGGCAATGGCCTCGATCGCAGCTGTGTCCGATGTGGAGATCCGCACTCGGCGGAGTGATGACGAGACAGGGTGGACGTTGCTTTCACGTCCGGGTCAGACGCCTGACCTGCGTGCATCTGCCACAGATGTTGGTACCCAGGTCCTTGTGCGGAGTCTGTTCTACAACGTTCCTGCGCGACGCAAATTCCTCAAGGCCGATCTAACTGAGTTCCGTCATGTGAGCGAGACCATGCAACGCATGGCACTTGCACGTCCGGACGTGCGATTCATCTTCTACGACAACCAATCACTGGTCTTCGATGTTCGTCCGGGAGACCTTCGCCGACGCATCTCTGACATTCTCTCCCTCGACGCATCACGAGCCCTTGTGCCAGTTGATATGTCGGAAGGGGGCTTCACCATCACCGGCTTTGTTGGACTGCCCCATGTGGCGCGACAGAGCAGGAGTGGACAGTTTCTCTTCCTCAACAACAGGCCGATCGTAAGCAGGTCTCTGGCACATGCCGTTGCCTCTGCCTACGAACACCTCTTGGATGCCGGACAACATCCGGTCTTTGTGTTGCATGTTTCAGTGGACCCTCATCGTGTTGATGTGAACGTCCATCCGCAAAAGCAGGAAGTGAAGTTCGAAGATGAACGTCAGGCCTACTTACTCGTGCAGCAGGCCGTTACCAAGGTCCTGTCGCAGGCCAACGTGATCCCAAGTTTCCTTGGAGACGTGCCGCTTGCGAGTCGGCCGTTGCAGTCGCTTCCAACGCAGGCCGACGGATCGAGCATGGTGATCAATCGCTACACCGGTGAGATCCTGTCGAGATCTTCTGAGCGTTCAGCAAGCCCCTTCCCATCCACTCGAGAACCGGTGTTCACTCCTGCAATGCAGCAGGCCTATGGTCAGCTCTTTGCAAAACGAGAAGAGCAGGAGACAGGGGGCGTGTTGCAGGCGGGCGGACAGTTCATCGTCACCACCAGTGCCGAAGGCCTGGTTGTGGTAGACCAACGTTCTGCCCATGAGCGTGTGATCTATGAGCGAGTTCTAAAGCGTACTGAGCAAGAATCATCCGGTCAATCACTGCTGTTTGCTGTTACCGTTCGTCTAGGTCCAACACGCGGCGCATTGCTTCGGGAATATGCTGCAGAGTTTGAGGCGCTCGGGTTCCGACTCGACGTGGAGAAGGACGGCACCGTGCAGGTGCATGCTGTACCGAGTGATGTGCGTCCGGGCAGTGAAGATAGTGTGCTCGACGAGATCCTTCAGGCACTAGAGCAATCCGGAACGTTGCCCAAGGAACGTCGAAAGGAAGGCATCGCCTCCGTCTATGCGGCACGCCAAGCCATCCGTAGGGGAGACAAGCTCAACACTACCGAGGCCGCTGCTCTTGTGCGCGATCTTTTTGCCTGTGCTGTTCCGCACGTAACACCGCGCGGCGAGGCAACCTATATCATCATCACCTTTGAAGAACTGGCCCAACGATGTACATGAAACACGTCGCAATTGCGATAACATTGATCGCGATGTCCGTTGGGATGGCCGCGCAAGACAAGAAGAAGGACGAAGATCTCGAGGTCCTGGCTCGATGGATCGAAGGGTCATTCTCCAGTGAGGCGCAGTCAAAGGCAGACACCACCTATTTCGATGTGCGTCTGCACATGAAACGTATCTGGCATGATCGGGCTGACGGATATTGGTTCTTGGTAGAGCAAGCCATTGCTGCATCCCAGGACAAACCATATCGTCAACGCGTCTACCACATCCGGCGCGTGGAGGAGAACATGATCGAGTCCAGGGTGTTCACCTGGAAAGCCCCTTCCGCAGTGATCGGAGCATGGTCGGACACCACCAAGCTCGATGGCCTGGACACGGATGACCTTTCGATCCGCCGCGGTTGTGAGGTCTATATGCAGATGGACGACATCATGTTCTTCGGGTCAACACATGGTACAGCCTGTACAAGTGATCTTAAAGGGGCTTCCTACGCCACGTCTGAGGTGAAGATCTTCCGCGACAGGATCATCAGTTGGGACCGGGGATTCAGTGCAGACGGCGTCCAGGTCTGGGGGGCCGAAAAAGGCGGATATGTCTTCGTCAAGCAATAAGGTTGGTAGCCCAGTCCACTCTTCCTAGTTTTGCACCCATTCGTTCACGCATGACCAACCAACGACTCCTATGACCACAGATCAATACGTCCTCATCCTCGGTGCCTCCAGCGGATTTGGTCGCGCAGCAGCTCGCGCTCTTGCCGCCGACGGATTCAACATCATCGGCGTCCACCTCGATCGTGCCGCCGGACTCGAGGCCGTTGAGGAGCTCAAAACTGAGCTTGCCGGTCACGGAGTACGCACGCTGTTCTACAATGTGAACGCTGCCGACCCGGACCGCAGAGCTGACGTGATCGCCGCGATCAAGGAAGAATTCGCTCAGCACCCAGGCGCCACCTTACGCCTTATGCTTCATTCACTTGCGTTTGGCACCTTAAAGCCATTTATAGCAGAAGCGCCGGGCGACGCGATCAATCAGAAGAACCTCGATATGACGCTCGATGTGATGGCAAACTCCTTGATCTATTACACGCAAGACGTTGTAAGAAATGGGCTTATGGCTGCCGGCGGACGCATTGTTGGTCTCACAAGTGCCGGAGCTACCCGTGTGTTGCCGATGTACGGAGCAGTGTCCGCAGCAAAGGCTGCAATGGAGTCCTACTTCCGTCAACTCGCGCTCGAACTCGCCCCCTACAACATCACGGCCAACTCCATCCGTGCCGGTGTTACCCACACGCCGGCGTTGTCCAAGATCCCGGGCAGTGACGTGATCATGAACAACGCCCTCATGCGCAACCCGTACCATCGTCTCACGACGCCGGAAGACATCGCAAACGTCCTTCGCCTCTTGGTCAAGCCAGAAGCACAATGGATCAATGGCGAAGTCCTTGGCGTGGACGGCGGGGAAGATGCGATCGATCTGACGTGGTATAAGCCTTAGGCTTTTTCAAGCGCCTTTTTAAGCGCCTTCTGCAAGCGCCTTCTTCAAGCGCCTTCTTCAAGCGCCTTCTATAAGTGCCTTCTTCAAGCGCCTTCTGCAAGGGGCTGATTACGCTCTACGAGCCATTTACGGCGGCGTTCAATCACGGCGCGGTATTTACCGTCGTAGGCTTCATCGCGGTTGATGATGGCAGCGCCGAACTCCATCATTGAGATCGACAGACCGGTGAGCCGGGCTATGTAGTGTTTTTCGAGCTCTTCTTCGATGATGCCGCGGTGCAGGGCAAGTCGGAACTGGTTCTTTGTTTCCTGCAGCGAGGAGTCGGCAAGGAACAGATGTTGGAGTCGCTCCTCCGTCTCCGCCTTCCCATACCCCTCAGCAATGAAATTACTGATCGCATCGGCAGCCCGAACGATCTGCATTCCAACCGTATCTCGGTGGAACGGAGCCCATGTCTCGACCATGATGGCGATCTCACCGGCAACGGCAACCGCATCCTGATAGATGCGAAGATGAACAACGGACATAACAACCTCCTATGGATGAGTGAAGTTGTATAGTGCGTTTGTTCAGACGAAACGTGACAAGGGAAATGACACCTCGTTCATCAAGATCCCTCGTCGCTACGCTCCTCGGGATGACGCCGCTTGCGCAGTTTGTGAAAACAAGAAATGCGAGCACCATCAAGGATGGTACTCGCATTTCTCTATTGACGATGTCAGACAACGTTACGTCACCGCGTCACTACGTCATTTCGTCACTACGTCACTACGTCATTTCTTAAAGGTATTCGAGGACGTCATGCCGTGTCACAACACCGGATAGTCGACCAAACTCGCTGACGACGATCATTGGGGTGTTGCGCAGCATGTTGATACCGGTTTGGACGTCTTCGTGGGCATCAACAATGGGGGCCGGGGCTTCCATGTATTGGGCAACGGGGCGTTCGAGAACGAGGCGGTCTTCGATGACGGCGGACATGAGTTTGTTCTCGCGAACGGTGCCGGCAAGTGTGTCTGCGTCGATCACGGGGACGTCGCTGACCTCATAGGAACTCATGAGGGAGAGTGCTTCTTGCACGGTGGCATGCGACGGCAAGGAGATGAGCGCTGGCAATACACCACGCGTGCGCTTGGCGGATACTACATCGCGAAGCATGAAGCGGTCGTTCTCGAGGAGGTTCTTCTCGGTGAGCCACTCATCGGAGTGGTGCTTTGTGAGATAGCGTTCGCCGGTGTCGCAGACAATGGCAACAACCACGGCTTCCTTGGGGAGGAGTTTGGCGACGCGAAGAGCAGCAGCGATGTTCATGCCTGATGAACCACCACAGAAGATCCCTTCTTGACGGGCCATTGCGCGCGCCGTCATGAAGGCTTCTTTGTCGGAGATGTTCATGATCTCATCAACAACATTCAGATCGAGGTTGAGAGGAATACGTTCTTGACCAACCCCTTCAATGAGGTAGGGAAGTGCTTCAACCAATCGACCCGTCTCTTTGAAGGTCTTGATTGCTGAACCAACTGGATCGGCAGCAATGACCTTGATCGACGGGTTCTGCTTCTTGAGGAATCGAGCGGTTCCGCTGATGGTTCCACCGGTGCCGATGCCGGCAATGAAGTGAGTGATAGTGCCATCGGTGTCTGCCCAGATCTCCGGACCTGTGGTCTTCTCGTGAATGTCGGGATTGGCGGGATTGTCATACTGGTTGAGCATGATGGCGTTGGGCAGCTCTTCACTCAACCGTTTTGCGGTGTTCCAGTAGTATTCAGGTGAACTCATCTTAGCAGCACTGGAGACGATGAGGACGTCGGCTCCAAGGGCCTTGAGATATCGCACACGTTCTTGTGATGCTTTATCGGTCATGATGAAGAGACAGTTATATCCCTTCAGCCGCGCTGCCAACGCAAGTCCGATACCGGTGTTGCCACTGGTTGGCTCAATGATCAGATCTCCGGGCTTGATGCGACCTTCTCGCTCAGCAGCTTCAAGCATCGATACACCGATGCGGTCCTTGACGGAGCCACCGGGATTGAGGCTTTCGAGCTTGACGTAGACCTGGGCCTCGATGCCCTCAGTAAGATGGTTCAGGCGCACAAGCGGTGTGCTGCCAATGAGCTGGAGGATGTTGTCGTAGGTTTTCATGACGTTAGCTGTTGTTCAAGTTGTTGACGTTCGTACATGTCGGCATAGATGCCGCCGAGTTCAAGGAGTTCGTTGTGTGAGCCCTGCTCGGCAATGGTGCCGTTCTGCAGGACGATGATGTTGGTGCACTTCTTCACGGTTGAGATCCGATGAGAAATGAGGATGGTGGTACGCCCCTTCATCACGTCATCAAGTCCACGCAGGATACGCTCTTCCGTATCGGCATCGATGGCGGAAAGTGAATCGTCCAACACAAGGATGGATGGGTCACTGGCAATGGCACGTGCGAGAGATGTACGTTGTTTCTGTCCACCGGAAAGTGTTACGCCACGCTCACCAACCACGGTGTCATATCCCTGCGGAAGTGACATCACATCGGCATGGAGTTGTGCTCGTTGCGCAGCTTGTACTACTTCTTCGTCCGTTGCGGTTGGCCGACCAAAACGAATGTTCTCGCGAATGGTCTCGGAGAAGAGGAATGACTCTTGAGGAACCACGGCGATGGACCCTCGCAGTGTTACGATAGAGATGTTTCGCACATCAATACCGTCAATGCGCACCGCACCCGAGGTTACGTCGTAGAGTCGGGGTAGTAATCCGATCAGCGAGCTCTTCCCGCTTCCTACCGTGCCCACGATTCCGAGACTGGACCCGGCGGGGACGGTCACGGAGATGTTGGACAGCACAGGTGTTGTTCCGTCGTAGGCAAGCGACACGTTGTCGAACTCAATGGTTCCTCGGATCTCATCCGGACGTTGGGCATTATCGGCATCAACGATATCGGAGGGGGCTTCAAAGATCGCACCCAAACGTGCCATGGAGGCGGCACCGCGCTGGATCATGCTCGTTACCCATCCAATGGCTGCGATGGGCCACAACAGTTGGTTGAGGTAGATGAAGAACTGCGTGAGTTCACCCACACTCATGCTGCTTTGCATCACGAGGTAGCCGCCAAAACTGATCACGATCACGTAACTAAGGTTGAAGAGCACGGTCATGCCCGGCATCATCAGCGACTGAACGCGTGCAAGTCGCATGTTCTTGCGATAGTAGTCGGCGCTGAGCTCGTCGAATCTCTCGGCCTCGTGATCGCCGCGCACATAGGCACGCACAACACGAACACCGGACGCGGTCTCCTGAGCATGCGTTGTGATGTGCTCATACTGCTCCTGCACACGCTTGTAGTTGGCGTGAATGAGTTTGCCAAGCTTATACGTGAGTGTGGCTACGAGGGGGACGGGAATGAGGATGGCAAAAGTCAGCGGAATGTTGATGTTCATCATCCACGTAAGGGCGAAGGCAAACGTTGTGATGGTGTTTGCCGTGTACATGATGGCCGGACCAATGAACTCGCGCACGGCTCCGATGTCGTTGGAGAAGTGTGCAAGCAGGGAGCCCGTGGAACGGTCGTGGAAGAACCGTTGCGATTGATCCTTGATGGCCTTGACGAAGTCATTGCGAAGGTCTTCTTCGATGAACCTCGACATCAAAATGATCGTCCTGCGGGTTGCGAACATGAAGAACCCACTGCCGATAGTCAGCAGAAGGATCTGTGCAATGAGCCACGCGATCTCCGATGATGCGAACGCCGAAACCTTGAGTGTATCGATGGTCTCCCCAACAACATGCGGAATGGTCGTAGAACACACGTTGGAGAGAGTGATGAATACGAGTCCCCACCCAACGAGCTTGGGATAGCGTCGGGTATAGGGCAAGATCCTCCGAAGCTCTGTAAGAACTCCGCGGTTTCGTGCAGGCTCAGACATCAGGCGATGGTTACCTCGGTGCTGAGGTAGACGTCTTGGATGGCGTTGAGAAGCTCGATGCCTTCAGCCATTGGACGTTGGAATGCCTTCCGGCCACTGATAAGCCCCATACCACCTGCACGTTTGTTGATCACGGCTGTGGTGATGGCTTCTGCCATGTCATTGGAGCCGGATGCACCGCCGGAGTTGATGAGTCCGATGCGGCCCATGTAGCAGTTGGCAACTTGGTACCGACAGAGATCGATGGGATGGTCTGAGGAAAGTTCGGTGTACATACGCTTATCGAGCTTACCATAGCTCGAGCCACCCATGTTGAGAGCTTCAAAACCACCATTGTTCTCCGGCAGCTTCTGCTTGATGATGTCGGCTCCGATCGTCACACCAAGATGATTGGCTTGTCCGGTAAGATCGGCCGACACATGATAGTCCTTATCGGACTTGAAGGCATTGTTCCGCACATAACACCACAGAATGGTTGCCATGCCCAGTTCGTGTGCACGTGCAAAGGCCGTAGCGATCTCGGTGATCTGACGTGTGCTCTCTTGTGATCCAAAGTAGATCGTTGCGCCAACGGCAGCAGCTCCCATGTCAGCAGCTTGTTCTACGGTACCGAACAGTACCTGATCGAACTTGTTCGGATACGTGAGCAGTTCGTTATGATTGATCTTCACGATGAAGGGGATCTTGTGTGCGTAGGTGCGTGCTACATTTCCCAACACACCAAATGTTGAGGCAACACCATTACAGCCCCCTTCGATCGCGAGTTCAACGATCTTTGCCGGGTCGAAGTAGATCGGGTTCTTGGCGAACGATGCGCCTGCACTATGCTCGATACCTTGGTCGACGGGTAGGATGGACACATAGCCCGTATTGGCTAGTCTTCCGGAGCCGTGCAGCCACTGAAGGTTTCTCAGGACGCGGTTGTTACGATCCGAGCCGCTGAACATCGTGTCCACCGATGTCGGTGATGGCACATGGATCGATGACCGCGGAATGGTCGTTGAGGTGTGGTTGAGAAAGTAGTCGGCCTTTGCGCCGAGCGCGGTAACGATACGATCGATCATGGCGTGCTCTTTGATTTGAGAAGAGCACAAAGATACGGCAGGGGATTATCGGATGACGATGAACTGCTCCACGGCTGCGAATGGCCCGCTGGAGAGGCGGATGGTGTAGGCACCTTGACCAAGGGTGTCAACCGGAATCGGGAGTTCGTAGGATCCTGCAACGAGCCCTGTGAGAGCAACGGAGCGGACGGTTCGGCCCGTGGCATCAACGATCTGGAGCTCAGCCGACCCCTGTAATCCAATGGAGAATGGAACGGTGATCTCAGAGGATGCCGGTGATGGACGTGGTGGGTCGAGTCGGTACTGGATGCCCGAAATGGAAACAAGCCTGCCCTGCGCAAAACAGACCACGTGCATTGAAATGGATGTTGAGTCGCCACTCTCATCAAGACATGTATACGGCGACTCAAGCTCTAACGTTATCGGCAGGTCTGTGTCGGCAGTGAGATACGTGTCAAACAATGGTGTCACAAGTCTTCCCGTAGTCAGCTGCGTACTTCCGTCCGACGTGCCGATGAGCTGCATCGTACCGGGGGCAATGTTCTGTGCAGCAAAGGACCACCCAGGCGCTGTCCCGTTCCCAAGAGACTTGTACCGCATCGATGAGGCCGGATGGGTGATCGTCACCGTAAGTATGGTTGGGGTGAAGGGGGCTATCTGGCTCACGTTCACATCGATCGGTAGAGCTACCGGTACGTCGATGGTGGCGGTGGTTGCGCCGGACATCGCAATGCTGATGGGACGTGATGTTCCGGTGCCGGATACGTTGATCGTTAGATCGAGCGACCGAGGATTCTCATAGGCGAACGTGGCCGCAAACCGGCGTGGATCCGGAGGCGTGAAGATCACGGTGATCTCCTGCGCGCCGCCTGCAGGGATGGTGAATGGCGGAGGGGGCTCACAACGGAATGCACCTACGTCGCCGGTTGCCACAACGCGCGGTACGAGAAGCGACGTTGTAGGGTCGTCGTTCACAAGCTCTACAACCGCTGTGTCAGTGAGACAGGAGAGGATGGTATCCATCAGCACCGGCGGCAGAACACTGCGTTGAAGTCCAACGCCGTCGACCAATACTTCTGTGCGTGCATACGGTGGAATGTCTTCCGGACCCGGACGTCCATCATGAAGAACATCGATGTTCACTGCGCGAAGACCAGCCCCCTGCGGAGAGAAGGTCACAAAGACGTCAACAGAGTCGTTCGGTGCGAGGATCAGAGGGAAGGGGCCGGGCACAGCGCTCCAGGTGAAATCGCTCTGCACGGATGGGAGTTGGATACCGTCGATATGGAGTGGCCATGTAGCGTCACGATTCCAAATGCGAATGAAGCCTGGCTCATTGCTAACAGTGCCTGTGAGCACCGGAAGGAATGAATACCCACGCGCTTCGCAGATAGGCTGATATCCAAAGCCATGCATGGTGCCGATAAGCGTGGAGTCTACACCCTTTGCATCAACTAGAACAGAAGAGACAAAAGATCCGCGAGTGGTTGGTATGAAGGTGATCGGGATGCGAATGGTGTCCGAAACACCGATCGTGACCGGCAGAGAAGGAAGAGTAGCTGAGAAGCCCGTGCCTGCTGTGTCGACGAGGTTGAGCGAGGTGACTTCAACATCCACCGTGCCGTTGTTGACGATGTTGATGGTATCCATCGATACGGTGCGCAGTCGTTTGTTGCCGAGGTCGATGCTGGAGACGGACAGTTCGGGTTTGATGCCTTCGCCAAAGATCTGTGTAAAGGCAATGCCACATTCTGTTGGAAGATTGAGATCGATCTGTGCCTGTTGAGGTCCGGGGATCGTTGGTGTGAAGGTCACACGCACACTGATACACTCTCCGTACTTGAGAGTGAAAACTCCGGACGGTGTTACTTGGAAGTCCGACGATCCGCTGATGGCAAGGAATCCCCGAACGGTACCTCTGCGCTCACTCTTGAGGATACAGTCGATCCGTTGTGTCGTTGACGTACCAACGATTTGACGTCCCATGTCGATCGTGTCCTGCAAGATCCATGGGCACTCCAAACGCCCTTCGCCTTCAACATCAAAGAACACGATGTTCTCACATGATCCATAGATGGTGATGCGTGCTCTGCGTGTACCGATAACAGTGGGGGAGAACGAGATCTCAAGTGAACGGATCGCGCCGGTATCGAGGATCACACTGTCGAGATCATCGATCACAGCAAAGTCCTTTGCTGCCGGTCCGCTGATGATCACACTGTCGATCATCAAGGGGGCTGTTCCGATGTTGCGAAGTGCCGTTGTGCTTGACTGCGTAGACGCACGACCGATAGCCGTGGAGTCGAACCGTACCGTATCGAGATCGGTCTTCAAGATCGGCTGCACGATGCGGAAGGTTTTATCGGAGACGTCTTCGGTCGAAACGCCGAGTGTTGACTTTGTGACCCACACATCACTCTGCCCCTTATTGCTGAGGGTAACAGGTGGGACAAGGGGCACGGTGTAGTTTCCGCGATACGAACCTGTGGCGTAGTGGTAGCCGGACCGATCAGTGGTGGAGAGCGGATCATCCTTGGAGGGATCCACTGCATCGAAGTTCGCACGGATGTTGGGCTGTCCGGCAGAGGATATCGTTACGGAATATGGCATCGGCCCGAGATCCGGTACGTCTACCTCATCGAGTACGGTTCCTGCATAGCCCCTTGCACTAACGATGTATTCGCACGTGCCGGTGATCGTTGCTTCAATATCTCCGGATGCATTGGGCTTCACCTCAAGACTGTTGATGTCAACATATCCCGTTGTGAATTCATTGCCACCGAGCGTGATCCGCCACAGGAGAGTTCCATTGGAACGGAACTTATAGATGAAGGCATTCTGAAGATCGCTGGGCATACGCGTCCAACGGTCTAGTCCATACGTGATGTTGGAACCCGTTACAGTTCCGGCAACATACACGTTGCCATCGCGATCTGTGGCCACACGAACGATACGTTCCGTAGATCCTATGTCGCCCTTGAGGAGCGTAGCACCAAGAACTGCACCGGTGTTATCGAGTTCTGTTACATATCCGTCCGCTGCGTTGAAGACGGCGTTGGCCGTAGTTGGACCGAACTCTGTCTGTCCGATGAACGATCCACCGATGTATATACGACTTCCGTCAGGGGCAACATCGATCGCGTTGACCTCTTCTGTACCCATGCCCCCTGTACGAGAGGCCCAGATGTATCGCTCACCGGAAAGAGTGCGAACACGGATACGTCCGGTTGGACATCCGGCCGTGGGCTTCCACGGGAACGAACCGCCAAGAGCCGTATCAGCTAGGGTGACCCATTCGACTCCGTCGCATGAATATTCGATGGTGACGGGTTGGTACGAAGGTACACCGGTCCACGTGATGCGCGTTTCTGTACATGTGCTTAGGACATCACCGCCGTTGGGAGACGTAAGAATAACATTGCCGCCGCCGGCAACGAGAGTGACAACGGGAATACACAGTGGATTGCCGGCAAGGGTAAGAGTCCCCGTTCGAATGACCCGATCAGCCCCTTGCGTGAATTTCACCGTGATCTGTTTAGACTCTCCCTTCTTTAATGTGAAGGGGCTAAAGCCAACAAGTTGGAAGTAGGCAGGTGTAGAGATCGAAGCAGATGTTACGGAGAGGTCGGTGTTGACCGCAGTAACCGTACACGTCAGGTTCAGACTCTGCAGCGGAGGTATGTCTCCGTAGACAAGTGTAGACGGGACCGCCTCCAATCGCACAAGGGAACTATCCGGCGTAGTGTAGTAGACCTTGGTATCTGGTTGCCGGCCTCTACGGAGTTGGATGGTTGCCGTGCGCATCCGCAGATCATCGTTGCAGACAAGAGGGGATATCCATGAGATGGTGCAGACCTTCTTGCTGATCGCTTCAAGGGCGAGGACGCCAACAAGATTCACCAGCGACTCTTCTGTTGCGATCATGCTTCGGCCACCGGTGGATCTGCAGATGGTGGCGATCGAGGGATCTGTGCGGTTGATCATCAACGTCACAGAGAAGATCCGTATCCCCTGCGCTCGGGCGAGGGTGATCACCTTTTGTTCGAATTCCTGTCGCTTCGCAATGTCGGGATTCGGCGCACCATCGGTGATGAAGAACGCAACTTTGGGGATAGACGGAGTGCGTTGCTGCATTTGATCGAAGACGTTGGGAATTCCCAGAAACGAAACTTCGTAGTTCGTGGCCGAGAGCGGGGTGAGACGTCCGATGGCAGCTAATACCGGACCCGGAGTTGTCTGCCAATCACAAAGGAGTCTGCTCTTGCCGGAGAATCCGATGATACTCACCGCAGTCTCGCCATTCCATGGGAGTCTGTCAACGAAGGCCCGAAGTGCCTCTTTCACGTATTCGATCCGACGTTTCCCGGACGGTAGAAGCTGATCCATCGAAAGCGATTCATCAACGATCAGAACAACACTGGCCGACGTGCTCGATGCATTGGTGATGCAGTTGTGTGAGACCGTAGAGGTGAGATCGACGTTCTTTCCATCTGTCGTGGTCTCGATCACACGAAAGTCTCGTGCCGTGAGATCATCGATCGTGGCGCCTGTTTCGTCAAGAGCGAAGTAATTCGCCGTGATGCGAGGATAGGCGTCCGTAACGACGTTGTAAACAGAAAGCTCCTGCCCGAGGGCAGGAGCTAGTAAGGTTAGAAGCGTTACGAAAAGTGTGGTGAGGGGTCGCAAGAACTACTCTTTGATCAGCGAACGATCACAAACTGTGTGGAGGCAACGTATGGTCCACTGTTCATGCGCAGGAAGTATACACCGTTCGCAAGACGTTCAGTGCTTACATCAAGGAGGTACACGCCCGAGGGCACAACAGGTGTTACATGTTCCGAGACGATGTTGCCAACGGCGTCAACGATCTGGAATGTTGTTGCGATGGAGAAGCCGGTTGAATATTCAACGGCCAAACGATCACGCACCGGATTGCTCTGCGGTGACTTCATCGAGAATTGCTCCGTACCTATCGTGATGAGACGTCCGGCTGTGAAGCAGATCTGATTCATCTCAATACTGCCGGCGTCGCCAGACGGAACAAGACAGCTCAACGGTGTTGTGACCGCCATCGTGACTGGCAGTGAGGAGTCGGCATTGAGATAGATATCGAATGCCGGCGTAACGAAACTGCCAACCGTAAGCGGAGCTCCAGTAGACTGAGCAAGCACAACTACGTTACCGCGGTTGATCGTTGGAGTAAACTTCCAGCCCGCCATCGATGGAGCCTTGAACGAATTGAATCGCACGTAGTCCGGATCGTGGGTGAACGTGAGCGTGAACTCCGTTGGCATCGCGTTGCCAAAGTCTGCAACATTGTAGTTCACAACAACCGGTGTAGAGATCGTCTGACCCGAGGTGCCTGAAACGATGTTGTTGAACCTGAAGTCCACTGGCGTAGTGATGCCTTCACCACTGACACTCACATTAAGTTTCAGAGACTGATCGTTTGCGAACGAAAAGGTTGCGGCTGTTAGTCCGACTGCCGATGGTTGGAAGGTAATGCGAATGACCTTTGACCCACTAGGCGGTATCTGGAAGTCCGTTGTTTGATCAATGATGAATGCCGAAGCATCACCAGTGGACGTCGGCGCGAGAACGTTCAGCGGGTACTGGTTGCTTGGATTCACGATGGTAAACGAATCCGTCCGCATAGCACAGATCAATGTGCGTGGGAAGATCACCGGCGGTAGGTCCGATTGATCAAGACCAACACCGGATACAACAACACACTCTTCATCATACGGCGGAACGGGTCCGGGACCGGGCTTTGCGTCATGTGTAACACAAACGCGGATGGTGTTCATTCCAACCACGGCCGGAGTGAATGACACAGGAAGCTCGATGAAGCCCCCTGGCTGAATGGTTGCCGGGATAGGAGGTTGAGCACCTACCCACGCGAATGTTGTTGTGGCAGATTCAAAGTCGACCCGCTCAATATGAAGGGGGCTTTCATTGTCCATATTCGTGATCACAACCTTGCCTGTCTCAGGAGACGTTGCACCGGCTGTCCACGCATTGAATGTGTATCCCTCTGCCTTTATGGCTGGGAGGAAGCCAAAGCCCTTTGCTTCACCAACGAGCTGGGCTGCCTGACCCTGCACCGTGCCGAGAACATTCACCGAATGTGCTCCACGCGTGCGAGGGGTATAGACCACAGGGATCTTGATCGACGCACCCGGAGGAAGAGTCTGTGGTGCCGGAAGGGTAATAACAAAGTGTGGATCAGTTGGATTCGAAAGCGAGAACGCCGTTATCACGGCAGGGTCGTTGTTGAGATTCGTAACAACGATCGTGTCGTTCACCGGCGTTTGTACACGTACTCTGCCGAAGTCAACACTATCGATCGCAACGCGGGGTTCAACGATCTCAACTGTGATCGTTCCAGTCTGTGTGCCGCACACCGCCGGCAGGCCAAAGGCAATTGTCATCTGCTTGATGCCGGCCGACTGCGCCTTGATATCAATGCTGAGATTCAGGCAGCTATCTGGCTTGATCACAAAATCTAAAGGTGTGAGCAATGCCAGATCGATATCTGTGGAAACTATTGACATCTTACCAGAGACAACGAGTACTCCGGTGTTCTTCAGTGCGCATGAGATCTGTTGGGTTGTACCCTGACCAAGAACGAACTTGCCAAGGTTCACCGTAGCGCTGTTTTCAAGATCGCAACCGGCGATCGCGTTGCCCTCGAGCAAGACTTGTGCTGTGGCATTGCAGTTTCCGATCACTTCCATAAGTGCCGTTCTCACACCAGTTGCACTTGGCGTGAAGGCGATCTCCAATTGCAGCGTCTTACCTGGCAAGATGCGTTGGTTGAGGTCGGTGCTTGTTCTGCGGAAATCAGCTGCGTTAACGCCAACAATATTGATGGCCTGAATCGTAACAGGGAAGGACCCTGTGTTCGTTAACGTCGCGGTTGCAGAACCCGGTACTCCGCCGATCGGAGTGTCGGGTGTGAAGATGATCTTCGCTTCAACAAAGGAAAGCTGTGGTGCTTGTACAGTGAATGAGGTCGGGCTAGCCGCACTCGAAGCTGGCGTGGAACCATTCTTTGAGACAAAGACGTCTGTGAGTCCAAGGTTTGGAAGGGTGATGGCCGGCGGAGTGAATGACTTCGGTCCGGAATACGAATCTGTATCGTAGACGAAGTTCATGGCATCGGTTGCGCGCTTCGATTTGTAGGTGACACCCGCTGTAGGTGCTGCAGCATTGATCGTGATCCGAGGATAACCGCCAACATCGTACACTACATAGTAGTTGCGGTTCCCAGCTGCCGCAGGTCCGCCTCGTTCGATCGTGCCGCCACGGTTTACACCGACCTCGATATACTTATTGAATTGACCAACAATGACAACCTCGGGATTGTTCGATGCATCATAACGAATGCCGATGTCCGTGCAGCTGGCCCAGCTGCCTTGCGTTGCTGATCCCTTACTGATGTTCGACCATGCAAGGGAACCATCCGGTGCGAATTTGAACACGAACATGTTTCGTGTATCAAGAGGAGCACGTGGTGTAACAGAGAACCCGCCGAATGTTGCCGTTGGGCTTGAAGTATATCCGGCCACATAGTAGTTGCCTTGGTTGTCTGTCACGACGCCGATGACGCGTTCGTCGTTCGAGGCAGTACCTGTGAGCAACATCGTATTCGTGATCGTTCCGTCGGAATCAAACTCTGCTAAGTATCCGTCGGTGTTACCGGCCATGTTCGCTGAGGTTGCAGCGCCGATCTTGGTTGGACCATCGAAGTATCCCGATGCGAAGATCTTAAGACCGTTTGGCTGCACAGCCACTGACGTGGCCGTTTCCGCTCCTGCACCACCGAGTTGTTTTGCCCATTGGTATTGAGCGGTAGGGGACACAGAAACACGAACTCGATAGGCCGTGCCGGCACGTGGTGGAAGCCACTTGTACACGAGACCAGTGGCTGCAGCTGAGATCGATTTCCAGGTTGTGCCGTTGTCTTCGGAGTATTCGAGCGTGACAGGTTGTGTTGGGAGAACACCTGCCCATTTGATCGTGACCGTGTCACACGTGGAGAAGAGCTCGCCCCCTATCGGCGATTGGAGAAGGATGAGTCCTGTGCCACCAACGAGGGTGATGTTCGGCGGGCATGGAGATCCGGCGAACGAAAGTTGTGCCTGACGGAACGCCTGTGTCGGACCTTGCGTGAATTGTACACGGATCACGCGCTTTGCATTCGGGGCAAGGTTGAATGGCGTGAAGTTCGGTTGGTTGAGCGGATAGTTCCAGTCGACCACCTTGAAGTAGGTGGCCGGTACGATATTGAACGCCGTAGCAGCAAACGTTGCATTCTGTGCTGTGATCGTGACGTTGGCATACGAGGCATTGCTTTGTGGAGGATCGCCGCAGAAAAGAACGGGATCACTCACATCAACCTTGGCAACACTTTTTGGTGGTGCCAGGTATTGGGCCGTGGCCGTTGGGTTGGCGCCACGTTTCATCGTAATGACGGCTGTTCTGTTCTGGCCTTGCTCGTTGCATGTGTAAGGGGCTATCCAGCTGATCTGGCACACCTTGGTCACTTGCGTTTCTAGGGCAAGGTAGGAGAATAGATCTATGATCCCTTTCTCATCGGTCACAACAGCTTTGCCACCTGTTGCACGAGCCAAGGACTCAAGCGTCCAGTGCGTGAAGGTTTCCTTGATCGTCACACTGAAGAAACGAATGCCTTGTGCTTGAAGCTTCTGCGTGTTGTCATTTACGAACTTGATCTCGTTGCCGATCGCTGGGTTCGGGTGTCCGTCCGTGAGGAAGAAACAGTACTTTGGAATGTTTGCCGGACGCTTCTTGAATAGTTCAAAGATGTTGCTCGGTGCGTCAAACGGAAGTTCGTAGTTCGTAACGGTCTGCCATTTCAGGTTGACCAATGAGTCTAAGATCGGCTGTGCGCTGCTGACCCATTCGTTGATGACCACGTAGTTCCCGGCAAAGGAAACCAATGACACACGTGTTTCACCGATGAATTTGATGCGATTGACAAATGCACGCACAGCATCCTTGGCTGTTTCCCAACGTTGTTTGCCATCAACAATCTCACTCATTGACTGGGAGCGGTCGAGTATGATCACAATGCTTGCTTCCGGATCCGTGTTCTGAGCCACACAGGAGTGCGTCAACGAAGCCGTGAGATTCACCGGCGTTCCGCCCTGTGGTGTCTCCACGATCGAAAAGTCCGCTGCCGTAAGATCGGTGATCGGAACACCGGTTCCGTCAAACGCTACGTAGTCGGCCGTGATCTTGGGGAATGCAGACGTGTTCACGCCGTAGACGTTGATCGTCTGTGCGAGGACGGATGTTCCTGCAAGCGCAAGGGTGACGGCAAGAAAGAGGGTCATGCGCAAATGATGCATGATCGTCCTTTTACAAAGTGGAGAGCTGATGTTCATATTCATGTCCGTTCTGCCACGGCAGGTTCAAGCAGACGCAACTGTTTGTTCGTTGCATCAAGCTCGGCCCGTACACCGATTGGCATGGTGAGTTTGTTCTTGACGTGACCTACGGGCAGTCCGTAGATGACCGGGATACCGATCGACGCGATCCGCTGTTCAAAGACTTGTTCTAACGTAAATGACGGACCGGTGATAGAGGTTCCTTTGGCCTCACAATCGCGGAAGTTTCCAAGGGCGATTCCTTTGCACGATTGCAGCTTCCCGGCCAGCCAGAGCTGTGTGAGCATTCTATCCACACGATATGGCTCTTCATTGATCTCCTCGAGGAAGAGGATCGAATCCGTTGTGTCGATCTCGTACTTCGTGCCGAGGGTACTGACGATCATAGCGAGGTTGCCGCCCGTTAACCGTCCCTGAGCCAGGCCCGACCGGATAGTGGTAAGGCGTTGATCAGAGAAGGTGAGACGCTTGGGGTCAGAGGAGTCCACTACGGTCTTCAACGAATCAACCGTGAAAGCATTGAATGTGGAGGACGCCACAGGACCATGGAAGGACACAAGTCCGCTGATCTGCTGTACGGCGATCAAGAGCGCCGTGATGTCGCTGAAGCCCATGATGAGCTTCCCGGCCTGACGGATCGAGGCAAAATCAAGCATCGGCAGAATGCGCATCACTCCGTATCCGCCACGAGCACAGACCACGGCGTCAACATTGGGATCTTCGATGAATCCCATGAATTCCGACGCACGGTCGGCATCCGGTGCTGAGAGGTAGCCGTTCCTGCGCGACATATTGCGCCCAAACTTCACCTTCACTCCCCAAGCTGTGCAGAGGTCGACGAAATCCTTGACCTCCGAGGCGTTGGCAGCACTTGCTGGACAGACGATCCCTATAGTTGAACCCGGGCAGATACCTTTTGGTAGGATCCGCGAACGCCCTGCAACAGAGGCATTCACGGTATCCGTGGAAGTCCCTGCTGTGAGTACACTTGATGCCACCGGAAGGGTAGCGAGTGCCTGTATGAACTGGCGTCTTTTCATGGTATCGAACACACCTCTACCACCCCACATGTGGTGGTCAACAAATGTACGAAGAGGGTAGGCCGCAACCATCGCCGGATTTTCTCCTGAATACCTGCAATAACTCAAAACGGGATAGAGAGTTACCGCTGTTCGCCGTATATTGCGCGGACGGAAAGGTGCAAGAGTGGTTGAATTGGCACGCCTGGAAAGCGTGTGTACCAGCAATGGTACCGCGGGTTCGAATCCCGCCCTTTCCGCACACACAGAAGGGGAACATTCGCGTTCGCATATGAGTGATCTATGAGTGACACTCCGCAGCAGGCGGCGGATTCGTCCAGCGAGGACGAAGCGATCATCCGTGACGTGCTTGCAGGGAACACGAATGCCTTCGCAAAGCTCGAACGGAAGTACCGGCGTATCGTGTCCTTCCTCATCCGGAAAATGATCCGGGACGAGGAGGATGTGAACGATCTGGTCCAGGATACGTTCGTAAAGGCCTATCAGGCCCTTTCTTCGTTTCAGTTCGAATACCCGTTCTCGAGGTGGCTCTATAAGATCGCCTCAAATAGGTGTATTGATCACCTGCGTCGGCGTCGGTTCGCTATGGTCTCTCTGGACACTCCACTGCGGTCAAAGGACGGAGGAGAGTTCTTTATGGAACCGGAAGACCGAGGACCTACACCGGATGTGACACTTCTGGCAAATGAGCGTGTTGCCATGCTCAAACAGGCTCTAACGACCCTTCCGGAGAGATATCGGGAGGTGATACGGCTCCGGCACGACGAAGAGCTGGAGTATCAGGAGATCGCCGATCGGCTCAAGCAACCGCTCGGGACTGTAAAGGCAAACCTCTTCCGCGCAAGGAAGATGCTCTTGAAAATGCTTCTGAAGCACGGGAGTCATTTCGAAGAGTATATGGATGACGTTGAGGATGACGCATGACAGCCGAACGACGGAGACCGATCTGGCCCTGGGTCCTGATCGCCGCTCTCGGTGTTGTTGTGGTTGCATTCCTCGGGTCCCTCGTATGGCGATTGATCAACCCTCCGGTCTCACCACTGGTGAACGAAGATGATCCGCGCAGTACGATCCAAGTGGATGTTGTGAATGCCTCCGGTAGGCAGGGGGCAGGCAGGCATACACTCGAATTCCTTCGCGAGCGTGGATTCGATGTTGTGGAGATCTCTTCAACGGGGGATCGACCAAAACGCTCGCTGGTGATCGATCGCATGGGCGACAAGGTCTCGGCGCGAAAGATCGCCAATGCTCTTGGCATCGCCGATACATTGATCGTCACGGAGATCGATTCCATGCGGTTCGTCCGGGCTACCATCATGCTCGGGTCGGACATTGACAAACTTGAACCTTTTCTCGACTGACATAAAAGGACCACCTAGTGGCCACACCAAAACCAAGAACAACCAAGGGGCGCGCAGTACTGTGTGCCCGCATGGCTCAACAAAAACAAGCTCACGATCTGCTGATCCTTGATCTCAATGCCATTGAGGGGGCTCCTGCTGAGTTTTTCGTGATCGTCTCCGTAGACTCTGAAGCGCAGATCAAGGCAGTTTCGGACAGTATCGAAGCAACGATGCGAGAAGTGGGCGTTGGTAATCCACGCTCGGAAGGCCGTGGAACGTCTACATGGGTGATCCTCGACTACTTTGATGTGATGGTCCACATCATGTTGAAGGCAACGCGTGACTTCTACAAGCTCGAACGACTCTGGGGCGACGCGAAAGCCTACACCCTCACGGAATCGGGCACGGCAAAAGCAACGACGATCTCGAAAAAAGCAACGGTCTGACAATGATGATGCAACGGTATATCGAGCCGCAACTCCATGCGGCCCTTGTCTCTCTAGGTGTTACTCCCCCGGATGATATCGCCTTTGGCGTCCCTCGTCAAGAAGGACACGGACACCTCTCAACGAACATCGCCATGACGTTCGCAAAGGGGCTTGGCAAACAACCTCGTTTGTTCGCCCAAGAGATCGTTGATGCCATCGGCACGGTTCCGCTTGTTTCGGCGATCGAAGTGGCGGGTCCGGGCTTCATCAACATCACGTTCTCCGACGATGTCTACCATGCGATGCTGCGCGACCTCGATGCACAACGCGATGACATCGGTCGTTCTACGATCGGTGCCGGACGCAGGGTGAACGTTGAGTATGTAAGCGCGAATCCCACTGGCCCCCTACATGCAGGGCATGGACGGAACTGTGCCGTGGGTGATACCATCGCCAATCTCTTCGCCTGGAATGGGTATTCCGTCACACGGGAGTACTACTTCAACAATGCCGGTAATCAGATGAATAAACTGGGCTTGAGCATCTATGCTCGCGTCCAGCATCGACTCGGGAATGAAGAGTTTCCGTTTCCGGAAGATGGCTATCACGGCGAATACATCCATGAGATCGCCGAGAACATCGTGCGTGATCATCGCGCCGAGATCACGGCGTTGAATGAAGACGATGCACGTGCCTTCTGCCGCAAACAGGGCGAACAGTGGTGCTTCTCATCGATCAAGAAGACGCTTGAGTCGCTCAATATTCACCACGATGAATATTTCAACGAAGATTCACTGTATGGCGATGGCAAGGTAACTGCCACCATCGAGGACCTTCGCGAAAAGGGTTTGGTCTATGAGAAGGATGGGGCTCAGTGGTTCGCACTCACCCAGCTCGGACAAGCTCAAGACAAGGTGATCGTGAAGTCCACCGGCGAACCAACCTATCGTCTGCCGGATATCGCCTACCACCGTGATAAACTCCAGCGAGGATTCGACACCGTGGTGGACATCTTCGGTGCCGACCATATCGCAACCATCCCGGATGTTCTTGCAGGTGTGCGTGCTCTTGGGTTCGACACGGAACGGGTGAAGGTTGTGATCCACCAGATGGTGACCTTCGTAGAAAATGGAGAGATCGTCAAGTTCTCCAAGCGAAGCGGCAAGTCCTTTACACTCGATGAACTCATCGATGAAGTAGCCGCAGACGTTGTCCGCTTCTTCTTTGTGATGCGAGCCGTTGGAACACACCTCGAATTCGATCTCGGCCTTGCCAAAGAAGAAGGCGATAAGAATCCTGTGTTCTACCTCCAGTACGCCCACGCACGTATCTGCTCCATCCTTCGCAAAGCCGAAGAGAAGGGGCTTGCCCCGAACTCTGCAGCGAACCTTTCCGTCCTTACGCATCCTGCAGAGATCGAGCTCATCGGCTTGCTCTCTCGGATGCAAGCAGCTGTGGAGCGTGCCTGCGAAAACCTGGAGCCCCATACCATCGCTGAATTCCTGCGGGATGTTGCGGCAGCGTATCACAACTTCTATCACGACTGTCGTATCCTTGGTGTAGAACCGGAGATCGAAGCCGCACGGTTGTTGTTGGCCGACGTAACAAGACGTGCAATGAGGAACGGACTTCTCCTTCTCGGTGTTGGTACTCCGGAACGTATGTAGCATCCAAAACCCGATCGATTCCTGCCATGATGCGAGACTTCTATTATGACCTCAGCGATCGTGGTGTGCTCACCTTGGATGGTGCAGTGCAGGATGATCCGTGGTTCCTGGATTTCTTCTTTCGACGTCTTGCACCAACTGCCAACCCGGAGTATCCGGAGTATCCATACGTATGCCGCTGCGGCGATGAGATGAACTATCTGCGTCCGGCTGATACTCCTATTGTGTACACGGGGTTCGACGGTTCGCGACTGTATTACGGATATTCTCTTTCCACACCCTTCCATCCAGATCGATTGTCGTATTCGGAAGATGGTGTGCTCTATCATTGGTCACCCATCGGTGATAGGGGGCGAGTTGTACCGCACGTTGCCACGGAGATCGCTAAACACATCGAGCCATGGGGCCCCTTCTATGCCTATCTGGGTGACAATGGTCGAGAACGAGTGCCACTTATGCCGCTGCACCTAGAGGGAGCGATCGAGATCATCCGGCCACGGCGAGACAATCACTGCATTGGCTGCGGAGTAGCGAATCCGTTTTCCCTCCGACTCTCCTTTGTTCGAGATCTCAAGGACGGTGTGATGCGAACATGGCTGCGTCCAGATGAACGGATGCATGGTTCTATGGGCACCACGCATGGTGGTTTTGTTTCGTTGTTGCTCGACGAAACAATGGGGAAGGCACTTAGCTCAGTGGGAATTCGCGCTCCAACAGCCCGATTGGCCGTCAACTTTCGCAGGCCAATGCTCTTGGGCGAAGAATACGAGGTGCGATCGTGGATCGGCTCCCAACAAGGACGCAAGAAATACGTCTTTGGAGAGGTACGAGCAACGAATGATCAAAGTCATGTCGTGGCCGATGCCGAAGCACTCTTCCTCGAGGTGAGAACCCCCGAAGGCGAATGAACAATCAACCAAATGTCTTGCTCTTCAGCGTCATTCTCGGCGCTGTCTTTTTGTTGCTCGATGTCTACGTTCTTGGACATTGGACGGCATACGTGCGCCGCAAGGGAATGAATCCGGGCTGGCACAGATCCATGTGGATCGTTGCCGCCGTGATGATCACACTCTACGTTGTTGCCGTGAGCCGGCGCAACTTCTTCAGACTCGACGGACTGGACGTTGTCCTCTTGGGCATCTCCACATTTTGGTACCTCCCCAAACTCGGCATTGCCCCAGTTCTCTTCGTGCGGGACATCATGCGCGGCTTTGCGCGGTTGTTCCGCCCCCGTCTCCCCGAGCGTAGGGGCGAGGCAGAAAGTCATCCCGAGCGTAGTCGAGGGACAGACCCCGCCCGCCGCACCTTCCTTGCGAACTCCGCCTGGTCGCTTTCTGCCGTGCCCTACGTGATGGTCGGTAACGGCATGTGGCGCACCCTGTATGATTTTCAAACCGTTAGCCTGGATCTGAACATCCGCAAGCTTCCGCGAGCGTTTGACGGGATGCGGATTGCACAGATCTCCGACATCCATGCCGGGTCGTTTCCCGACCACCGCCCGTTCGAAGAAGTGCGGCGTATCCTCGATGTCTTGAAACCCGATGCGATCGTCATCACCGGAGACTTTGTCAACGCAAAGCCGAGTGAGATGTCGGTGATCGCTCGTGAACTTGCACAGCTCAAAGCCCCTTACGGCGTATTTGCTTCACTGGGAAATCACGATCACTACAACACCCCGCAGGAACATGCTGAACTTGTAAAGACCATTCGGGGTGTTGGTGTTGATCTGCTGGTGAATGAGAACCGACGCATCGTAGACGGTGGCTCATCGCTGATCATCGCCGGTACAGATAACACGGGGTTCAAGCAGTCCTTTGCAAAGATCGACAGGGCACTAAACGGTGTGTTGGAAGATGAGGCAACGATCCTCTTGGCGCACGACCCAACGTATTGGGACAAAGCAATCGTAGGTGCAACCAACGTTGATGTGATGCTGTCCGGGCATACCCACGGCGGTCAGTTCGGCGTACAGCTTCTGGGCTTTGAATGGAGTCCGGCACAATACGTGTACAAACAATGGGCCGGACTCTACGGAGCTGGTGAACAACTGCTCTACGTCAATAGGGGAATAGGAACAGTTGGTCCGCCTCTTCGGATCGGCATTCCGCCCGAGGTAACGATCTTCACTCTGCGCGCATCATCGATAGCTGACGGTTTGGCGTGAAACACTGATCCGTATCATTGCACAACCATTCGATCACGAATAAGCAATGAACATGCGCATCCTCGCCACCGTCTTCATCCTCGGCCTCTCCGCTCTGGGGCTTCAAGCACAAAGTCTCTTTGAGTTCGGTGTAAAGGCGGGTGTTAACCACGCCTTCCCGAACAGTCTCTCTGCCGGCATCGAAAGTGAAGACAATTTTGGTTGGCAAGCCGGTGCATTCGTGCAATTCGGTTTGTTCGATATGCTTGCCTTGGCTACCGAGCTCACCATCGATCAACGCTCGTTCACTCTGATCCAAGGTGAACAACGCCTTGATGTAAACACCACATCGCTCAATATTCCCGTTCTGCTGCGTATCGGCCTACCACTGAAACTCATGCTTGAGGTTGGACCGCAGTACACGCATTTCCTGAGCACGGATAACTCTACAAGCACTGACGGACAAGGCTTCGCTGCCCTTGGACTCATATGGAAACCAGCGTTCGGATTGCAGTTCGATCTCCGATACCTTCGTGGACTTTCTTCGATCTCCACGCCAATGGACGGAGACGTCAATGTTAACGTAACGCAGTTCTCGGTTGGCTATCGGTTCTAAATAAGGGGCTTATCATGGCATCAGATGATGAACCGATGAAGGTGTCGATACAGCGATATCAGACGTCGACTGTCTCGTGGCAAGGTATCGTGTTGGTCATAGGATTATCGATCGCATATGCCTTGATCGCATCGTCCGTCAAGGTATGGCTTGAGCTGGATCGACACTCCCCAGACACTTCCGTACTCATCATCGTCGTGTCATCATCTAGCTATTGGTTGAGTCGAGGTGTCAGTTCATGGAAGAAGGCCTTCATTGCTGGTACGATCTTCCTATGTTATGCGTTAGCAGGCTTCGCTCTCGCTCAGTTCTTGTACACCTTGCTCCGAGGGGTAGAGCCACTTATTCTCAATCGATTTCTTATCTATTTACCGATCTCTGTGTTAGCGTTGGTCGTTGTGCCGATGCTTGCGCTTCGATTCATTCAGAGTCTACCTACTCAACGTCCAACATTGAGTCCGATCGTTCTCATGGTACTTGTAATCGCATTCACACTCATGATCGCTGGAGCGGAATGGCTCCAGGTTCTGACTGGGTAGTCGACTAAACCTTATTGAGATACTGCGTAGCAGTCTCCACAAGTAGTGCTGCCCCGGTGATCATTGCTTCTTCCTCAGGAGCGAAACGTGGGTTGTGAAGTCCGGGCATTGTTTCGAGTGCCGCAGGTCTTCCGCCAAGCATCCAAAAACATGCAGGCATGTGTTCGGTGTAGAACGAGAAGTCTTCGGCCCACATCTTTGGTTCGAAGTCGGAGATCTTTGACGCATCAAGAACTGTGGCGGCAACTTCTCGGGCAAAGTCAACAGCGCCAGCATCATTCACGAGAGGTGGATATCCTTTGTGGATCTCAATAGTGCCTTCACATCCGTGCAACGCACAGTACAGTCGAGTTTGTTCTTCGAGATAGGTCCATGCATCCTTGCGCCATTGTGCATCGAATGATCGGAGCGTTCCCTTCATCTCTACCACATCTGGGATGATGTTCGTGGCTGAGCCGCCATGGATGCTGGTGATGGTCATCACGCCGGGTAAGAGGGGATTCCGATTCTTCGTGACCAAGTTCTGAAGGTGCTGGACAAGGCCTGTTGCAGCCATGATCGGATCCTTGCCCTTATGTGGCTGAGCTGCATGTGCTCCAAAGCCTTTGATCGTCCAATAGAGTTCATCAGCAGATGCCAGCATTGGACCGGCAACGAACGATACATTCCCGAAGGTGGCATCGGGATCGATGTGCTGACCAAAGATGATCTCCGGCGTTGGGTTCTGCAACGCCCCTTGCTCGATCATGATGCTTGCTCCACCCGGCGTTTTTTCTTCGCCCGGCTGAAAGAGCAACTTTACTACACCGTTGAGGCTGGATTCGTTGGCTTTGAGAACGCGAGCTGCCGTGAGGAGCATGGTTGTATGGGTATCGTGACCGCAGGCATGCATCACACCGGGATTCTGGGATGCGTACTCAAGCCCGGTCTCTTCAACGATAGGCAGCGCGTCGATGTCGGCCCTTAACGCAACACACCGCGACCCGCTTCCGATGTGCGCAACGATCCCCGTTGTGGCGATGGTCGAATGCTCAATGCCCATGTCCGAGAGTTGCTGCGAGATAAACTTCGACGTTTCGAATTCATGGAACGAAAGCTCGGGGTGACGGTGGATGTGCCTACGCGTTTCCACCATCTGCGGAAACAGTGCTCGTACCTGTTCAAGCGTTGTCATATCGTGCATCTCCTTCAAGCGTAAGGCCGGTGATCGTTGTACCGTTATGATCGATGTGTACCATCAGCGGTCTGCCGCTTGGTGGCACGAAGTGGACGGAGTCTCCTGCGCGACGTTGAAGCCACAGCGCAACTGCAGCACTCAAAGCTCCGGTTCCGCACGCTCCGGTTATGGCCTCCACACCGCGTTCAAACGTGGCGATGGCTGCCGTTCCATCACGTCGGAGGTCAACCATGTTCACATTCACTCCGCGCAGAAAGACGGCATGATGTCTCAATGCTTGCACGATCGGACGAGATGCATCACGCGGACCGTCGATCACAACATGGTCGGAGTTCACATCAACATACGTCACGGCCTGATCCACTCCAGACAGTTCTCCGCGGGCAAACGTGCGTACGTCATTCGGTGCAGAGAAGTGGATGCGGATCAGATCATCGCCGAGGACATCTGCAGTGTACGGGGCTCCATTGAGCGTAAAAGTGATCGTCGATGTTGCATCCACGCCATGATCTATGGCGAAGCGCACAATGCAACGGGAACCGTTGCCGCACATCATGCCATGTGATCCATCAGGATTGTAGTAGTCAGCGGCAAATGTTTGGAGTTCCGATGATCGGAGAACAAGAACACCTTCGATCTCTGCACCGTCGCTTCGCGGATGGTTGGCGATGGCGTTGAGTACATCGTCCGGCGAGAGATCCGGATGAGGAGCCGTTCTACCGTCGGCAACGAGAAAGGTGTTACCCGCTCCGCTCATGTGATGATAGATCATCGGTCCACCGATGTTAGGATGTTCACGAGTTCGCCGTGGATGAGTCCGTTCGTTGCGATGATACTGTCGTGACCAAGCCGAAACGGTCTGCCCTCGTAATGCGTAACGGTTCCTCCGGCCTCCTGGACAAGGAGAACACCGGCAGCCATATCCCATGCATGCAGAGCCACCTCCCAGAATCCGTCGAACCGTCCGGCAGCTGTGTATGCAAGGTCAAGTGCTGCACTTCCGAGGCGGCGAACAGGGAGCCCCTTACTGACAATTGCAGAGAATTGTTCGATGCAATGTTGAGGATTCTCGTCGACGTTGTAAGGGAAGCCGGTCACAAGGATCGCGTCGTTCAACGTAGCGGTAGGCGATACCTGAAGCTTGGCACCGTTGAGGAAGGCGCCACCGCCTGATGTGGCCGTGAACGTTTCATTGAGCAAAGGGTTGTGGATCACTCCACAGACTGGCACACCATTCACGGTAGCAGCGATCGAAACACAGAAGATCGGTATGCCGTGAGCAAAGTTCACTGTGCCATCGAGTGGGTCGATCACCCACGTTAAGGAATCATCGTTGTCTGATCCTCCGCTCTCTTCTGCAAGAAAGCTTGCAGTAGGAGTAGCAGAGCGAAGCATGGCGATGATCGTATCCTCGCAACGGAGATCGAATTCTGTGACGAGGTTGTGTCGACCTTCTTTAGAGCGAGACGTAACGGCAGTTCCGAAGCCCTCTCGGAGGATCTCTCCGGCAGCGTGGGCAGCATCGACCGCTGATCGAAGGAGTTGAGATGCATCCATGAATGGGTCCTTATCCGAGGAAGGTATTGGCTTCCGAACGAATGGCGGATGCGAGATAGTGAAGCCGTACGTTGGATGTTGCATCTGCAAGTGGCAGGTAGCGCTCCAAGGTGTTCGTGATGTACACGATCGGATTACGTTTCAGGTTGAACGACAGACAACGAATGTTGTCGAGACGTGCAGAGAGTTTGATCAACAAACAGTCTTCACTGGCAACACGAAGTCTCTCAGCGTGAGCAACATCAACAGCATCTGGGTCGAGTCGTGCCTTTGCAAGGTCCTTTGTGAGCATATCCACCACGTAGGCAACGTATGATCCGAAGTTGTATTCCAGAACACCCTTAGTGATGGTACTCGAGTCTTCCAGAACGTCATGTAAGAGTGCAGCGATGATCAGATCCGTGTCATAGGCATGGAGTTCTTCCATGATGATACGTGCAGTACGAGCGCTATGATAGAAGTACGGGGTGCCGTCATTTCGCACTTGTTGAGCATGTACACTTTGCGCCATCTCATAGGCATCAAGGACCTTGGGGATCGAGATCGGATCGCCGTGACGGTGCAAACGTTCCTCGAGTTCCTCAGTGGTGAGGAACCGTTGATTGTATTGCGGGTTGGATGGGTCTCTGAAGTTCTCCATGCAGCATCAAGATACATCAACGTCGGTTGCGAGGGCGGGTTTGGACCGGAGTCCGCATGAGTTCTTTTGCGCCGGAGATCGAAACATCAGTCACCTCCGAGCCGCTCAGGAGCCGTGCGATCTCTACCAAGGCCACGTCATTGTTGATCGACTCTGCTGTTACCGTGGTAGAACCGCCCGACTCAGACTTCGTCACCCTAACAAAATGATCCGCCAAGGACGCTATCTGAGCAAGGTGGGTGATGCACAGGATCTGCTGTTCGCGTGCCAGCTCGGTCATTACTTCGCCCACCGTTCGGGCTACCCGACCGCTTATGCCGGTATCGATCTCATCAAAGACCATCGTTCCCATGCGTCCATGCTGAGCCAATGCACGCTTGATTCCCAACATTACGCGAGAGAGTTCTCCACCCGACGCCACTTTTGAGAGGGGGCGGAGCGGTTCACCGGCATTACTCGTAAACGTGAATTCGATTCGATCCGCGCCATGCGGTCCGAGTTCGTCTGGATCGACCTGGATATGGAATGCCGCAGACGGCATACCCATCTCTGCAAGTGCGGATGTGATCGATCCTGAGAGGGCCGGTGCTGCCTTCATCCGAAGTTTGCTGATCCGTTTGGCAACGGATTCGGCCGTGGTGCGAGACAAGGCCACCTGCGCCTCGGCTTCATTCACTACGGAGTCGAGATTCTCCAAGAGGTCCAATTCAGCTGCCGTTCTCTCTTGCTCCTTGATCGCAGCTTCGAGGGAGCCGTACTTCCGGACGAGTCGCTGTAGAAGGACCTGGCGCTGACGCAGATCTTCGAGTCGTTCTGGAGAGAAGTCTTCATGTTCAGCCATCGGTGCTACAGTTGCTGCGGCTTCCTTACACGTCACTAAAGCCCCCTCAATATCATCGAGGGTGGACCGGAGATCGGCGTTGAATGGTAGTAAGTGGCGCAGTGCTTCACGTGCTTGCTGGAGCAGATCATAGGCCGATGTGTCGCCGGCATACAACACATCGCGCACGGTTGAGGCAAGGACGATCACTTGTTCGCTGGATTCGGCGCGGAGGAGATCCGCTGCGATCTGCACGTCCTCATCGAGCGCCGGGTCAATGGCCGCGATCTCGTCATGAATGAAGACGAGTCGGGCGCGGTCTGCATCGGCATTCCGTGCTCGCGATTGGACCTCATGCAGGTGGGACTTGGCAGCTGAGAGCACATCCCAGACGTTGGACATCTCCGCCGAAACATCCGGAGTGAGGGCGAAGGTATCAAGAACATCTCGGTGACGTGCCGCATTGAGCAGACCGTGGGTGTCGTGCTGACCATGGAAGTCGATAAGATGCGAGGCTAGTTCACGAACGATGGAAACCTGGGCCGGAGTGTCGTTAACAAAGCAACGTGACGTGCCGGACGCCGTGAGTTCGCGTCTCAACACAAGGTCTTCGGAGTCCCACATAAGGTCGTTCTCGGCAAGCAGAGCCCGAACTGCCGGCAGGGAAGCCGTGTCGAAGGTGGCTTCGACAACTGCCTTCTTTGCACCGGTGCGCAAGGAGTCCGCAGACATCCGCTCGCCGAGGGCGGCAGCGAGAGCATCGATGATGATCGATTTTCCGGCACCGGTCTCACCAAGGAGTACCGTCATCCCCGCGTCGATCTCAAGATCGATCGCATCGATGAGGGCAAAGGAGCGAATAGTTAGACGACGCAGCATGGTACGCGCGAACGTGAACAGATCACAAACGTGTCAATCGCGCTTGAAAGAGTTTGTACGCACCGTACACCGTGGCAGCGAAGACCACGATGGCAAGCAGTGGGTGCACTTCCTGACCTACCACCACGATGCTGATCGTGACGAGATAGGTGCAGACAACAAGCACAACGATCCAGAGGGCCGCCATAGGGTTCTTTACGAAGGATTTGTGGGAAGTGGTGCGTCGGCGGCCATGAATTTCTCGTACCGCGACATGAACAAGGGCAATTTATCGGAAGCAACGCGCACGGACAAGCGAATATCCGTATCGGTGTCTTCTCGATGTAGAACTTCAACGTCTTCATAGATACGAGCAACGGTTCTCATATCCTCATACGGAATGCGAACAGTTCGGGTGATAGCCGACTCTTCAAACGTTTCCTGCATGCTCTGGAGAAGTCGATTGATGTTCAATCCTCGTTCTGCAGAGACGAACACGCAGTTGGGTACTTCTGCCTCTGCATCATTGATCAGATGCGGGTCTTCGATGAGGTCGATCTTGTTGAATACCACGATCTGAGGAGTATCGGATGCTCCTAACGTTTTCAGAGTCTCGTCCACCACTGCCATTTGGTCGCGGAAATGCGGATTTGAGATGTCAACAACATGCAGCAGAACATCGGCTTCTAAGGTTTCTGCCAATGTGGATCGGAATGATGCAACAAGCTGGGGCGGCAGTTTTCTGATGAACCCAACAGTATCAGAGATCAAGGCACGCTGTCCTGATGGCAGTTCAATGCTGCGCACCGTTGTATCAAGCGTAGCGAAGAGTCGATCCTGGACAAAGACATCTGCTTGTGTGATCTGCCGCATCAGTGATGACTTGCCGGCATTGGTATAGCCAACTAAGGCAAAGCGGGGAAGGCCTTCTCTGCCCTTGCGCTGAACAAGTCGCTGCGTATCGATCTCACGAAGTTTCTCTCGGAGGCGTTGCATACGCGTGCGATACATCCGTCGGTCCGTCTCGATCTGGGTTTCACCCGGACCCTTTGTTCCGATACCGCCGAATTGTTTCGATAGGTGCGTCCACATACGGGTAAGACGAGGCAGGAGGTATTCGAGCTGTGCCAGCTCAACTTGTGTGCGCGCCTCTACCGATCTGGCATGGGCAGCAAAGATGTCGAGGATCACACCGCTTCTGTCAAGGACCTTCACGCCAAGTTCTTCTTCGAGGTTGCGTACTTGGGCAGGGGATAACTCATCATCAAAGACCACCATCTCTACAGGTGTTTCCGTGATGATCTCCTTGAGCTCTTGCACCTTGCCCTTCCCAAGTGCCGTTGAGAGATCCGGGCGGTCTCGCTCCTGAGTAAGCCTGCCAACCACGTTGGCACCGGCTGTATCGAGCAGAAGAACCAGCTCATCGAGGTGTTCACGAACCACTTCCGGGTCGACACCCTTTTTCGTGACAGCTACTATGTATGCCCGCTCGCGCGGAAGAAGACCTACGTCGTGCACAAGACCTCGTGGGGAAGAACAGACAGCGAAATTACAATGCAGCGGATGCTTCACCGCCTTGACCGTAGATTTGGAGTTCATGCAGCACCTCACAGCACTCATCATTGGGTTGATCGTCCTTGCACAGCCATCGCTGTCCCAGGACGGTCCGCAGTTGCCGATCGTCCTCCAGAATGCGGATTCCATCGTTGGTACCGGTCCCATGGAGTCCGGCATTCGCGAGTTCCTAGGTAATGTGCGTTTTACCCAGGGAAACGTGACAGTGACATGTGACAGAGCCATTCACAACGTTGCCCTCAACCGTGCCGATCTGTATGGACATGTGGTTGTGAAACAAGGTTCCGTGACCATATCCGCCCCCTACATCTCCTATGACGGAAACACCTACCAAGCCGATGCCACGCGTGGGATCAAGGTTGTTGAGGGGGCAAGCACGATCACGTCGAGGGTCGGACGTTATTCGACCCAGACCCATATCATGACCTTTACGGACAGCGTTGCGGCCGTCGATGATTCTGTCCGGATCTGGGCAGATACGCTTACCTACGACCGAGACGCAGATACCTCCGTTGCCCACGGACGGGTGGTCGTTAGCGATTCCAGTGGGAGTGCGTGGCTTACCGGAGATCATGCCTACCGCAATGCCGTAACCCAGCGGATCAGAATGTGTGGTAATGCAGCGGCGTGGCAGTGGGATCCGGGTGGTCCGGATACGGTCTATGTGGCGGCAGATACCTTGCTTATGACCAAGGATAAGGGGCTAAACAGATACGAGGCCGTCTCGGCTGTGCAGCTTGTGCGTGGTGCTGTTTCTGCACGAGCCGATACGATGGTTTACGTGACCGATCCCGGCCGGATCGATCTGCTGGGGCATCCCATCCTGTGGTCAGATTCCATGCTCATCGTGGCTGACACCATCATTGCCGACGTGCCCGATAAGACCTTGCGGTCAGTGGTCGGGCTCACAAAGGCCATTCTCGTGAGTCGCACCGATACCCTGTATCCCGACAGATTCGATCAGATAGGGGGCGATGTGGTCCTCCTCAGCATTGATCACGATACGGTCCGACAGTTGTCTGCCATAGGGAATGCCCAGAGCATCACCTTTAGGACAGAAGAGAAGCGGCCCGAGGGACTGGCAAAGGCAGCTGCTGACACCATTCGTGCCAATTTCGAACACGGTCAGCTCAGCGATGTCTACTGGTTAGGCGGGATCGAAGGCGAGCATCACCCCGAACCCGTTGTAGCAGGCCGTGCTGAGTCCTACCGACTGCCGGGTTTCGTGTGGCGAGACGATCGTCCGGTAATGGCTCGCCCCGTGCAACCATTCACGAAAAAAACGGTGGTAACGGGTAAACCGTAACGAAATTCCCTGGAGAGAGTTAACATGTCGACCGGGCAGATTTAGAACTCGGGTAATGGGACATGCTGTGCCGATAAGACACCTCGTACTCAGCGTTATCGTGATATGTCTGTGCGGAGCCACATGGCTTAGCGCACAGGTGGAACGTGTTCTACCCAGACGAAGCTCTTCGTCGCTTGAGGGAACGAGTTTTGTTGTTGGCTTTATGGCCAATGAGATCCTACAAGTGGGTGGTAAGCCCCGTATGGAGGTCTACATTTCGTCGCAGTATGATGCCCATGTGACCATTTCATCCGGCGTCATTGGTTCATACGATGTGTTCGTTCCGGCGAACACCGTGCGCAAAGAGCTGATGAATGAAGGCCATGTGTTGAATGTCTCCGAGAGAGCATACCAACGGGCCATTTTTGTTGAGTCCGACGTACCGATCGTTGTCTACACGCTCAATTCGTACATGTATTCAACGGATTCCTACTCTGCCATCCCGATTCGGCACTTGGGAACCCAGTACTACACGGTAAACCGGCCAACCGATTGGTATCTCCTAGCCGGTCCGGTGGATCCGCTCGATACGATCCCTCGGGTAGGTGAGTTTATGGTCATGGCAACGGAAGACAACACGTTGGTGGAGATCACGCCGACTACAGCTACGTGGGCCTCCAATCCTGCAGGCATTCCCTTCCAGGTAATGCTGCGAAAAGGCGATTGTTATCTCGTGCAGGCAAAGGCAACGGCGTATGGTGCTGATGATCTTTCCGGATCCTTGATCACCTCCAATGTTCCGGTGGCAGTTCTTTCGGGTCATGTACGGTCCAGCATCCCGCTCGATCCCGCAACATCAAAGGACCACTTGGTCGAACAGCTCCCGCCGGTGAATCTCTGGGGGAGATCGTATGCAACAGCCCGTTTTGAAAGCACGACACGTCCGGATACCTACCGAGTGATGGCGTCACGTCCGGGTCAACAGATCGACCTCGTCACAGTGAATGGGACGTCGAATTTTCTCCTTGCAAATGCAGGCTCATGGAAGGACACATCACTTCGCGAACCTGCGTATTGGTCCAGCCCGGAGCCGTTTCTTCTTGTGCAGTTCATGCCAAGCTCAACGCGTACCGATCTCTATTCCGATCCCGCCATGGTGGTCATTCCACCGGTGGAGCAATACGTTACCTCGTCGTTGTTCCAATTCCCTGAGATGGAGTCCTCGGATCCATTCCAAGATCACAGGAACTACATCAATGTGATCGCCCAAGCAAGTGCGCTCAGGTCGTTGCGTGTTGACACAACTCTTGTCATGAACATCGCGCCACAGATCGCCAATCAGAGGATCCCCGGAACAGGATTGCATTGGGCAGCCCTAAGCCTGCAGCGAGGGTCGCATACGATCAGTTGCGACACCGGGAATTTTGCCTGTGTGATGTATGGCACTACGATCCACGATTCGTATGCGAACATGGTGGGCGTAGCCTATGAGCCCCCTCCATCGAATGACCGAACACCGCCTCATTACAACTTCCTTACGGACTGTGGTGTGATCAGCGGAACGGTCAGTGACAGGTCATTGGACACCGTGGAGTTGACCGAGGTAAAGGTCATTACCAATCGATCATTCAATTATCGATGGCAGATATCTCCTCCGTTGGACACAACCGGGATCGTTGAATTCGATGCTGATGTGCGAGACCTCTGGAAGGATGCACAGATCGTTATCCATGCGTACGATCGCGATGGAAACGGGAAGGAATGGCTCTACACCTATGATGCACCGAATGTTCTGGTGCCCAAGGAGACCATCATACGCATTGAGAAGAGCGGAGAGATATGTACCACGGCCGTACTTCGCAACAACGACACAACGCCGGTGAGGATCGTCGGTATCACGATCGCGGGCGACAAGCGTGTGCATCTCGGGCCAGGCCAAGATCTTGATACGATACTTGCGGCTGGTGACTCCCTCGCAGTTACGATCTGCATCACTCCCACGAGCGACACATCTGCTGCGATAGGATGGATGGTTGTAGAATATCCTTGCAAGCTCATCCGTCAGATGACCGTCAGAGGGGTAACCGCTCAGTCCCTTACAGCAGGATCCAAAGACTTTGGCGACGTGCGCGTAGGTGATACTGTCTGCGGACGCGTACCAATTGTGAACGACGGAAAGAAGCCGGTGAACGTACGAACACTCATCGCCGCCAAGGTGGGACGTGGCTTCATCGTGAATTTTGCAGCGTTGCTATTACCAAGAGTGCTTGCACCAAACGACACGATCTGGGTGGAGGTCTGCTTCACTCCGGACACTCTAGGTCCATACAACCGCGTTGATACTGTTCATTCTACGCCTGAATTCGGTGCTCAGACCACCTATACCGGTCGCGGCGTTCGTCCTCGCGTCCAATCAGTAGTTGTCAATTGGGGCAAGCGTCGCATCGGAACAGTGAATGACACCTCCATCGTCCTGCGCAATAGCGGCGATGGCTGGTGTCTGGCCGACGCAGATACATCGGGCGGAACTACGACAGACTTTACTGCACAAGGCCTTCTTGTGCAAGGGATTCGACTCAACCCAGCGGACTCAATCATGGTTCCACTTCGTTACCAACCTTCACAGCGGGGACCTCAGGAGTGGATCATACCGATCGGGATCGATTGGAAACGTCACGAACCTATCTCGATCACCCTGCGCGGAATTGGAGTTATGCCAAGTATCGCTGTGCGGGATATTGATCTTGGAGACGTGGAGGTGGACAGCACCAAGGACAGCGTAGCGGTACTTGTGCGTTCGGGAATTTTGGGTGGCAATGAGCCCCTTACAATCAGATCCGTGCGGGTGAGCGGTCCGGATGCAGCCTCATTTGTGATCCCGCCAACCCTCCGCACGTTGACGCGCTTATTGGATCTTGACTCGCTGATCGATCGTGTGTCCTTCACCCCAAGAAGGATCGGTCCGCACGAATGTTCCATTGAGATCGACCACGATGCTGCCCCGTTCAATGTTCCAGCCACGACCGCATTCCGGATCATCGGCAATGGCATAGAATCTCGAAAAGCCGTACTGGTACTGGATCTTAACATCGACGCCAGTGTGAAGGTCTGCACGGAAGTACCCGTTACCGTAACTGTGGTCAACACCGGGAATGGTCCGATGAAGGTCGACACGCTTGTTTTGGAGGGGGCTGGCAGGTCATTTGACATCCGTCCAAATGGTCAGCCGTTCACCTTGGATGCCTTTTCATCGATCTCGATCGACACGATCCTCATGTTCGACCGGAGTAGCGCAACCAGAGTAACCGCCCGTTTGGTTGACAGCGCCGGGGGAGAGCAAACGGATGTGGTTACCGTTGAACTTGATATCCCGGACGCAACGGCCACAGTATCTGTGAACGCCCCGATGCCGTACGTAACAGGCCCGGTGAGCGTTCGCGTGACAGCTGCACTCAATACCGCGCAGGACGATACCACGCAGCCTGTGATCGTTTTGAATGTGGCAGACGACAGATTCCTCGTAGACACGTCCAAGGCCGTGTGGGCCGAGGTTGCAGAGGCTGGGTCATTGGTGCGCACCATTCCCGTGGAGGTTCGTCGCACGTCCAGCAAAGTAACGTGTATTCCTCAGACCCAAACCCGCGGAAGTTGGACCATCGAAATGGAACTGCCGGGGACGTTTTTATGGAAGGATCCACTTTCGTTCCCGATCAGTGCAGAATTGATCGAAACCAGGTGCTTCGATGGCTCTCCTCCAGTGACCATGCAGATCCAGGTAGTTCCGTGTGGGGCTGCCGAGCGTGTTGTGAAGCTAGGTTCCCTTCCTTCATTAGGGGTAAACGTGCTTGGCCAACCGGCATCGGAGACGTTTGAAGTAGAGCTTGAAGCAAGTCATGACATGGACATTTCAGTGTATTGTGAGACCCTCGGTGGACAAAGATTTCTGGTCTCAGAACAATTCTCTTTGCAAAAGGGGATTCGGCATTGTAACTTTTCATGTTCCGGTTGGGCATCTGGTATCTATCGCCTGATTTTCAGGCATGGAATCGGAGTAACGGAGAGATTGATCATTATCGTCAACTAGGGTGCAGGATTATGAGGAGACTAGCTACCGCCTTCGTCGTGGTTTTTCTTGCAGCGACGGGGAGCATGGTTGCACAACAGGAGCTGGGCGCTCGTTCTAATCCGCTTGTACCGGAAAAGAGCGCGCCTCGCATCTATGTGGGCCCTGTGGTCGGATATAACAGATCTCTCCAATCCTCCGGATTCCAATCCGTTGCTGGAGACGTTCTCTGTCCGGAATTCACCGAAGGTACCGGCAACGGATACTATTTCGGCGGATCCATTGAGTATCTCCTCGGGAAGCCTCGTGATTCGAAGTCTTCGCTCATTGGACGCGTGGTGTATGAGTACATGCCTGCGGCCTACACCGAACCAGGTGATCAGCTTCCATCGCTTGATGAGAATGGTGAAGTGGTGTATTCGACCGTGGATCACACGGCAGACATCAAGTATTCCTTCCTCGATCTCGAAGTGATCTACAAGCTCAACTTGTTCAATTCGAACTTCGGTATCGTAGTGGGACCAACTGTCGGTTTCGTTATTGGTTCCGAGCGAGTTCAGCAGATGAATCTTGTTGAACCACTCAATGCCACGTTCGACCCAACGTTCTGTCCTGAGTGTGAGTACACGAATAACGGCCGTACAGTGATCACTGGTCGCGATGATATCCCGGATCACGCCACGCTCCGTATCGCCGTCAAGGCAGGCGTTCAATACGAAATGCCGATCGGCCGTCTGTTGCTCGTACCGTGCATCTATTACAACTTCGGCATCACGGAGGTCAGCCCGTCTGACAACCTCCGTATCAATGCTTTGCAGGCAGGATTCGATCTTCGTTTCGCCCTCTAAAACCAAACACGAACCATGACGATAGATGCCCGCTTCGGCGGGCATCTTCATTTTACCCAAGAACCGTGATGGAACAACTCTGGTCCCCTTGGCGATCCTCCTACATTGCTGCTTCGGCTGAGCGTTCAGCCAGTGGTTGTTTCCTTTGTGCGGCGGCCAAGGAAGATGCAGACGCATTGTCTGTTCTCGTTGTTGCCAGGTTCCCATCAACGATCATCGTTCTCAACCGTTATCCATACAACGCGGGTCATCTGCTCATCGCTCCATCCGAGCACATTGCAGATCTTACTGATGTAGAGCGTAACAATGCGCATGAGCTCATGGACGTAACGCAAATGGCCCTTCGCGTTCTTGAGCGAGAACTGCATCCGCACGGGGTAAATGTTGGAGTCAATCTAGGGTCTGCAGCCGGTGCCGGAGTACCTGGACATCTTCACATCCATCTTGTCCCGCGCTGGAATGGAGACACCAACTTCATGCCTGTCATTGGTGAAGTGAAGGTGGTCTCTGAGCGGCTGGACGAAATGTGGCAGCGATTCACCGAGGCCTTTCGGGAAGTTGCGTCGGTATGAGTGGGTTTGCTCCACGGAAGCAATTCAGCCAGAACTTTCTGACAGATCCGCGGACGGCTGACAAGATCGTTCAGTCGCTCGGGACTGGCCCTGGCGATGTAGTCCTTGAGATCGGTCCCGGTACAGGGGTGTTGACTCAACGACTGCTTCGAACGCCGGCCTCATCAATCCTTGCAATCGACCTTGATCCACGGGCTATCGAGCATCTTCGACAACAGCCTTGGGCACAGGATAAGAGACTAGTTGTCCGTGAAGGTGATGCACTTAAGATTGACCCTGCGACGGAATGGCCAGACATAGCCCGAGAACATAGAGCTGTGATCGGCAACATTCCGTATTCAATTACAAGTGACCTTCTGTTCTGGGCGCTTGAACACCACCGTAGCACGTCGCGAGTGGTGATGATGATGCAAAGAGAGGTTGCACGCAGGTGTGTAGCGCAACCGAGAACAAAAGAGTATGGTGTGTTGCGTGTTGCCGCGTGGCTCTATAGCGAAGCCAAGATCCTGTTCCACGTCCAACCGGGTTCATTCTTCCCTCGGCCAGACGTTACGTCATCCGTTGTACGGTTCCATCTTCGAGAGAGCCCTGCGGCCAACGTAGATCCAATTGCTTTTATGTCCTTCGTACGAGCGGCTTTTTCTATGCGACGCAAGGTGATGAGCAATGCGCTGCAAGATTGGGGTCGACGGATGAGTATCGACGTACGCACATGTGGAGAGATCGGCGGACATGATCTAACCAAGACTCGTGCTGAAGAGCTAAGTCCCGAACAGCTTGCAGAGCTCTATCGACTTCTGGTAGCCACAGTGAAGGATCCTGGACAGTGAAGGGAACGATCAACGGGGAGTCACTCCGCGATCTCTATAAGAGCCTTCGCGTGAATGTCTTATCGCTAGACATCTACACAGGCATTATGCTGCTGCTGTACAGCATCATGGCCTTGATCTTCTATCCGTATGTACCCATGGCTTCGAGCATTCTTTTTCAGAATGTTCTGATCGCATCTACGATCATCGCTTCAATCCTTCTGTATTCTTTGACGGGTTCGCGGGTCTTTGCGTTGCTCCGGTACTTCTATATCATTCCCGTGATCTACATCATGTATGATCAGACGCACTTCTTTGT